>ERZ1034878.941-NODE-941-length-11773-cov-23.859106_pt1 | contig 11773 bp, 6 predicted proteins | sample MGYA00520593_ERZ1034878 | MGnify/ENA primary metagenome ERZ1034878 (study PRJEB33766, sample SAMN09781724) | gut metagenome | biome: gut microbiome | host: Homo sapiens | place: Madagascar | study: EMG produced TPA metagenomics assembly of the PRJNA485056 data set...
ATCAAAAGCTACATAATATTCTAGATCAGATTCTACTACACCGTCATGGCCTATAGTACCATGTAAATAGTAGCATCGTCCATCATCAGAACAATAATAATCAGCATAAGAATCTTTTACTTTGCCTGCCTTACATAAAAGTTCAAATTCTGCAAAGGTGACGAGTCGTCCCCCGATAGCCTCTGCCTTTGCTGCGGCTGCCTCTTTGCTTTCAGCTCCCGCTTGTTTGGTCTTGCAGGCTACGATGGCAGAAGTGCCGGTAGAAGAGAGAACGATGCAGTCATAACTGCCACTTTTGTTGACAAGTGTGTAGTCTCCATTAACATTCAGAAACTTACCTTCCTTGTCCGAAGTACTCCAGGTGGTATTGACATCTATAAGGAATTGCTGGTTGACCTTTGCGCCATACTTTCCTGTGATGTAAGTCTGATAGTTAGCTTGTACGGGTACATTACTTATCGTCTTTTTATCTTCTTCATTGTACTGTGTAATGAAATTGTCAAGGTTTGCCTCATCCGCACTTGCCAACACGTAGAAACTGCCTATTTCCACAGGAGAATCGGTTGTCCCATGTATTTCGTTTTCGATGGACAGTGTCTTGGTGTCAGATTCTGTCCCTGTTGTCGTACCGTCTGCCACATTGAAGCTCAATGGGCGGCTATAAGTCACGGTCATGCTTCCAGGCTCCAACACATCGGTTTCCCTCAAAATCACTTTGGCTACAGCACGATTCAGCGTAACGTTTACCTGATTGCCATTGCTGACTTTAATCGATTGGTTTGCATAAAAAGCCTCGGCATTGGCATCTGCCTCAGTGCTTTTTAATTCTTTCACACTTGTCAAGTCCGTTGCGTCATAGTTCGTACTGCCATAGTCTGCCCAAAAAAGACACTTGTATGTACCCGGAGGCAACATGATGGTAAAGCTGTTGTTTTCGAAAGTTGTTTCCTGCTTTACTTCTGTCGTACCAGCCTCATCATAGACAGCAACCACATAACGCAAGCCATCCACGGTAGCACGTGTTTGGGGCTTCTCGTCGGTTGCGAGTGTGAAAGTCACCTGTTGTACTGTGTTGTTTCCCTTGTCGGTAAACAACTCCTCGTTCTGACTGCACGATGCCAGCATCGCTGCGATGCCCAGCATCAAAAAAACTTTTTTAATCATTTTCTAATTGTATATTTAGTTGTTACTTAAAACCACACATTGTATATTCCGCTCCATTCGGTATTTATGTCGATGCCGCCCTTGTTGATGCCAGCCGTAAGAAAATTGCCATACACTGTCGTAAGGTGGCTATTCCGGTAATTTATCTGAACACCCGAAGCACGACATAACGTATTACCAAGGTTGTCGGTTACGGTAACTGTAACATTGACAAGTGACTCAGTTCCATTTACCAACACCCAATCGCCGCCTAACAAAACCTCATTGTCAACATCATTATAATGAAGTGATACCTGCGAGTAACTTATACCACCTACGGCATCATTTGGTTTTCCTGTAGAAACATTAAATCCAGAGGGGAAATATCCCTCATACTGAACCTTTACCGTCAGATTCTTCAACGGGGGGTATATATCTGGCTTCGCTTCCATCAGCTTGCGGTAGTTTTCTACGTCTTTGGCTATGAGGCGGTACTTTGCCAATGGGCGTTGGAGTTGCACATTCATTGTTGCGCCCTCTTTGGACAGCGTGATGTCACTTTTGTTATAGTACGCCGCATCCTTGGCATCGGTGTTCGCCGTGTATGGCTTCGTGACGATGGTCACTGCTTTCAGGCTTTCCGTATGATAAAATGTGTCGGCAAGCGGATTGTCAGCGCGGGCATAGTCCGTCCACAGGCGCAGGTCGTAAGAGCCTTCTGCCAGTTCAAGCTCCACGAGATATGTGCCGTCGGCTTGCGGGACGGGTGTCACGGCTTTGTGAAGCACCACGATGTCCGTGCCTGCCTTGCTGAGTTCTGCCACACACCTTATTATATTGGCGGTTCCGGTGGCACGAGTCTTGCTCTCCTTTGGTGTGTAATCCGGCAGTTTCTGGACGGGCAGCGTGAGCAACAGACGGAGCGTGGACAGCGTGAAAACACCCCGCTGCAGGAAGACGGTGACTGGGCTGATGCCGTCCTCCGTCACATTCACCTCCGCTATGCCCGAAAGCAGGTTGGTCTCGTGGCTCATTTCCATCTCCAACCACTCGTGCAGGGCAGTGAGGGTAGAGGTCTCCGCCGCTTCTTCGTCCGCATTGATGACCACCGCTACCGTGTAGTGTCCGGCTTCTAAGGGATGCAGGACGGCAGCAATGCCCCGTGCGTCCGCATAGTTGTAGGTGGCGTAGAGGTTTCCCCCCGTGCCGTAGATGTAGAGCTTGATTGCCCCGATAGGCACGTCTGGACATTGGGTATTGTCGATGGTTACGGCCATACCCCTCTCTTCCTCGTGCGGGTCACGATTGCAGGCTGTCAGGCACACGAACATGAGCAGCGTACATATCTTCAGATAGATGTATCTTCTTTTCGTATTCATCGTCTTTGGTTCTACTTTATTTCTTTTTCAGTCACGGCACGGATGCCCCATAGAGGAAAGAACAAGCCATCTCATTTTTACATAATTCATCTTCATATCTTTTGTTTTTGAATTAATAATTTCTTGTAAAAATAAATACTTTTGTGCGTTCTGTCGAATCTTACCACTATGCAGCGGCATTATCCACCGAACGACAGCTGTTCTCTCATTGCCATTATATATACTGTGATTCCCAAAATGACGACAAAAGTCAATCCGAGAAACAGATAGATATAGAATCTCTCCCTCTTGATGAAATCGCAGAAGCTATAGCGAGCCTTCCAATGATTCTCAAGATACATCCTGTACTCATGTATCATGGCATATCCCAAGATAATACCTAATATGAGTACAAACACCCCGATGATGATCAGGGCTAATTCTATCCTTGGTATAGTTTCTATTATTTCTTTCATGGCACAAAGATAGTGTTTTTCATCAAAAAAAGGTGGCGCATTCCCCTGTCAAAGTGTCTACTTCCTATGTTTTAGGTGTCTACTTCGTAGGAAGTAGACACCCATTTTAACGATTTATTCCCTTTTATTATGCGTTTTTCTGATATTTATTGAAAAATGGTTAATCCTGTTTTTTATCATCTGGGGCTGCATTTGCAACTTGTTCTTCTCGCCATTCGGTAGGCGTACAACCTTCCTTTGACTTGAATATCCGGTACAGATAGGTACGGGCAGAGAAGCCACACTCGGCAGAAATAATGTCATTACTATAGTCTGGAAATTCCAACATCATCTTCTTTGCCGCATTGAAACGTATATCACCAAGCCATATTCTGAATGTAGTTTTCAGATACTGGTCGAAGAATACAGATAACTCATCCTTGGAGATACAAAGTGTGCGAGAGAGGGTAAGCATATTCACAGTACTGTCCTTATATCCTAAATTCGCACACCATGCTTCAAGACTTTTCTGGATGAAATCTCTGCGCTCATCGGAAAGTGGTTGTAAAGATTCTGTTCTGCTATCAGCAGAGGTCTGCTGTTTAGCAGAAAGTGCCCCCCCCATACCTATATTTTGTTCCCACCAAGGCATCGTTTTCCACTTCTTTATCCAAGAGTTCTTCGGTAGGAATATAACTGCTGCCGAGAGCGATAAACGTAAGATTGAAGAACAGCAAGGCAAGCAATACGGCTGGACCTACTATATATAATAAGGTGGTAGAAAAGATGGCAACTGGCATAGCGAGAACTGCGAGCCATAGAATGATTACACTGGCACGCGAATATCTTACGTAAGGCAACAAGTCCGTTGCCGCCATTGTCTCCAACATATTTTTACGCCTAATCATCTCCTGAATAATCATGTATATGCAATAGAAAACACTTACGCAAAACAGAGTCAGCATCAGATAAAGCCCCTCTCTGATATACAGGCTATGATGAAGACTGATACCCACGCAAAAGACCACAATGATGGCAGCATAAATGCCACTACACATCAGTATCATCTTTCTGAGGTTAGCACGGGTGGTTTCTATGTTGTAGATTCCTATGGAGATGAGCGAGAAGCAGGGGGTATAGAGGAGGATGTTGATGACCGCCCCCAGATTATCGTGCATAGCACGGAACCCGAAAGTCATCTGCAGCACATATTGTATCGCCAGTCCTATCAGGGCAGCAACGATCATCCATCGAGAACGCTCATACCGCTTGTTCTCCCATCTTACATGCAGATGAGAGAGTGCTACGATGAAGGCATTGACGAGCATGAATATGAAGCATGCAAACTGAAATAGAAATAATGAATCCATACGCTTTTTATCTTTTGTTTACTTTCTTGTATTTTTGATTACTTGCTGTAGGATTATCTGGATTAGTCATCTGCAAATACCCTGCAGTAACAAGGGATGTAATGTAACGCTCTCGGTTCTTGGTTTGATTGGATAAACCAAGGCGTTCCATGATCTCTGCGGTGGTTCGAGGAACTGAACAGAAATTGACTATATCCCTTTGCTTATTAGACAATGAAACTTTTTTAGTGTCAGAGTCTTGGACTTGGTTACTTTTCCCCTCGACTTCGTTACTTTTCCCCTCGACTTCGTTACTTTTTTCCTCGACTTGGTTACTTTTTCCCTCGACTTGGTTACTTTTTCCCTCAACTTGGTTACTTTCTCCCTCAACTTGGTTACTTTCTCCTCTCCAAACCGTGATGACAAATTCCTGTGCCTTGTTATTATTCATAAATGTGACATTGATGTCTTCATCCAGAGCACGAGTGATGCCGCTACCTACACCAGTGTATGGCAGCAAGTATATGGCATTGTTAAAAAGGAACGTATTGCGAGGCATGGAAGTTCCTGCCTTGATGTCATCAATAGTGAGTCCGTTAGGCAATGCACCTGGACTGTGAATCTCCACACGATTGTCGAAAATGAAAATGCGAACAGGGGCTTTCATGTTCAACGAACGGTGTACAAGGCTGTTTACCGTGAACTCAACCAAACTGGTGTAAGGTATTTCCAACTTACCCATGCTGTTGAATTCATCTCCCACCTGCACATTATGTAGGTTACGAGTGAAGAAATCCATGATCGTGTCATACTGATGAAGCAGATTTCCCTCCATATCTGCATCATTCACCTTGTCACGGAATACCTTGCTGCCAATACTGTTGCCAGCAAAACAGATACACTTGGCTGTCATCATTGGCATCCAGCGCTGGGTGTATTTGCCAAACAGAAGCATGGCAGCAACGGTCAGTGTGCCATCGGGACGGATAAATCGCAGATTGCGAAGTATCTTCTCACAGTCATGTCCCTTAGCTATGGTAGAGCAAATCATATCAAGTGATGCTTCATTAAAAGCGTCACCTGTCAAGCCTTTCTTCTCCAAAACTCTTTCAAAACGGTTGCCAAGAAACTGCTTGATGGTCGTTGCATCAAGGTCGTTGACAGTTGCATCCCTAACACCAGCCTCGTCTGGAGCAAAACTACCGCAGTCGGTCATCATTTCTGCAAGTTCAGCATTATCGAACACTTTACGCTTGTCGGCACCATTCTTCACCCATACGATTCCCTTATTATCATGATAAGGCTTATTGAGTCCTTCCTTCACAGTAGCAACAACCAAGTTGCCATCCTCGACATCAACAGTATCTATCTTTATCAGAATGGATGGCACTACGTTTTCTGAAGCAATGTCACTCAACAAGTTGGTTGTTTCTTGTACCTCAGAATACGACAAGGCATTGGTCCCTCCGGTCTTATCCTTTATACCAACTACCAACTTGCCGCCATGTGAATTACTGAACGCCACTAACTCACAGGCAATATCATATTTGTCGAGAATGCGTTCCTTGAACTGCACCCCCGACACCTCGCCAGCCTTTATCTGTTTCAATATATCGTTCATCATTCTTTGATACATTCTTTGTTCAACAAATCGTTTACATCCACTTTCAGCAAATCAGAAATCCGTATTAAAGTTTCCAAGTCTGGTTGGCAAGTGTTGGTGCACCATTTGGAAATGGTTGCTTGGTCTTTACCCAACATTTCTGCCAACCACTTGTTTGAGTGCTTAGTTACTGCCAACATAATCTTCAATCTGTTTACATCTTTCTTTGCCATACTTTTATAGATATATAATTCGTATGCAAAAATACAATAATTATTCTAAATATTGCTGTGATATTTCCAAAAAGTTTGTTTTAAAGGCTATTTATTGAAGATTTCGCCATTTTTAGATAAAAACAGGGGTATCTTATTATGATAAAAACATCAAGATACCCCTATATATAATAAGGTGTCATAACCGACAGACGGAGCGTGCTTGTTTTCCAACTATGCTTTGTTCTGTTTCTATATTCTTTGTTTCGTGTTTTTCAGCAGTATCTTGCTCCTGTGGTGGTGCCAATTCTAACTGTATTTTTCTATCCAATGCAGCCAGTTCCGCTTTAAGACCTTTCAGTTCTTCCTCTTTCTTCCAAGTCTTGCCAGCTATCTCTTCCAGTTGCGGTATTTCCTTTTCCAAAGCCTTGCATCTTGAATCATACTGCTCAATGTAGCTTGGTATCTTCTGTAAGGCATTCAGAAAGTTGTTTGCCGCTGCTATCGGATCCGACTTGGCAATGTGACCGTAGTTGTATTGGTACTTGTAATTGCCCTCAACAAGAAAGCGGTTGTCCACGAAAGGCAAACCATTTTCAAAGCTCGTCTCGCTGACAATCTTGACAGGGAATCCGTAGATTTCTCCAATCCGCTTGTATTGTCCGCCAGTTGTCTCTTTCTCCGCCAACATTTGCAGATGCTTTCCTATAACCTCTAAGTTCGTGGACTCCACACCATCAAGAGTGATGAGGTTGAGGATGTTGCCGTCCTTGTCTTTCTTGGCTTTGCCCATAAACTTGCCGTAGTCCTCGGTCATTCCCTTGAGAGAGGCTTTGTTGTTGCCTAGCTCTGCCGTCTTTGACTGCAATTTTGTTTCTGAGTCACGCTTACCCTTGTTAAACGATTTGCGCTCACCCTCCAGAGAAGCAACCTTCTTCTCCAACTTCGCCTTGTCAAGCAAGTCGGTATTTCCGGAGAGAATAGCCATATACTCTGAAAAATTCATGCCCGATTTCTCGTCCATCGCTCCCTCGTCAATGGTTCTCGCCCCCAAGGCTCCGCTTTTCAACTGTGAGATGAACGTCTGCTTGCAGTGCAGGAGGTTAAACTTGTACGAGTCAAGCGACTTTTCCACCGCATAGATGATGACATCAACCTTGTTGTCGGCATACAGCTTGGCAATCTCGTTACCAGCACGCACACCTCGACCGTCACGCTGTGCCAAGTCTGACGGCCGCCACGGTGTATCCAAATGATGGATAGCTACACATCGTTTTTGTGCGTTTACACCTGTACCCAACATGGATGTGGAGCCGAACAATACTCGTACCGAACCCTCGTTCATGGCTGCTATCACCGCCTTTCTTGCCCTCTCGTTCTTGCACTCCTGAATGAAGCGGATTTCAGATGAAGGTATTCCATAATCCTCTATCAACTTACGCTTGATTTCAGAATACACGTTGAATTCCCCAGGTCTGTATGTGCCAAGATCTGAGAATACGAACTGCGTGCCCTTGTGATTGTCATAGCGTTTGTAATAGTCCGCTATCATCTTGGCACAATGGCTTGCCTTATTGTCGGGATGGTCCTCACAAGTCGGGTCTATCATGCGCATGTCGAGAGCCATCTTTCGGGCATAGTCCGTGGCAATGAGCATCTTTGCCTTCTCTTCCGTTTCTGACAGTGGCAGTCTGCCGAGGATGGTGGCATCACCCGTCTTTGCAAACTCCATCAGTTTTTGGATGAAGTCCTCCTGCTCGGGTGTCGGCGGTATATTATGAAGGATTTCGTTCTTCTCCGGTCTGTCCACGCCAACCGCCTCCGCCGTACGATAGTCGGTTATCTCGTTGTAGAAGGCTGCAAGCTCCGGCACTTTGATGAAGTATCTGAAACGCTCCTTCTGCACGATGTTGTTAGTGACGTTAAACTCGAAGTCGGTAGTTTTCTTGGCGAAGATTGCCGCCCACGCATCGAAACAGCGGATGTCCTGACGCTCCAGTTCCTTAGGGCGCAGGTACTTGAAGAGCAGATACAACTCAGTCAGTGAGTTACTGATAGTTGTTCCCGACAGGAATGTCGCTCCCAAGTCTCTGCCTGTCCGCTCCTGTATGGTACGGATAGCAAAGAGCATGTTGAGCGCCTTCTGGCTTCCCTCGCTGTTGCCGAGTCCTGCCACACGGTCGTGACGGGTGTTGAACATAAGGTTCTTGAACTGGTGGCTCTCGTCCACAAACAAGTGGTCGATGCCCATCATGCGGAAATCCACCACATCATCGGTGCGCTGCTCTATGCTATAGGCTATCTTCTGCAACTTTGCCTCCAAGTTGAACTTTCGCTTTTCCAAGCCTTTGAGCATTCCCCGTGACACGTCTTTGCCCTGCGTGCGTATCACTTCCAAGTTTTCCTCCACGGTATCAAGCTCCGCCTGCAATATCTGCCGCTGGAGTTCTGGCGATTGCGGTATCTTCCCGAACTGGTCATGCGACATGATTACACAGTCATAGTCGTTGTTCTTGATGTTGTTGAAGAAACTGACACGGTTCTTGGTGGAAAAATCCTTCTCCGAGGCATAGAGTATCCTCGCATGGGGATAAGCTGTCTGATAGGTGGCAGCTATCTCCGCGACATTGGCTTTCAGCCCGATAATCATCGGCTTGTGAGCCATACCGAGGCGTTTCATCTCATGCGCAGCCATGCACATGATAAGGGTTTTGCCTGTTCCCACCTCGTGGTCACATATCCCACCTCCGTTCTGCAAAAGCATCCATACACAGTCCTTCTGACTTGGGTACACACTCTTGATGCCATACTTTCCGCCAAGGGCTTTCAAGTCCAAGCCGGGGAAGGTCTGGTGAGAACCGTCATACTTCGGACGCACGAAGCAGTTGAACTTCCGGTTGTACATCGTGGTCAAGCGTTCCTTAAAGGAGTCAGACTGCTCTTCCAGCCATTCAGAGAACCCGTTGCGGATTTCGTCAATCTTGGCATTGGCAAGCTGTATGCCCTCGCTGTCACGCACCTTGATGTCGTTGCCGTTCTCGTCCTCACCGATGCTCTTCATCATGTCGGGACAGGTGTTGTGCAGGGCATGTTTCAGAAGACTCATGCCGTCATAGTGGCGGTAATATCCCTTCACCATATACTCATTCGTGATAGCCATGGTCTTCATACTGCATTTTGCCGAATATTCGTCCATGCTGTCGGAATAGACGATGCTGACCTGTGTATTGAAGAGGTGGCTCATGTAAGCGGAATACACACCTGTAGGTATCCAACGCTCACCGAAGTTGAAGTCCAGGTCCTCAAAGGCTATCGGTTCGGGAATGCTTGCCTTCAAGGCTTCCAACGACTCCCTCACGATTGCATGGTCTGGATTTTCCTTCAGCCATTCTTCTATACGCTCCGCTTTCTCTATGACATTGCCAGCAATGAAGCGGTCGGCTATCTCGTAGCCGTCTATGAGCGGATTGTAATAGATGCGCCCTTTAAGCGCTTCCGTCAGTTCCGGTTCCGGCATATCCGATAATTCTGTCATATACGGCAAGTCGATACGGCCGAACTTGTTGAGTGAGGCGGTGAGCGCTTCCTCTGGAGAATCCACATGACTGACCTCGTCAAGCGAAAAAGAGACCGGGTGGTCGAAGATGTCTGACTTTATGAACTGTCCGTTTTCCACCCGTTCCAATGACAGCATGTCGCGCCCTGAGGCATCCATGAGGATGAACTTCACGTTCTGCTTGGCATTGAGGTTGCCGAAGCGGATGAAGAAAGCGTCATAATAGACATTCAGACTCTCACGCATCTGCTTGTTTTCCGTCTGTTCTTCCGCTTCATAGGTGTAAAGTTTCTGATAGGCATCACGGAGGGCGATATACAGGACAGCCTTTTCTTTCTGCTCCATATTCAGATCCAACGGCATGAAGGTAGCACCATACTTGGTAAGGTCTTTCAATACACCGATATTTCTGGCAGAGTCGAGCACCATAGAACCCTCACGATGAAAACTTTCCCGTTTCTCATCAAATGGACGGGGCTTCATAGCATCCTCTTTCTTCTTTGCCAGCTCTTCCCGCTTTCTTTCTTGCTCTTTTTGTTGTTCCCGCTCATGATTTGTTTCTTTCAATGTGCTCTGAGTCTTGGAATCTTCTTTTGCCTCATTCCCTTTCGACTGTCCATGCCCGATTTGAACTTTGAGAACTTCTATCGGTTCCATCGGAGGCTTGAACTTCGGATCAAGCGTATCTTCAACGCCCAAAGCCTTGAGTTGTTCCTGACGGTGCAGTTCCGCCTTTTGGCGCAGCAGCACCCTGTCTTCGGGAGCCATGGTCATCATCATCTCGTAAAAGCCGTTGATTGGCGGATTCTCTTCCCAAGAGATGCTTGCGTATGGTTCATCACCAGGCAGGATTGGTTTTGTCTTCTGTGCTGTTTCCTGCTCTTTTGCATCTGTCAACGAAGGCTTTTCTTCTTTTTCCACAGGCTTTGTCACAACTTCAAAAGTCGGATTGACGCTTTTTACCAACGGACTTGCTTTCTTCCTTGACACTTTCTTGGCGGCAGCACCCACTGTTACCTCTGCTTTCTTCTTTGTAGCATGGACAGTCAGACGTTTTTCTTCTTCCATTCCCCAAAGGTCAAACAGAGTCATTTGGACTGGTGGCTGCTGATGATTGGACTTTTGGGATAGCTCAGCATCATCAGTAGGCTTTTCCTGCTTTTGCAAGGATACTACCGTATCGTTCTGCTTTTCCTCAATGGAAGGCTTTATCTTCTCTGTTTTTTCTATCTTTTCTGTTTCTTCAACCTCCTTAACTTCCTCAGCCTTTGTTTCCTCTATCCCCAAGTATCGGTTCAAATTGAAGTTCTTCTTAAAGTCTTCATGGAGCATCCTTCGCAAATCCTCTGCAATGCCTTCCACACCATCCTCATGCGTGTATATCATTGCAGGTTTGCCGAACGGGTCAGTATCCAACTTTGCCGTTGTATGGATAATGCGTTCCGGATGCTCCAGAAAGTAGTTGTTTGTCGGAATGCGGTTCTCGTCATTATAGACGGTATCAAGCAGGTTGTCGTCTCCTCGCAGCGACTCCTTTTGGGTATTTTTCTGGAGGATGATGAGGTCACTGCCCACTTCCGTATTGGCATTTTCCGTGAACAGGTTGTTGGGAAGACGAATCGCTGACACGAGATCTGCATGATAGAGCATCATAAAACGCGCGGCACTGTTGTTTTTGGCATTCAATACGCCTTGTGAGGTGATGAAGGCAACCAACCCACCATCCCTTACCGTATCAAGAGCCTTGACAAAGAAGTAGTTGTGTATGCGTCTGGTGACAAGTGCCCTCATGCCTTTCATGGCTGTATAAGACGGATCAAACACGGCAACATCGCCAAAGGGAATATTTGAGATGGCGAGGTCGAAGTAGTCATTGAAAGGCTTTTCTATCTTCTCGAATCCCTCTATGCGCACTTTCTGCTCCGGGTGCAGATGGCGGAGTATCTTTCCCGTAAGCAGGTCTTTTTCAAATGCCATAATGTCTGCCTTGGGATTGTTATCCAAAACGGAATCGACAAAGGCACCGATTCCAGCCGAGGGTTCAAGCACCTTTTCGGGGATAATCTGATGCTCTTTCAACACATCCGTCAGAGCCTC
>ERZ1034878.945-NODE-945-length-11740-cov-4.133761_pt1 | contig 11740 bp, 10 predicted proteins | sample MGYA00520593_ERZ1034878 | MGnify/ENA primary metagenome ERZ1034878 (study PRJEB33766, sample SAMN09781724) | gut metagenome | biome: gut microbiome | host: Homo sapiens | place: Madagascar | study: EMG produced TPA metagenomics assembly of the PRJNA485056 data set...
TCAGAGGATGCGCTGCGATGAACCTGGTCCACTTCATTCAGTTCCTCTTCGGCCATCTCCGAACCTTTCTTCATGTGAACAACTGTTCATATGATAAACCGTGATTCGGTTTACGTAAAGAGCAAAAGATGCCGTTACGGAAAGCAGAGCCAGGTACACTCTCTCGCAATAAAGAAAGACCACAGCCAGTAGAGCTGCGGCCTTTTGAAGATTAAAAATGAAGAGTTGCCCCTTGTAAGGATCTACTCCCCTTTTCGCACTTTGCGAGCAATCTTATCGGCAACGGAAAGCGCTTCGCGACGATCTGAGCCCCAGAAAGAGATGGACACCATACCGGCGCCAACATGACTGCCGATGGTGGCGCCGATGTTGTGCTTAACAACCGTAATGGAATCGTCTTGCTTGGCAAGCAATTCGCAAACCCTATCGGCATCTTTTTCGGAATCAGCATGGCCAATGAGGGCGAAATTGCTGTTTTCGGCATGAGCCTTCTCATAGAAAGAGGCTAATTGCTTCAGACCCTTCTTGCGGCCATGAGATGCACCTGCCAGGGAAAGCTTGCCATTGGTATCGAAGTTGAGCAACGGCTTCAGGTCGAGCTTTGAACCCGCAAAAGCGACCGAAGCGGGAATACGACCGCCACGATGCAGAGCATCAAGGTCGTCGACCATGAACAGGGTCTGCACGAAGTAACGCGCCTCTTCTGCCCAAGCTACCATTTCTTCAGCGGTAAGCCCGGTTTCGCGCTGGCGCAAAGCTTCCAGCACCAACAGGCCTTCGGGGGTAGAGCCGATGAGCAGGTCTACGATGTAGATGGGTGCTTCGGGGTGTTCCGCCTTCAGCTGACTCCAAATGGCATAAGCCGTGCTGTAATTGCTGGAAAGCCCGCTGGAAAAGCAAAGATATACCGTGGGGACGCCCGATTCGATGGCATTGCGGAATGCAGCTTCCGTTTCGGCAGGTGCAACCTGCGAGGTGCTTGGAGTAGCACCGTTTCGGATGTTGTCGTAGAACTCCTTGGGCGTTATAGACTGATAGAAATCGTCCTTAAACGTTTTATCGTCGATGATGTAGTTAAAATCGATCAGCTGAACGCCCTCCTGTTGAACGAGCTCCAATGGAAGATCGCAGCAAGAGTCGATGATGAGATTGCACTGAGCGGACACGACGTCCCCCCCCCTTCAAATAATGCTTACAGCAAAGTAATGATGCTTTCCGAACCGCTATTTTATCCCAGCACCAGGTGGGAAAATAGGGACATGTGCCGTTTTCCCGCTTAAGGAACGGGAAATTCCGCGCGATGGAGCACTCAGGCAGAACCGCATTTTAACGCCACGCAAAAGTGGGAAAACGGCACCTGTCCCTATTTTCCCATTCGGCAAACTGTCCCTTGACTCTAAGTTAGCCTATGGTAACTTGCTTCTTGAAATCAAGCAATCTCGTTTGTCGGCACAAAAGCCGCAAACCCGCCCAACGAAAAAGGAGCATCACTTATGAGCAACGTAGCAATTGTATTTTGGAGCGGCACTGGCAACACTGAAGCCATGGCCGATTTCGTGGCCGAAGGCGTAGAGTCAAGTGGTGGCAGCGCCACCATTATCCAGGCGGCCGATTTCGGTGCGGAACGCGTGCCGGAATTCGATGCGTTCGCTTTCGGATGCCCCGCTATGGGCGACGAAGAGCTGGAAGACACCGAGTTCCTCCCCATGTATGACGAGGTTGAACCCCTGATGGTAGGTGAAAAGGTTGGCTTCTTTGGCTCGTACGACTGGAACAACGGCGAATGGATGGACTACTGGGTGCAGCGCGCTGAAGAAGCTGGCGTACAACCCGTTGAAAACGTAATCGCCAAGGATTACCCCGACGATGAAGCGGCCGAGGCGTGCCGCCATCTGGGCGAACTCCTAGCCTAGACGCACTCGTATCCGAAATAACGCAACGGGGAGCCCGGAATGAAACCGAGCTCCCCCTTCTTACATCAGCGCTACTTCTTACGCAACACCACCATGATGGTATTGAGATACGCTAGCGCGCCAGCCTTCACGGCCGACGCATCGCATCGTGCATACTCGTTGTCGCATAAAAGCCAATCGGCCCACGCTTCCTCCGTGCACTGCATTTCCTGCATTCCCAAGATATCGGCATTTTCCGATTGCTCAAAAATAGCCTTCCACCAGGGAATATCGTGGATATAATCCAGCTGATCGGGAGTCCACGACGCGGTCAAGCACGTCGGCGGGTTAACGTGGCAATCGCGCTTCATGCCGGGAAAGCACAGCGCAACGATCCCTCCCTGCTTCACATACGGCAGAAGCTTTGTGTCCAGATATTCCACGTTGCGGCCAAAGTAGTTATACGAGTCAATGCTTACTACCGCGTCGAAGAACTCTTCCGCAAAGGGCAAACCTTCCGGCGCATCGGCTTTAACAGGAACAATTTGCCGATTGGTCAATCCAAGACTTTCGAAAAAACGCATGTTGTCGGTCGGGCTGCTCCAGAGGTCGGCGGCATAAGCCACGCATCCGAATTCTCGAGCCAACAATGCCGTGGTAACTCCAGTGCCACTACCCAAATCCAGCACTACAGAACTTGATGAAACAGTCTCGGTGCCAACGATTTCATTAGTGGTTATCAGCATCTCCTCGCACAGTTTAAGTGGGTTGGGTCCCATTATTTTGGACAAAACAATATCTTGCGAGAAGCTGTTCGCTTTTGGGAACTGCATGGTTGTTTCCTTTTCTATAAAGAACGTATTGGCGAATCAAAAAACAGACCAAGAAAATCGCGCAACGAAAACGCACCGCCACATAAGCCGCATCCGCTTGATGGCTACAGAAAAATAGCCCTATGGGAAGGCGGGAGGCTGCGAAAAGAAAGACCAGTTGCGGAACGCTTCTTTTGATGCGTATTAGTATCGGCGTCCACAAAATGGAGTACGAGCGTTTTATTCGGTTGCGCGTTCTTTATAGAACAATGACCAAAAAGATATCCCCTTTTAGGATTTCATAAAGGCACAATAAGCCTTTGCCTGAAAGCAGTATGGCACGATAGATTCAGCCGTCGAAGGCAGCAGCACCATCACCGACAACCTAGAAACTCTGAAAAGCGGGTCCGAAACACTGGAAGACGGGCTGGGACAGCTGAACTCGGGGCTTTCGCAGATGGAAGATTCCGGCGATAAACTGGTTTCCGGATCCGCCTCTATTGCCAGCGGCATCGAGACGTTGGCACGAAGTTCCAACACTTACCGAAGCGGCATCGAAGACAAGGTCAACAGCATTTCCGCAGCGTACGGCGGTGATCCGACCAATGCAATCCCTCAGCTGAAGCAGAACTATGCCCTGGCACTGCAGGAATACACCACCCAAGTAATAGCCGCAACTAAACAAGGGCAGGATCCCTCTCAAATAAACACCGCACAAGTTTCCGCTGCAGCAGAGAAACTTGCTGCCGCGAGCTCGCAGGCGGGAGCGTATCAGGCACTTACCTCCGCAGTAAGCGGCTATAAGCAAATCGATAGCGGCATCGGTTCGCTGAGCAGCCAATACCAAACACTAGATACAGGCATAAACCAGTATGCTCGGGCGATAAGCCAGCTTTCCGTCGGCGCCCAGAACGCGCAAAATGGAGCCGCGAGCCTGACCAACGGCACAGGAAAACTTCAGGACGGCAGCCAAAAGCTTACCAGCGGACTGCTAAGCGCAAGCGACGGCGCTGGCGAGCTAACCAGCAGCCTACGAGACGGATCTCAGACCATAGACAACTCCCTTACGGACAGCACGGACAACCTTGCAAGCTACACCGCCAATCCAGCAATAGTTGAAGATGATGTCTATGGCAACTTGGATAAATTCGGATACGGCTTCGCACCGCTGTTCCTAGTGATGGGGCTGTGGCTCGGCTCGCTTATGATCTTCTTCGTCTTCAGCGCCTTCCCTTCAAAAAAAGAACTTGCCGAGCGCCGGTTTGCTGCCGTCGTCGGACGTTGGCCACTGTACCTGCTCCTTTCGGTTCTTGAAGTTGCAATTGTTTTCTTCGGTGCGCAGGCATTGGGCCTTCCGACCACCGACATGGGTATGATGGCGCTATCACTGCTGGTCATCAGCGTATCATTCATGCTCATCATGCAGTTTTTCAATCTATTCGACATCGTCGGGAAGGCATTTTCGATACTGCTGGTTGCCGTGCAGCTGGTGTTTTGTTCAGGCACAATGCCCGCCCAACTAGGCAGCAACGTGGCAGTTGCCGCCGGACCATTCCTGCCGTTCTACTATGCAATCGACGGCCTGCGCGAGGTCATGAGCGGAGGCAATGTTAACGTGCTGGCGAACGACATGGTCATGTTGCTGCTGTTCGCCTCAGGCGCCGTAGTACTGTCCCTACTTCTATACCCCATTGCATTGAAAATTAAAACGAGAAAAGACAGTGCCGCCCTTTCTGAATACCTGCGGGAAAACAGTACGTGTCCCTATTTTCCCAAACAACCCGGCGTTTCTAACGCAGCGTGGCGGAATCGGCTCCGCTTATTTGAATATCAGCATCGAAGAAAGCCAACAACGCCCGGATAGCAAGCATGACATCGCGCGCCCCAGCGGTTTCATACGCCGAATGCATGGCAAGCTGAGCGCAGCCAACATCAACGCCGTGCATACTTGCTTGTATGTTGGACAGGTTGCCCAAGGTTGAGCCACCCGCCATATCGCTGCGGTTCGCAAACCGCTGGAACGGTACGCTGGCGTTATTGCACACCGCACAGAACACGGCACTGCTAAACGCATCAGTGCAGTACTTCTGGTTTGCCGCTTCTTTGACCACAATGCCCTGATTCAAATAAGCACGATTACCTTCATCGCTCTTTTCGGGATGATTGGGGTGTACCGCATGGGCATTGTCGCAGCTTACCAGCAGGGAACCCGCCAATGCACGACGATACCCCTCGTCTGTGCCGCCTAAGGCTCCGTTCAAGCGCATCAGCACATCGGGCAAGAACGTGGACATCGCGCCCTGCTTGGTATTGGACCCCACCTCTTCGTTGTCGAAGCAGCAGTACACCGAAACGCTGGAATCGTTAGAACTCTGCAAAAACGCTTCAGCCGAAGCGTAAGCGCACATGAGGTCATCGAGCCTGGGGGCAGAGATGAATTCGTCGGCCGCACCCCAGATGCAAGGCGTCTGGCGATTCACCAAATACACGTCATAACCCAAGATCTGATCAGGATGGATATCCAGCTCATTGGCAAGAAGCAGCTGTAGCGCTTCCTTCTCCAGCGCTCCCGCGGAAATCAGCGGGCACAAGTCGATCCGTCGATTTGGAGCAAAGCCACTGTTCACACCATGATCCATATGGATCGCCAAACTCGGAATAAGGGCAACATCCCTATCAAGCGAGATCAACCTGCTCTCAATGCGATTCTCTACCTGGACCATAACGCGGCCCGCAAGGGAAAGAGGACGGTCAAACCAGGTGTAGTCGATCATTCCACCATATGCCTCAACGTTTAAGCGTCTATATGAACCAGGGCCTTCCAGATCGGGATGAGCCTTGATTTTGAAGAGGGGCGAATCAGAATGCGAAGCGGCAATCTGAAAACGATAGCCTTCCGATACGGCGCCACCCACTTTAAAGGCAATGATGCTCGACCCATTGCGCACCGTGTAGTAGCGCCCTCCTGGCTTGCAGCTCCATACCTGTGCTTCGGGAAGATAAACGAACCCCGCTTCATCAAACCGAGCACGCAAAGCGGATACCGCGTGAAATGCACTGGGGCTTTCCTCTATGAAGCGCAACAGGCCTTCTGCCGCCTGGATCTCTTCATGCGTCAAGCCATTACCCGATTCCGCCACCATGCCAACTCGCTTTCTTTCCAAAAGAAATAGATGTTTTCTTCAATCAGTCTAGCAGCTAACGATGCGCTCTTCGAAGGAGCTCATTAGATAGAGCCTACAACCAAGAAAACGATACTGAAGCATAGGGCATCAAGCGAAGAGGGCACCTATTCCTCACCATAACCAGAATCAGATTCCACCAACGATGCCCAAAGACACCCCGACACCGAACGCAAAACGACGTCCGTTAACTCACCCTGCAACCGCAGTAACGAGCTTCTCCCCTATACTTGAAAGTATCGAGGCAAGGAAGATTATGGGGAATCCAGAACGGCATACGCAAAGCAGCCCAAAACGTCGGGTTTTGATTGTTGCTGCTTGCATTGCCGCAGCGACATTCGCCCTCCTCATTTGCGCTGAGATCTTTCTTCCCAGCAAACCACCTTCGTTTTCCGGTCTCGGCTTCGGCTCTTCGAGCACAACAGGATTCATGGTACTGCTGGGACCGGCGCTTGCCGCATGGGCGTTTTCCTTCTACGTGCGCTGCCCCGACGCCACTATCCGCAACCAGCTTGTTACCATCGCTGCCCTTTTGGCGTTTTGGCTGCTCGACGTTATCGTGAAGTACCCTATGAAAAGTGATTTGGGTACCTCGATATGCTGGTACCTCTATTACATTCCCATGCTATTTGTTCCCGCACTGGCCTCTGCCTGCGCCCCCCGCGCCGCCTGCCTTGATACCACCAAGACAGGAAAAACTGCACGTTCCATCGCTTTCATAGGAAGCACTCTTCTTGCCCTGTTCGTGCTTACGAACAACCTCCACCATGCAGTATTTTCATTCAGCTTTGACGATCCTGGCTGGAGTGGTAATTACCACTACGAGTGGGGCTATTGGCTCGTTGCTGGCTGGTTCGTCCTGCTTTACGGCGCATTCTTTGCCTTGCTGTTCCCTGCCGCAAGAAAGCAGCTACGTCCCTCTTTTGCCCCTTTGGCGATTATCGCAGGCTTGGCAATTGCCTACAGTTTGCTCTACATCCTTCGAAACGCTCACTTCTTCAGCACCAACCTGGCACTCACCTATACCATCCTTATTGTCGTAGCCGTCGAAATCACTCTCGCAACAGGAATCCTTCCCTCTTATGCGTGGTATCGGGAAGCCTTCTACAAACTACCTTTCGACCTGAAAGTGCTGACCAGGAATGGACAACTTGCTTACTCAACTGCACAAGCAAAGCCCCTTTCACCTGAAACCGCAGAAAAGGTAACCGAACTTGGCACGCTCAACGGCACGACCATAGACTTCCGCGTCCCAAGCAACCCCCATACCCTCAAACGCGCCTATGGTATCAGCGGCGGCACAGCACTGCTCTCCATCGATGTAAGCAAAACCGACGCCAGACGATCTGCGCTCAAAAAGCAAAAAGAGGAACTCATCAATACATCCGAGCTGCTGAAACGCAGCGCTACCATTCGTCAGGGCCCTGCGTTACGAGAAGCGGAACGTGACCTGTTCGAACAAATCAGCAATTCATTGGCGGAGAAAACCGCCGAGATCAACCGTCTTATCGAAGATCTTTCCGAAGACGACTCGCCCGAAAGCGCAGCCATCAGGCGCAAAAACCTGACCCGAGTTAAATTCCTTGTCGCCTACTGCAAGCGCAAAGGAAGCCTTATCGTCGCCGAACGTGAGGGGGTTTCCTTCACCCAGGCACAAGTTGAACTGGTGTTTACCGAAGCAGCGGCAGATTTCCGTTCCATGGGAATTGAAAGCGCCGCACTCTTTCGTTTAATCAATCCTTTATCGCCCGCCACCATGGCCCATCTGTACGATTGCGCATACGACTTCGCCTCACTGGCATTCTCAGTCAAAAACCCCACCCTGCTCTTGTTCGGCGAAAACGATGAGCGCAATGCTTTGATGGTTCGCATCGTCCTGCAATGCGAAGAATGTCAAATACTCGAACCTTCGCTACAAACTTTCTGCGACAGTCTGACCAAAGCAGGCATCCGCATCTGCCATCAGATTGAGGCCGATGAAATCGCCGTCAAAATCGAGCTGAAGGAAAGCGTCCTATGAGCCACCTGTTCAACAAAAATCGGTGGTTCTCATTGCGCTAATCGTCCTGTTGTTCGGGCTTATGGTCGGGCAGATGTTCCATGTGCTCTTTGTTGCCACACGAAAGGAAAATCGCAACCCGCGCGGAGCTGTTGCCTACGAGGCTCTTCTCCTTGCTCACCTGCTTGTCGCCTGCGCAACGGTGTGCTCCGCCTATGCAAACCACGGTGCGCTACTGTTTCGCATGAAGATGATCTCGTTTCCCATCGAACCCATGATGTGGATCAACGCTATTGCGCTTGCTTTGGGTCTTGCGCTCGCCTTTGCCCATCGCCGGCCCGTAATGACCCTCGAACTCATAGTTCTTACCATCTGCACCCCGCCTTTCATCGAAGCGGTTGGCATCAATAGCTGGCTCATTCCTGTCCTGGATGCTTCGTTCTTTCTTTTCCGTGTGTCGTCTGCGCTGGTTATGGACATTAAGCACCGCAGCTCTGCGATCACGCAGCTCTCCATCGGCGAAGCGGTAAAAAAACTTCCCGAAGGCATTCTCTGCACTAATCGAGATGGTGCAATCATCCTCATGAACGAAAGCATGCGATCGTGCCTGCAGGCGCTCGGCTTGGGCACTGATCTTTCAGAGGGCTCCCTCATCTGGCCAGAACTAACCAAGCGCGCTACCGCAGGCAATCACGTTCGCGACGCCTTGCTTCCCGAAGGGATTCGCCTTGCCGTATCACCAAACGAAACCAGGCTCTTCATGTATGACGAAGTGACGCTACACCGCACACTATGCGAGCGCATCATAGCCATCGACGTCACACTCGAAGAAGACCTCAACGAGCGTTTGCACCTCGCCAACATAGAGCTTGGAGAGTCGAATCGCAAACTAGAGCAAACCCTGACACAGTTGGAAGAGGCTGCTGCCGAAGAAGCGTCGCTCGTCATGAAAACGCGCGTCCACGACTCCATCGGGCAGCGAATGACCATACTCCATCACTACCTAGAGTCAGATATAGACAATCCGGAAATCACCCGAAACATTTCCCGACTTATGCGCAATATCACAACCGATCTTGCCCGTACCGCACCGGAAGGAAAAGACGAACTTGCCGCTCTCGCATCAGCCTTCGCTCTGGCAGGCACGAATATCCACCTAGAAGGTACGCTGCCCGAAAACCCCAGCTCGGCAAGCGCACTTGTTGGGATAATTCGAGAAGCAGCAACCAATGCGCTCAAGCATGGCAGCGCTAAAAACGTCTATGTTCGCATAACAACCACGTCATTGGAATCGAACCTGACCATTTTCGATGACGGAGCAGGCGCCGCAAGCACGATTGCCGATGGTTGCGGCATGCCCCAAATGCGCCGAGCGGCAGAAGCCCTCGGTGGCACCTTTGAAGTAAACTTGCTGACGCCTTTCACCTTGTCGGCAACCATTCCGCACCAAGGAGCACCATCATGATCACCATCGTCATCGTTGAAGATCAGGGGATCCTCCGCGAGTCGCTCGCATGCACGCTCAACCTGCAAGAAGACATGCAGGTTGCCTGCGCGCTTCCCGATGCGGCAGACGCACTCGATGCAGTGCGCGAAACGAATGCCAACCTTGCGCTCTTGGACGTCTGCACAGAAAACGGATCGAGCGGAATTGCCGCAGCAAAGCAGATACGAGAAGCCTGTCCCGATACGAAGATCGTAATCATGACAGGCATGCCGGAGATCACGTTCATCGAGCAGGCAAAGCTCGCGGGGGCTGACAGCTTTGTATACAAGAACGTTGGAACCGAAGAGTTGTTAGGGATTATTCGCTCAACCGCCAACGGCTACTCCACTTTTCCCAATGCAACCCAAAGCATCTTCTCGGACGCTTCGGCGCTCAATGAAACGGAAATCAGCATCCTGCGCTTGGTCTGCGAAGCAAAAACGCGTAAGGAAATTGCAGCTGAGTTGTATTTAAGCGAAGGAACAGTAAAACGCCACATTTCTGAGATCTTGGCCAAAACGGGCTACGACAGCATCTTGCGTCTTGCTGTGCATGCGGTATCACAGGGTCTTATCGTTCCGAAAATGGACAAATAGATCATCGGCAACCATAGGTATCACACCTTTCGTCATTTGGAATTCACCCACCGTTTACAAGGCAAAACCAATCAGATAAATCACCAGATCAATACCTTGTTTTGTTTTTGAGACACATGGCTCAAAAACACTCTTTAACTGAGCCGTAGGTCACTTCTTCCAGCGCTCCCCTCATGTCATCATGGAACCACGATGACAAACATAGCTAGCCGCAAAAGCGGCGAGGGAGTCTGAGAGGATGTGGTTGCAATGAAGGCAACGAAGAAAATCATCGCAGTTCTGGTATGCGCTTTTGCCCTGTGCTTTGCACTGGTGGGATGTGATTCCGGAACCGAACAGTACAAGAAGAACTTCCAGGGCGACTGGGAGCTGGCAGGCCTGACCGAAGGCGATACCACCTATTCCGAGAGCGATATCTCCATGCTTAAAGCATGGGGCATGGAAGTAAAGCTGTCCCTCAATGAAGACGAAACTATGGTTCTCGAGTACTTCGGCGAAACAGCCGAGGGCAACTGGGAGCCCAAGGATGCTACCACTTTCAAGATGACAGCCATGGGCGATTCGATTGATGGCAAGCTGGCTGATGGGATGATATCCATCGAAGTCGAGGGTGCCGAAATGAAGTTCAAGAAGATGGAATAGCGGGGTGAACGGTAATGAAACTCAAGTTTCTAGGAATTGCAGCATGCGCACTTGCACTCTGCTTCACCCTTGTGGGATGTAACTCACAAAAAGTAACTGACTTCACCTGGTACCAGGCGGCAGTGCCCGATAAGTACGAACTGAACACCAGCCTTGGCAGCAATGCGGCAAAGGTATCGTTCGCCAAGACCGATGAAGGCAAAGAGCTCCGCGTCAACTGGAACGGCGTAAAGGACGCCCAGGGAATTACCCAAGCATTCATGGAATGGGAAGGCACCGGATCGGAACAGCTGGACGATATGAAGATCGGCAACTACACCTGGAAGGTTGCTCAGAACACCCAGGCAAGCAAGCCAAAGATCCAGTTCTGCACCGACCTGCCTGATGGGCGTGTTGGCATCGTTGATGCCCGCGGATTCAGCGACATCAACGACAAAGACCTGCAGAGCTTCGTTAAATCGGTAAAGTTCGCAGATGATGTGAGCGAAGCATACGACAAAGCCAAGGAAGTCAGCTCTGACGACCTGAAGATCCACTAACACCCTTGGGCGGAGCCGCAATCGAGTTCCGCCCGTTTTCGAAACAGACTGAAGAGGAGGACATCATCATGAAGAAAGCAGTTATCGCACTTCTTGCCCTCTGCATAAGCCTTGTTGCCGCACTTGCCTTAGTTGGCTGCGGAGGAAGCGGGCCTGCGGACAAGAAAGCGGATTTCATCTGGTTTAAGGTTGAGGTTCCCGAAGGCGTAAGCGTCAGCAACTCTGCCGGCAACAACGCAAACAAAGCCCAACTGACATTTTCCAACAACGATCGAATCATCCCGTTATGGGAAAAGAAAATGACAGCTGAAGAGTTGCTCGCTCAATACGAAGATCGCAAATCTGTGTTTAACTGGAAGACGAATGATCCCGTGACCTACGGCGACAAAACCTGGTTGACCGGCGATTATAAACATTCGGGAGGAACTACTTCCGTTTTCATCATCGGGGTAAATGAGGGGAGCGTGTCTATAGACGTCGATAACTTCGATGATCATAAGGCTGAAGTTGAAACGGTGCTTAATACCATCGAATTCGCTGATGACATGAATGAAGCCATGAAGGAAGCTAAAGAAGTTAAGCTTACCGACAT
>ERZ1034878.949-NODE-949-length-11725-cov-3.659126_pt1 | contig 11725 bp, 7 predicted proteins | sample MGYA00520593_ERZ1034878 | MGnify/ENA primary metagenome ERZ1034878 (study PRJEB33766, sample SAMN09781724) | gut metagenome | biome: gut microbiome | host: Homo sapiens | place: Madagascar | study: EMG produced TPA metagenomics assembly of the PRJNA485056 data set...
CCGCAACATGCAAAGCGAACGGCATCTGCTTTCGCAAGTGGCTCGAAGACGTTCTACTACGCCCTCTCCACTATTCCTACCAATCTGATTGACTCCTTACTTCCTACCAACTGGAAATCTGCCAACATCTGATTTTTTGAAGATCGGTAGGCGGTATCCTAAATTCAGGCGTTCCCATGTATCTGCTTGGGCGGTTACTTTGACACTCAAACGTTGGCGTAGTATTGCAACACGATATGTCAGGAATACGGCATCATCTCTTGCATCGAACTGCGCTGCTCAATAAATGATTGCGCGATCGCGCATTGACTTATCGACGCAAATGTGTATAATTATAATAAATAAAATAAATGAACGCCGTGCGCAAGTTTTCCGGTTAAGAGCTAATGGAAGGATATATAAATGTCAAAAAAAGTATGGAATAAGGGAACATTGATCTATACCGGAAGCAGTATTGTTATTCTTTTTCTGTTGCTTCTTTTTGGCGATTTTGTATGGTCTATAAGAGAACGTTCCGTAGGCATGATTGCAAGAATTCTGCTTAAGCAGTTTGGCGCGACGGACGCTTTGAACGGCTTGATAATCAGCAGCATTCCCAGCGTGATCGGAATGTTTTTAGGCCCTGTGATCGCTTACCGTTCCGACCGGACCCGCAGTCGTTACGGCCGCAGAATCCCCTATCTTTTCATTACCACTCCCATCGTTTTTGCCGGTTTGCTGGGCATGGGGTTCATTCAGGAACTGGCTTCCGGCGTTCAATTCGTTTTCAACGGGATTCTGCATCGTGAAACTGTGGTTCTCTGGATGTTTGCCGGTTTCTGGATTTTCTTTGAATTTGGAGTCATCGCCGGAAATGCGGTTTTCACCGCCTTGATAAACGATGTCGTTCCGCAGGAGCTGCTGGGACGTTTTTACGGATTGTTCCGCATTATCGGACTTCTGGCGGGAAGTGTGTTTCATTATTGGTTCTTCGGTTTCATTGAAAATCACTATATGCTTTTATTCCTCGGCATAGGCGTCCTTTATGTGATCAGTTTCAGCATCATCTGCTTCAGGGTCAAAGAGGGGGAATATGAGCCGCTGCCGGAGGTGCCGGACGATACCCGGCATTCCGCAGGATCCGCAGTCGCGACCTATTTCCGGGAGTGCTTTTCTTCGCCCTACTATTTATTGCTGTTCGCCGTCCTGCTGATGATCGGGAACTCTTTCATGCCCATCAATCTTTATTGTGTTTTTCTGGCCAAACAGCTGAATATCTCCATGGACAGTTACGGAAAGCTCATCGCCTGGAGCTATCTGATTTCCATCAGCCTTTCATTTCCGCTTGGGATACTGGCCGATCGTTTTCATCCTTTGCGCTGCGGCATCGTGAGTATGGGAGTTTATGCGCTCAGCATGGGAATTTCCGGATTCCTGCTCGACGGGGAATCGGGTTTCGGAGTGGCTGTCATTGCCCACACTGTGATTTCCGGCAGCATTCTGACTATTACGGCCTCTTTGCCGATGCGCCTTTTACCTCAAATGAAATTTGCGCAATACAGTTCCGCCTGCGGATTATTCGGAGTATTGATCAATCTGCTGGGCATACCGGCGATCGGACATGTGCTGGACGTCTGCGGAAATTACCGCCTGCTGTTCTTCTTCGATGCCGGACTGGCTTTTCTGACAGTCATTCTGATGCTGATTTATTATCCGTTTTTTCTGAGACATGGAGGAGTGAAATCTTACTGCGCACCGGAGATCGTGTGAAATGTACTCTAAAAAAGACAGTGATTGCGGCATTTTCACCAAAGAAAATCTGCTGGGAAAAGATAAAACAAGCTTCAAGATGTTTGAGATGGAGCTTGTTCTGCTGGACCTGGTTGCGGCGGAGGAATTTTATTTTCCGAGCCACAGGCAGTGTCTGCCGGAATTCTTAATTGTTCTGGAGGGAACTTATCAGGGGGTGCTGAACGGGAAGCCGATAGAAGTGACGGCCGGGCAGCTTCTGTTTTTCCCGCCTAACATGGAGCGTGAAGACAAATGCAGTTCCCCATGCAAGTTTCTGGTGGTCATGTTTGCGCTGCACAACCTTTGGAACGAACAGACGAATGACCATTTCTTTGAATCAGACATCCCATCCCCGGCGCTGGTCATAAGCTATGCGAAAAACAGAGAGATACGGAACCTGATTTCAGCGATCATCCGGTCGGATAAAGATGACGTTTTCGTAAAGGAAAAGAAAATTGCGCGCGGAATCCTTCTGACATGGATACTCATATCCAGATTCGAGAATTACATCCCGGAGAACACCAAGAATCAGTTGCTGGGCTGCTCATTCGCAAACCAGTTAAGTTCTTATTTTTCAAAGAGACTGGAGAAAAAATACAATGCCGGCGAGCTGTGCGCGTATCTGAAAATCAGCAGAAGAAGTCTTGAAATGAAATGCAGGAAATTATTCAACCAGTCACCCGCCAAACTGTTCATGGTAACGAAAATGCATTATGCGGAAAAACGTCTTCTTGCCGGAATTTCTTCCAAGCAGGTTGCGCAGGAAATCGGTTTTGCCAGCCAGTTTTCATTTTCCGCCGCATTCAAGCAGTATACCGGCCGTTGCCCGATTGATTACAGCCCGTTGAAAAAGGAACGGCTTCGGGAATTTCAGCCGATGAATGAAGAAAACTGAATAACAGGACAAGCGGCACTCTGTATGCACCGGGCGAAGATCGGCAAAAAGGCAACGAAAGTTGTGTGCATCATATTAAAACGGATTGTAAACACCGGAACCAGGGAGGACTACTGACAAAAACAAAGGATATTATCGGCAGCGTCGTTGTTGATGCAGGAAACTGTAAGTGTGTTTTATAAAATTGGAGACAATAGCCATGACTGTTTCTGGAAACATGATTTTTGAAAAAATGGAAGCAAAAAGGAATTTTCATTTTACTCTTATTGAGCTGCTCGTTGTGATAGCAATAATCGCCATTCTGGCCGCAATATTATTGCCGTCTTTGCAGCAGGCCCGGACAAAAGGGCAGGCGATATTCTGTACATCCAACTTAAAACAGCTGGGCATGACCAATATCCAGTATACGCAGGATAACAACGGATATTTTCAGTGGATTGCCCCTAATTCCAATAACAAATACCGCCCGGTGCCGGAAACCTTTTACACATTCTACAAAGTATCTCCGAAGGTCTTTGTCTGCCCTGCCGACAAAATGGATGCACCTGTCGACCCCGGTAAATTTGAATGGGGCAATTGGGTCGACGCGCCCCAGCTGCTGAAATTCTGGGATGCCGATACGACGGGTGAAGGCATCAGAAAACTTAAGGGGTCTTATGGTGTAACCAGATATCTGTGCGGAATCAACGATGGTGATAAACCGCATCCTCTTTTCGTTCTGAAGGTATCCAGACTTAAATCCGCCAGTAAATTCGGTGTGTTTGTTGATTCCAGAAAGTATTCGCCGGATGAATGGAGAAGAATTTCCGTCAATTTCATAAGAAGTTCAATGTACAATGAGTATCGTTGGGCATGGCCGGGGAGCAGACATAAAAAATACAATATGGTCTTTGCCGACGGGCACTGCTCCGCACTTTCCGACAGTGATATCTGCACAACTGCCGGCAATGACAACAGCGAATTGACAATGGTATCAGGATTAAGCAACTGAGAGCTTTTAAATTCTGCAGGTCTGCCGCAGAAGCGGCAGGCCTGCACAAAAGAAAGCGTTTTCTGAGCCGCCAATTTGCCGCCTGTATCGCAATTGCCCGGAACTGGTGCCGCATATTTTATCGGGACTGTGTTGTTCATGCATGAAAATGATTTTCCCCGGATGCCTTGATGGTTCGAGATTTGTCCAGAGAACAGATGCATTGATAAGAATTTGACTTGAAAACAGAAGATATTCAGATAATTCAGAGAGTTGATATGAAAAAAATCCCGGAAACAGGAATTTATCCATTTTGGTTTTGGAATGGACAAATAAAAGAAGAGGAAATTTTACGGCAGCTGGAACTGATGAAAAACTCCGGCTGCCGCGGCGCAGTCATTCATGCCCGCAAAGGAAATAAAATTCCTTATCTGTCAGAACGCTGGTTTGAGCTTGTCCGCTGCGCCTGCTGCCATGCCGGGAAAAAAGGACTTAAAATCTGGATTTATGATGAAGACGGTTATCCCAGCGGAAATGCCGGCGGCCGGGTTCAGGCACTGCATCCTGAATTAATGCAGAAATCCCTGCTGTTTCAATACGAAGGAACCGACCCGGAACAACCGGCGTTTGCGGCATATGATTCAGAATCCTATCAACGGCTTGACGAAACGAGGGTTCCCGCGAATACACCCGCATTGCGGTTTCATCTGAAAGAACTGGCTGCGCATGTGGACACTTTGAATCCGCTCGCGGCGGAACTTTTCTTAAAAATTACTCACGAGCGGTACTATCAGGAACTGCATGATTACTTCGGTTCCGTGATAGAGGCGTTTTATACGGACGATGTGAGTTTCCTTTCCTGTCTGACATCGGGCTATGTATTCTCGCCGGTGCTGGAAAAGGAGTGGCATCGGCGTTACGGGCAGAGTATTTTGGAATCACTGCCGTTTCTCGTCGAAGAACTGCCCGGCAGCAGCGAAATCAGAACCCGGTATTTCCGCCTTGCACAGGAGCTTTTCCTGAAAAATTTCATCATTCCCCAGAGACAATGGTGCAATGAGCACAGCGTCTGCTATATTGGTCATCTGTGCTATGATGAAGGGCCGCAGAACAGTTCCATCTGCAGTTTCACATCGGCAATGCCGTTCATGAAAAATCAGGACGTTCCATCAATAGACGATTTTCTGCTGGAAATGAGTGATCAGCGTTATCTTGGGCGTCCATATAATGATGACTCTTTGCGGGTGCTGCATGTCGGCAACCGCCGACTTGCCTCTCTGAAGACTTACAAGCAGGGGGCTTCAATCGCTCACCAATTCGGTACCGGCAAGTTGTCCGCGGAAACTTTGACCTACCTTCTTTGGGAAATCAGTCCGGATTTTCTGAACCTGCAAATGTTTTTTGAGTTGGGAATGGGAGTTAACCTGATAACTCCTCATGCCTTTTACTACACAATAGGCGATGTTGCCGGATACGACAGCGTCCCCAGTTACTTCTTTCAGCAACCCTGGTTTTCACATTGCAACCTAATGTTTTCCACGTGGACTCATATAGCGGAACTGTTGATTCAGGGCAATTTTCATTGCAAGGTGCTGGTTCTGGAGCCGTCGGGCGATATCGGGGCAATGTGCGGCAAAGAAGTCCTGGCTGATTTTCCCATGCAGACGCAGGAACCTCGGGAATCGGTTCATGAAATCCATGACGTTCTGATCCGGGTAATTCAGCTTTTACTGCGCAGGCACGTCGGATTCGATCTGGGCGATGAAGTTCTTGTCGCAGAAAATGCAATTGCCGGTAACGGAGTGCTGAAAGTCGGAAACATGAATTACGACACCGTCATTCTTACTGATCAGGAGCATTTGTCGGCCCGCATGCGGAACATTCTGGACGACTTTCAGAAATCGGGCGGCATGCTGCTTGATTCCGGAAACGATGACCTGGATTGTCTGACTCCGGATATTCACCTGACGGGAGCGGGGACAGAAGAAATTCTGGTACATACGCGGAACAATGCCGGGTTTCAGGAAGTGTTTATGCTCAATTTATCCGGCAAAGACCTTCAGCCGGAATTGAATTGCGAAGGCGCATTTTCTGTCTATGATCCGGTCTCCGGAAAATCATTTCATGCGGAATCCCGTCTGCCGGACGGTTTCACTTTGCGGGCGGGCGATCTCTGCATGGTGATGCCGCCGGAAGCGGATGGCGGCAGCCCATGGACGGAAAGCCGCTATCTTCCGCTGGACAAGGGGAGTTCTCCGGAATTGAAAGATATCAGGCCGTTGAATGACAACATATTCCCGATCCATCCCCGGAAAAATTTTGAACTGCTTGTCCCTGATTATGCGAACATAAAACTGCTCTATGCGGAAAAGTTGTCGGAATCGAAAATCCTTATCAACGGGAAACCGGTTGTCGCCATGCCGGGCTGTCACCCCCCCGCCGATACCGCATTTGAGGCCGGCGATGCAGAAGAGCTTTTCTTCCACGGAGTTAACAGGATTCTGTTTGAGAACTCTCCTGATATCGTGCGTCTTGCAGGTGATTTTCAGGTGGTTCGGGCGGAATATCCCTGGGGATTGGGGAAAATGGATCTGAAGCTGGGCGACCTCAGCGCTCAGGGCTATCCGTTTTACTGGGGAACTTTCGAATACACTTTCGCATTTCAAGGTTCCTATGATTTTGTGGAGGTGAAGATGCAGGGAACCGCGGAAGTTTTCGTCAACGGAAAAAGCTGCGGGTACATTTACGGAAAACCGTTTCTGCTTTTTATCGGCAATGCCTGCGCAGAAGGAGAGAATGAACTGCGGATACAGCTCTGCAACACCGCGCAGAATTTTGTCCGTGCAGAAAGCCCTGTGCCGTTTGGAATATATGATGTCAGACTGAAAAACAATTGAAAGGGAAGTTTGGCCGATGAGAAAAATATCATGTATCATTATTTTGGCAATGATTGCAGCCGTTTTCTGCACCTGCCGGGGAGAAGTCGCCGTTTTTGAAGCGGAAGACCTGGTCGCAAACCGCTCGGAACTGACGCACAATCATCTGACTTCCTCGCGCTGGGATCTCTGGGATCAGAAAGCCCGTCCCTGGAGCGGAGACGGCGTGCTGCGCGCCCAGGCATCCCATCCCGACACTCCCGGGAGCAAACTGCATATTTCGATCCCGTGTCAGGAAAAGAAACCGTACCGGATTACGATTCGCGGCGGCAGATATAACGGACTTCGCATCGACGGCGGGCATTTTCAGGCGACCTGGGACAATTCCCTGGTCGCGGACAATGTCTTTCCGGAAAACGGCAGGATACTCTTAAGTATCCAGAACCTGTTTACCGAGGAAGGTCCCGTCTATGTTGATACAATAAAAATCGAACTGATGGACAATGCAAAACCGGTAAAAAAATATGACCTCGAACCGTATTGCCGCTGGGATGGAAATTCCGCGGGCATATCCCGGACTCCCGTCAGCTCGCAACGGAAGGTCAACGGCTTTGCCGCCCGCCGCATAGAGGAACGCCTTGACCGCGGAGTCAATGTCGTTCCCGGCGAGAAAGGCGGAGCGTACATATCATGGCGGCTGCTGCGGAGCGATTCCCCGAAAACGGCGTTTCAGGTGTTTCGGACCCGTGCAGGAAAAAGAGTCCTTCTGACAAGGCAGCCGGTCCGGACCACATGCGACTGGGTTGATCCGGACGGCAGGCCGGGAGATGTATACTCCGTGCATCCGTTCCCCGGCGGTTTCAAAGGGGAAGCGGTGTTCTCCGGGAAACCGTACCGCAGTCTCAAACTCAGTATGGAAAACATATATGTCGAATATATAGGGATCGGAGATCTCGATGGAGACGGACGATATGATTTTGTCGTCAAATATCCCTCCGATAGCATTGATCCTTGGGACCGGTATTGGAGGCATACCGATAAGCGTTATCGTCTGGAAGCTTTCAATGCGGACGGCAAATCACTTTGGACCAAGGATTTCGATGAAGGAATCGAAATGGGGTTATGGTACTCTCCCTTTATTGTGTATGACTTTGACGGTGATGGCCGCGCCGAAGTTGTAATGAAAGGCGGAGAAAAAATTGCCGAGGATGAAGGCAAGCGGGTTCTGCATGGAGCAGAGTATTTCATTATTCTGAACGGACCCGACGGCAAAGAGCTGGCAAGAGGTGAATGGCCGTCACGCAACGGTTTTGAAAACTATAATAAAGTAAGCCGGAATCAACTGGCCATGGGATATCTTGACGGCAAAACACCATGTCTCATTGCTCTCCGCGGGACTTACGGTGTCATGAAGGCCGAAGCATGGACCTGGGACGGCTCGAATTTAAGAAATCTTTGGAAATTCGACAATATAGGCTACCCCGCCAAATATAAGGGCCAAGGTTCCCACTCCACTATCTGCTATGATTTTGACGGCGATGGACGGGATGAAATATTACTCGGCGGAATGATGCTCAACAGCAACGGGACGATCCGCTGGAGCATGGGCATGGGGCATAACGACCATCAATTCTGTTCCGACATACTTCCGGATAATCCGGGGGTGGAGATTGCGTATGTTTATGAAACCAGCCAATCAAAAAATGGTTTTTGCGTAGTGGAGCCGGCAACAGGAAAAATCATCTGGGGAGTTTCTCATCCGGTTGGACACGGGCATTTGGGATATTTGATTGACATGGATCCTGCAATCCGTGGAATGGAATTTTCCGCAACCGATATCTGGGCCCCCGGGGCAAGCGGCAGATGGCTTTTCCAATCGGATGGTAAAATTCTGAAACATGGAGAAGATGTTCCGGCGCGACTGCACGGAGTCTTTTGGGATGCCGACCTGGAAAAAGAAAATTGCAGAAATCGAATTTCCGATTTCAATGGCGGACTGGTCGGCGGCGGATATTCCGGATGGCTTGTCGGAACAATAGATCTTTGGGGTGACTGGCGCGAAGAAATTATTTCATCATTGCCGGGGGAAATCCGGATTTATTCTACCAATATCCCTGCGATGGACAGGCGGATCTGCTTGATGCAGGACTCTCTTTACCGTAATATTGTTTCTGGAAACTCCCAGGGCTACCGGGTTGAACCGACTCTGAGTTATGTCCCGGCTGTGGAAAATCATAATTTAAGCGTGATTCTGAAAAAGAAAGGCGAACGTTCTTTTGAAGCGTCGGTAACTGTCAGCGCGTCGAAATATTCTGGCCTGAAAGGAGTGCTTGAGTTCAAATCTCCGGGCAGATCTTTTGCTCCGCAGGAAATCCAGCTTTCCCCCAATGAACACATGCAGGCGAACTTTCCTCTGGAGGGGGAAATGGATCCGGAGCAGTTCTGCTTTGCAAGCCTGAAAAGTTCAGGTGGTTCTTTGTCGGCGCGGGCACGGCTTGCGCCGCTTCCGGAACCGGGTTTCAACGCGGTTTCCATCAATGCCTGCACCCTTTCCGGCGAATCGGGCGGAAAAACCAATGTGGTGAAAGGCCGGCCGGGAGCGGAAAAAGGCTGTCTGACAGGCTGGAATCAAAAAGGCCACAAGCTGGTCTGGCGGATACAGCCGCCGGCCGGAAAATACCGTCTTCAACTGAAGATAGCTGCGCCGTTTGTCGCAAAACGTTCCATGCAGATCAACCGGCAGGAACTCGGCGTATTCGAATTTGAATGCACCGGGGGCAATGGCGGCGCCGAAGATCAATGGGAGGTTGTTGATATTGAAAAGGATGGAAAAACAGTAGAGTTTTCTGTCGATAACGACCCCGTTGAAATTTCATTGACCAATATTGACAATGTCATGTTAAACGTGGCCGAGCTGTATTTAGTACCGGTTTCAAAGGAGGAGAACTGAAAAATGAAAACAGTATTGACATTGCTTTCACTCGTCGCGTTCATTCAACTGAATGCGGCCCCGCTGGATGCCAGGGAGTGTGTGGCACGAAACGGGCTGCCGAATTTTTATTTCAAGTGCAGCAATAAAAAAACGGTGAAAGTCGCATACTTCGGAGGAAGCATCACCGCACAGCCCGGATGGCGTGTCCAAAGTCTGAATTTATTCCGCAAACAGTTTCCGCAGACGGTGTTTGAGGAAATCTACGCGCCGATAGGAGGGACGGATTCACTGCTTGGAGCCTTTCGCCTGAAGCGGGATGTGACAGCACATAAGCCCGATCTGGTTTTTGTCGAATTTGCGGCCAACGACGGCGGACGCGGAAGCCAAACCAACTCCGTTGAAGGCATCGTCAGAAATCTCTGGAACGCTCTTCCTGAATGCGATATCTGCTTTGTGTATACCGTTTTCGGGGAAGAACCGCAGAAAGCGTTGGAAAACGGAAAAACCACCGAAGTTGTCGCTGCTTATGAAAAAGTCGCGGATCACTATGGAATCCCGTCCATCCATATGGGGGTGGAAGCGGCGAAACTGGCCAAGGAGGGGAAATTGATCTGGAAGTCTGCAGCTGGCTCAATGCAATTTGTTGCAGGAAAAGAGTTGAACGAATTGGCGGGAATGCGTGTTGACGCCAAAGGGCGAATCCCCTTTGCCCCAGATGGTGTACATCCATATTTGGATACGGGACATAAGCTTTATACTCAAGCAATTGCTCGTTCTTTGCCAAAAATTGAAGCAGTCGGAGATAAGCAATCCTCACATACCGTACTTCCTGTACCATTGGGAAAATTTGTCGGAGATGTCGATTTCTTTGACGTGGGGACGGTTGTAAAGCCCGGTCAATGGGAAAAATTGGAAGATTTGGAAAAACATTTCCCTGGCAGAGAAGATCTGCGTTTATTTGTTCCGTCTGTTTGGCGAGGTACTCCGGGGGCAAGTATGAGTTTCAGGTTTTCTGGATGCTCTTTGATGATTTATGTTGCGGCAGGACCGGGAACCGGTATGATGGAGGTGCGTATAGATGGAAACTCAAAGAAATATCGTGTTTTCGATTCGTGGTCCGGTGTGTGGCGGCTTCGACCATTCCTTTTGCTCAAAAATCATGATCCGCAGATTCCAGTGTCAGTCACGATAACCGCTCTCGGTGATATGCTTGATAAACGGGATTATATGGCCAGAATCAATAGGGAACGACAGTTTGATGCTAATCCCGCAGCTTTTGCTCCTAATGATCTATATCTCTGCGGAATTTTAATTGAAGAAGGAAGATTGCTTCCATAAAATTCAAGTGGGCTGGAGGCTCTTCAAAAAAGCAATGATATAGTTTCGGCAATTTAGGTTGCTTGTCTACAGGTTAAGTCAACCCAGAGAATAGCAAGCAATCTTAATTGCCGGAGCAATAATAAAGCGTTCAAGGCAAAAGGATTGCAAAATGACAAATCAATGGCATGGTAAGAAGGTTGCTTTTCTCGGTGACTCCATCACGGACAGGTGCCACGTTGGCACGACCAAGAATTACTGGCAGTTTCTGGAAGAGCTTCTCGGAATAAAAGCATTTGTTTATGGGCTTAACGGTTGGAAATGGGATGGTGTAAAAGAGCAGGCTGAAACTATGTATCATGAACTCGGTAATGACATCGACGCGATATTTATTTTTATGGGAACCAATGATTTTAATAGCGGTGTTCCCCTCGGCGAATGGTGGAATATTCAAGAAGAGGAAATATTCTCTCGGGGGCGCATGTTGAAACTTCAGCATCGGCTTCTTAATACTGATGTCAAAACTTTTTGCGGATGCATCAATAACAGCATGAGTTATCTGAAAGACAATTATCCAATGCAGCAGATCGTCTTGCTCACCCCGATTCATCGCGGATTTGCTGATTTCGGCGGTGATAATGTTCAACCGGAGGAAGTTTTTCCCAATAATTTGGGACTGTTCCCGGAAGCCTATGTCGAACAACTCCGAAAAGCCAGCGATATTTGGTCAGTACCGCTCATTGATCTTTATCGTCTTTCTGGATTACTGCCGATACGAAACTCTCACGCGCGATTTTTTCACGATGAGAAAACGGATCGACTTCACCCCAATGCCCTTGGCCACGAACGCATAGCCCAAACACTGGTGTATCAGATGTTAGCCCTGCCTGCCAGCTTAAAACAATAATTTTCAGAAATAAAATTGGGGAAAAAAACAAAAAATGAAGGAAGTTCGGCGGCAGCGG
>ERZ1034878.950-NODE-950-length-11720-cov-5.600514_pt1 | contig 11720 bp, 9 predicted proteins | sample MGYA00520593_ERZ1034878 | MGnify/ENA primary metagenome ERZ1034878 (study PRJEB33766, sample SAMN09781724) | gut metagenome | biome: gut microbiome | host: Homo sapiens | place: Madagascar | study: EMG produced TPA metagenomics assembly of the PRJNA485056 data set...
CACCGGCGAGGGGGTCCGGGGGACGTGCGCGACGTCCCCCGGAGCCATCCGCAGGTCGCCAATCCCGTGCTCACTACCCTCCGGGCAGCTCCGCCTGTTGCTTGCACTTAAAAGTTGTTACCCTCCGGGCGCCCAGCCTGTTCTTGATGCCATGCAAAGTCGAGTATAAAACTGACGTGTGACTGGAAAGCGGAGATGAATCTTACTCCCGCGAAGCGGGAGCAAGCCCTTTCGGCTCCGCACTCCAAGGTTGCCGTCCGGCCTTTCCGGGCATTGTGCCCACGGACTTCCACGGACTGGCACGGAAGCTCCAAGGGGGCCGCGCGGCCTTACTGATTGAGGTAAAATCAGAGATTCTGCCGAATTGCGGCGGAATAGTCGGAAACCGGCGCACCCAGATACTGGTTTACGTAACGCCGCTTCTTCAGCTCGGGAAAACTCTCGCCGTCCCGGTGTTTCAGATAGCCCAGTTCATAGAGGAGCTGGTCGGATTCGCCGTTGAGCAGCAGCCGGATGTCTCCCTCGAAACTCGGGTTGATCAGCCGCAGCAGCGGCGCGAGACTGGTGGTGCAGTTCTGCGTGATGCTGTTGTAGTAGGCCGGTTTCCGGTACAGCCGGTCGGCGCCTTCCAGCAGCAGCCGGAACATCTGCCGGGCCTGTTCGGGCGTCGCGTTGGTGCGGTAGAGATAAAGCTCTTCGCCCCGGTAGTCGGTGCGCAGCTTGAAAAGGTCCTCCTCGGTGGCCAGCACCATGATGATTTCGTACTGCTTGTAGAAGCCGGGCAGGAACCCCTGCTCCTTGCCTTCCGGCAGGCGGGTTTCCATCGACAACGCCAGATAACGGCCGTCGGCAAAGCCGAAACTGAGCATGGTATGGGCGATCTTTTCCATGCCGTCCCAATGGGAGACCGCGACGTCGACGGTCCGGACCTGATCGATGTCGTAGGTGCCGTCGATATAGTGGATGTCGTAATCCTCGGGCGTCCGGTACTTGAAGTCGCGGATGTCACGGACCGCGGCGAGGGTGCCGTTGAACGCCGTCTGCGGCATCCGGCCCCACGGCCGCTGCCACTTCGTGTCGCGGAACTGGCGCTCCGGCGTCAGGGCGGCGAACCAGACGATGACGGCCAGCTCCAGACCGGTCAGCCCGTACCAGTAGTTGCGGTTGCGGAAGCCCAGCGTCAGCAGCGCCGCCGCCAGCAGCAGGAAGATCACCGGACCGATGCCGGCCCAGATCGTATAGTGGACCGCGCCGGTACACCAGAGGGCGGCCAGTCCGAGCAGGACGGCGGAAAGCGGTTTCAGGATATGGCGGCGGCAGACGGTCGACAGGGTTTTGAAGTTCATGGTTCCGGATTCAGGTTCTTGGGAAGTTCGGGCGAATCGACTTTGAGGTCGGGATACTGCTTGAGATGCTCCAGCAGGATGCGGCGCATCTCCTGGATCGCCAGCGGGTTCTGCTGGACGCTGTGGTCGGATTTGACCACCAGTTCGCTGGCCGCGCCGTCGAGGTGGCTGCTGCTGTACGGGACGATTCCGTCGGAACCGCCCGGCGCTCCGGCGAATTTCCGGTTGCCGATGATGGAGTGATACGGAATGCCGGAGACGAAGGGAATATCGTTCAGCAGCGACATGGTTTTGTCGTCCGGGTCAAGGTTGTCGATGCCGGTGTGATGCCGGGAGTCGTTGGGCATCAGGTAGCCGTGCTGCATCAGGTTGCCGATGAGCCCTTCGCCGTCCTTGACCAGGGAGCTCGGCAGGTGGATCAGGGAAGCGCCGAATTGGCCGAGAGTGCTGCGGGCCAGAGTGGAACCCCGGTGCGGCACCGCGATGAAGATCACCCGCTTCACGAAAGGCAGGGCGCTGAAGTCCAGCATCCGGCTTACGAAGTCCCGTTGGTCGGGGGACAGGTTGTCGAGGGTTCCCTTGTAGGAGCTGCCCAGCAGGGGCTCGATCAGGCGGTTGTCGGCATTCATGATCAGGGTTTTGCTGAGGAGCCCGCCCATGGAATGGCCGACCACGACCATCCGGTTGAACATCTTGTCGGAGAGGCCGGTGGCTTTGAGCCGTTCGGCTTCGGTGTTGAGGTCATCCCGGAGCATCTGCGCGGAGTAGAGCACCGGATTGCCGCTGGAGTAGGAAAATCCCCAGAACTGATAATATTTGCGCAGCACCGGATCGTTCTGCAGCGTGTTGATCATCTGCATCCAGGTCCGGGTGTTGGACATCAGCCCATGCACGAACACCACCGGAATCCGGTCGTCGCTGTACGGCTCCATCATATAGAGCCCCTGCATCCGGCGGGTTTTATCCGGATTGAGCATGTATTCGAGGTAGCCGAATGGAGGAGGATTGCGGACCATGTAGGCCAGCGGAGTCGAAAAATCCAGTTCCAGCGGAATTTCATTCCGTCCGACCCGGGTGGAATCGATATTGCGCGAGTCCAGAAATTCCAGCCGGGCGGTCACGTCGTCCCACCTGTTGTTGTTCTGATCGAAGCGGATGGCCAGCGTCGCGGGCAGCGCCTGCTGGTCGGCGAACCGGGCGGCATCCGCCTCGGAATGCGGTTTGATCTGGCAGATCAGCGGCGCGCCGATCCCGAACCGGCGGCTGACATGGGTCAGGTTTTCGGGGCGGTAGTCGGCGCAGAGCAGGAAGTCCGAGTAGCTGCTCTCCGGCAGCGGCAGCCGGTAGAGAGGAGCCGTGAAGGTGACCTTTTGCCCGCCGATGGAGGTAAGCTCGAAAGAGTTGTTCCGGTAGAGGTCGCGTTTGTGCAGATAAGCGAAAATTTCGGTGATGGCGACGTTGTAGATGCGGATCATGGTCACGCGCTCTTCGCTGTAGGGGCGGGAACCGGGATCGTCCAGCGCGACCAGATAGCCGTAACTGTAGAGCGCCGCGGCGAGGTAATACTGGATCGCGAGATCCGGTTTGGAAGCGTACCGCAGTCCGAGGTTCAAGGCGGAATCGGCCAGCGCGCACAGGTATTCCGGCCGCGGCTCGTTTTTGAACAGCTGCTGGAGCCGGGAGATCAGCGCCGGCGGATCGTCCTCGTAGAGATCGGTCAGCAGGAAGTTGGCCAGCAGGTTGCTGGTGTCCTGAGTGATGCCTTCGCCGGTCGTGTTGATGCCGTAGTTGACCCGTTCGCGGGGCGAAACCCGGCTGACGGTGATTTCGCTCATGCAGCCGCACGCCGGCAACAGCAGCAGCGGCAGCGCGGCAAGGACGAGCAGCCTGAATAGAATATTAGCCATGAATACGATCCTTTCCCGATGAAGGGGCCCGCCTCAGTTCACCGAAGCAGTTGTAAATTTGCGGCACCAGGTATTTGATGATCGAGGAGGCCGGAATGGCGAGGATCATGCCGGGGATTCCGGCGAAAATCGCTCCCAGCAGCACCACGATGATGGTTTCGAGGGTGGTCAACCCGAGCGACTCCCCGATCACGGCCGGGTAGAGAATGAATTGCTCGATCACTCCGTTATAGATAAGGTATACGGCGATGATCGCCGCGAGTTGGGCGCCGGTGGCGCTCGAACCGCCGACGGCCAATGTGACCAGCACGGTCAGCATCGCCGACAGGATCGGGCCGATGTAGGGCAGCAGAATGCCGCAGCCGGCCAGCATGCCGAGGATCGGAAAGTAGGGGACGCCGAGGAAGAAAAAGGCCGTGGTGTAGACCGTCGCATCCACCAGCATCAGCGTCAGGTAGCCGCGCACCCAGACCCGCAGCTTGAGCAGCATGCCGCCGATGATCCGCTGCGCTTCGGCGATGGTGTCCTCGTCGGCGTCGGGCAGCCAGTTGCCGTTGAAGACGGTCCTTACCAGATATTCGCTCTGCTTGTCGGCGCTGCTGCCTTTCTCGCAGAATTCGGCCAGCTTGGTCAGGAAGAGCAGGAAAAAGAAAACAGTCAGCAACAGGTCCGCCAGAATCGCGCCGATCATGCCGAGTACGCCGGCGGTGAAAGAGAAGATGCCGCCGGTGCGTTTGAGCAGCATGCCGGCCAGCTCGCGCTGGGCGGATTCATCGTTCAGCAGCTTGCTGATCTGGTCCAGCCCGAACCGGACCAGCGGCAGGTTCTCGAACCGGACGCGCAACTGTTCCAGATAAAGCTGCCCCTGCGAAAGCAGCCGCTGCGCGCCGGTTTCGGCCAGCTGGGTTTCACGGGGGGAAGGGGTGAAGCCGAGCTGCCGGCTGCTGTCGGCCGGCGGAGACGCAACCGGAGCGGAGGCGGCAACCGGCGGAACGGCCGGTTCCGGGGGAGGATCGGTGAAGGTGCGTTCCGTCCATCCTTTGACGGAACTGGTAAGATTCAATACATAGTGATGGGTCACTGAGGAGAAGACCAGCAGCAGCGCCAGCAGCGCCAGCACCAGCACGCCGGTGGTCATCGAAACCGCCTGCGTGATCAGTTTGCGCTCCGCTTTGAGCTGAGCGGATTCGGCATCCTCTTCCGGGGCGTCGTGCGCTTTGCGGCTGATCCGGCGGGAGATGCTGTGCAGCGGCCGGGCGAGCCAGCCGGTCAGGCGGAAGAACAGATAACCGAGCCCTTTGCGCGCCCGCAGCCGCCGTTCGAAGAATTTTTCCACCGGAAGCAGCAGATAAGCGGCGATCAGCCCGAAGATTACCGACCGCAGCAGCGTCGCGGTCAGGATGAAGACCGCGACCACGATCACCGCGACCAGGATTCCGGCCCCGGAACGGATGATTTTCTGCCGCCGGACCCGTTGCGCCACGACATCTTCAGTCAGGGCGTCCAATTCTTCCGGCGTGAATTCGAGGCGCTGCCCGAGCCCGTAAATCAGCGCGTGGTTCACATCAAGCCCGGTACTGTCGGCGGCGAGCGCCAGCAGCATGCGGAGGATTTTCTCGCGTTCGAGTCTGGGCAGCGGCAGGAAGACCGGCGCGGCCTCTTCCACCGGAATCGGATGCAGGCTGCGCAGCTCCGTGACGAAGTGCTCCACTTCAAACGGGGAGTGATCGGCCGACAGGATCCGCCGCAGGGTGTCGAGGTCGCCTTCGGAGAGCGGCCCCCGGCTTTGCAGGATGCTTTTGACCAGCGCCAGCAGAGTACGCCGGGCGGCGGCCTCCTCGCTGTTCTCGCCGGCGAAGCGGAACAGTGATCCGAGCCCGGATATGGTGTTGCGCAGAGAATGCTCCAGACGGCCGCGCAACCGGACTGAACCGGACAGTTTGGAAAAATTCATCATTCTTTCAACTTTCCTCCAGTCCGTTGCGCGATGGTGCCGTTCAGCGGATCCGCACGTCCCGGTGTCCGGGGATGATCTCCCCGATGATGCCGGTGGTGAACCCCTTGCTGCGGCCGATTTCGACCGCTTCATCCGCCGCGTTGGCCGGCACGAACCAGACCATGCCGACGCCCATGTTGAAGACCCGGTACGCTTCGATCGGATCGACATGGCCCTTTTCGACCAGCACCTTGAAGATCGGCGGGATCGGCAGCACGTCGGTCTTGAAGACCGCCGTCACGTCCTCCGGCAGGATGCGCGGCACGTTGTCGTACAGCCCGCCGCCGGTGATATGGGCGATGCCGTCCAGCGCGAGGCCGCGCTCCTGCGCTTCGCGGATGGCCGGATAATAGCTGGTGTGCGGCTTGAGCAGCGCTTCGCCGACCGTTTCGCCGAGCTCGTCCAGATAGGTGCGCACGTTGTAGCTGCACTGCGAGAACAGGATCTTGCGCGCCAGGCTGAAGCCGTTGGTGTGCAGTCCGTTCGAGCCGAAACCGATCGCGACGTGGCCGGGACGGATCTTCTCGCCGGTGATCATCTTGGATTTCTCCACGATGCCGGTGATCACGCCGACCAGGTCGAAGTCATTGCCGTACATGCCGGGCATTTCAGCGGTTTCGCCGCCGAGCACCGCGACGTTGGCGGCTTTGCAGGCGTCGGCGATGCCGGTCAGCACTTCCTCATAGAGGGGGCTGCGCAGCTTGCCGATGCCGATGTAGTCCATGAAGTAGACCGGTTCGGCGCCCTGCACGGCGATGTCGTCAATGCAGTGGTTCACGATGTCGTGGCCGACGGTGTCGTACTTTTCCATCATCATCGCGATCATCAGCTTGGTGCCGACTCCGTCGATGCTGGAGACCATCACCGGCTCCTTGTATCTGGAGAGGTCGATCTGGAAAAGCCCGCCGAAACCGCCGACCGGAGCCAGCATTTCGGGACGCCGGGTCTGCGCGAACTTCCGCTTGACCTGGGTGAGCAGCTCGGTTGCCAAATCGATATCCACTCCGGCGGCCTTGTACAAATCGCTCTTTACTTCTACGCTCATTTCATTCCTCTGAAGAGATGGGTCCATTGACTGCGGCTTATGCCGTATATATTTTGAAAGGAATATACACTGCCGTATAAAAAATTACAAGTTCCAGAACGCCTTGGGGCCGGAATAGCACATCCGCACCGCGAGGTCGGTCGCTACCTCTTCCGGGATCTGACCGCGCTCGACCATGTCGCCGATCACGTCACTGAGCACCCGGCGGAACATCTCGAACCGGGAACCGTAGCTCAGCAGTTTGCGCGAGTCGGAAACCATGCCCGCGAAATTCGCCAGCGCGTCGATCGAACCGATGTATTCGAGCTGTCGGCGCATGCCGATCGGGTTGTCGTTGAGCCACCACGCCGAACCGAGCGACACCGTTTCGCCGAACGCGCGCGCCAGCGTCGCCAGCGACATCTGGTGGATCGCATCCATGCAGTACAGCACCACCTTGAGCTTGCCGTCGAAGCGGTTCAGCAGCGTCGCCAGCGGGCGGGTGTAGTCGATGAAGTGGCTGCTGACGTCGCCGCCCACGTCGGGCCCGAGCGCGTCGAAGAGGGTCTTGCGCACATCGCGCACCGCGCCGATATGGAGCTGGGTGACCCAGCCGGTTTCGGCGTTCAGGGCGGCCGCCTCCGCGAGGAAGGTGCCCATGTAGCAGTCGGTTTCCTCCTGCGTCAGCTCCTTGCCGGAGAGCGCTTTGCGGAACGCGGCGTCGGCGTCTTCAAAGCGGTAGTCGGCGCGCACCGGATATTCGATGCCGTGGTCGCTGGCACGGCAGCCGTGTTCGGCGAAGAAGTCGTGGGATTTCTTCGTCGCGTCGAGCAGGTCGGAGAGGGTTTCGATCTTCATGTCGAACCGCTTTTCGACCTGTCCGATATAGTCGCGCCAGCCCGGAGCGAAAATTTTCATCGCCTTGTCCGGACGCCACGTCGGACGGATCAGGGTGCGCCCGAACGCCTTGTTGGCGCGGTCGTGGTTTTCGAGGGTGTCGATCAGGTCGTCGGTGGAGCTCATCGCTTCGACGTTCAGCGGCCCGGTCAGCAGCGCCTGCGGGCGGAACGCGTCGGTCGCGAGCTTCGCGTTGACCTCTTCCCAGATTTTCGGGCCGTTCTCTTCGTTGAGCAGCAGGTCGATGCCGAAGTAGCGCCTGAGGTCGAGGTGGATCCACTCGTAGAGCGGGTTGCCCGCCGTCTCCGGGAACACCTTCGCCATCGCGAGGAACTTGGATCTGGGATCGGCCTTGCCGGTGATCAGCTCTTCCGGCACGCCGCGTTTGCGCAGAAGCTCCCATACGTAGTGGTCGGTCGCGGCGAAGAGCTGCCACGCGTTGCTGTAACAGTTGTTGTCGGCGATCTCCTTCACGTCGGCGTGGTTGTGCGGGTCGATCACCGGCAGGTCCTTGACCGCGTTGAAGATGCGTTTGCCGGTTTCGTTGGTGATCAGGTAGTTGTCGTCCAGAAAAGCCATGATATCGATCTCCTCTCGTTCGGGTTATACGTTGACGGCGTCGGCGGAGGCGGCGTCCAGTTCGGCTTTGTATCTGCCGAGAATCGGGCGGATGCACTCGTTCAGGAAGTCCGTGACCTGTTCCGGCGCGCGTCCGATGAAAGTGGACGGGTCCAGCAGCGAATCGAATTCATCCCGGATGCACGCGAAGGCCGGATCGTTGCGGAGCCGGTCGAGCAGGTCGTTGTCGGCGCCCTCCTCTTTGACCCGCTTCGCGGCGGCCATCGAATGCGTGCGGATCACCTCGTGCAGTTCCTGCCGGTTGCCGCCTTTCTTGACCGCCGCCATCAGCAGGTTCTCGGTCGCCATGAAAGGCAGTTCCGATTGGATGTGGCGCCGGATCACATTGGGCCACAGCTGGATGCCGTTGGTGATGTTGATCAGCAGCGACAGGATGATGTCGGTCGCGAGGAAGCCTTCGGGCAGCACCAGGCGGCGGTTGGCGGAGTCGTCGAGGGTCCGCTCGAACCACTGGGTCGCCTCGGTCATCGCGGCGTTGCCGGGCAGGTTCATCACGTAGCGGGCCAGCGAGCAGACCCGTTCGCTGCGCATCGGATTGCGCTTGTAGGCCATCGCGCTCGAACCGATCTGCTTCTTTTCAAACGGTTCTTCGACCTCCTTCATATTGGCCATCAGCCGGATGTCGGTCGCCATCTTGCTGGCGGTCTGCGCGATGCCGGAGAGGATCGCCATCACGAAGTAGTCGATCTTGCGGGTGTAGGTCTGGCCGGAGACCGCGACCACGTTGGCAAAGCCCATTCCGGCGGCGACGTCGCGCTCCAGTTGGCGGCATTTCGCATGGTCGCCGTCGAAAAGTTCGAGGAAGCTCGCCTGCGTGCCGGTGGTGCCTTTCACGCTGCGGAACGGAATGCGTTCGATCTCCTCCTCGACCCGCTCGAAGTCGAGCATCAGGTCCTGCAGATAGAGGCTGAACCGCTTGCCGACCGTGGTCAGCTGCGCGGGCTGGAAGTGGGTGAAGCCGAGGGTCGGCATCGCGCGGTGCTCGTCGCAGAACGCGGCCAGCTGCGCCATCAGCTTGAGCAGTTTGCCGCGGATCACCTTCAACCCTTCGCGCATCTGGATCAATTCGGTATTGTCGGTCACGAAGCAGCTGGTGGCGCCGAGGTGGATGATCGGCATCGCTTCCGGGCAGAGTTCGCCGAATACGTGGATGTGGCTCATCACGTCGTGGCGCAGCTCTTTTTCTTTGGCGGCGACTTTGTCAAAGTCGATGTCTTCGAGATGGGCGCTCATCTGTTCGATCTGGGTGTCGGTGATGTCCAGCCCGAGCTTCTGTTCGCACCGGGCCAGCGTCAGCCACAGCCGGCGCCAGGTGGAGTGTTTGTACTGGGGCGACCAGATGTAGCTCATCTCCTTTCCGGCGTAGCGGCCGGTCAGCGGATTCTGGTAGACGGTGTTGTCGGTATTCACGGAAACTCTCCCAAATCTGAAGTTTTCTTCGGCTTCGACGCCGAATTACGGTTGAATAATTCAAAAGCACAGCTTAATTATTAATGTAAAGCATGAAACGCCGTTTGGCAAGGCAAGTGGGAAAATATCTGTATGGAAATCCAACGTTTCGGCATTGTCGTGAAGGTCAACGATCTCGATGCGTGCCGCATCTTTTACCGTGAACTTTTTGCGCCGCTGCTTCCGGTGATGGACAGCACCTTCACCGTGGTGTTCGAGCTGGCGCCGAATCTGACCTTCTCTCTGGAAAAAAGCAATGCCCCCTATCTGGAGCACTCCTCCTGCGCGCAGGGTTGGAAATTCGACAGCGCCGACTTTGAATCGCTCCGCAGGCGGCTGGCTGCCGCCGGGTGCGAACTGGAGCCGGAACCGGACTGCCGCGACTCCGGCCTGTACTGGCGCGGCTGCGATCCCGAGGGCAATATCATTCTGGTGCGTCAGCTCGACGCGCTTTGAGATATTGTTCCACCGCATCGCGCTCGATCACCGGGAAGATGCGCCATCCGGTTTCCGGCCGGTCGAGCAGCGCACGCAGCGTGGCGCTTGAAACCAGCGTGTAGTCGGTGACGGCCAGCGTCAGTTGTTCCGGTGCGGCGGCAAGGCGCGGCTCCTGTCTGGCGGTGAAGGTCAGGGAAATTCCGGAAAACGCCGGGAGCTGGTTCCATTTCCTGGCCAGGTTGGCCTGCTCTTCCAGAAACTGCCGCAGTTGCTCATGGTCGAGCCGTATGGCGCACAGGCGGCTTTCATAGGGCAGCAGCTGGAAAAGTCCGGCGCGGTCAAGCCGCCGGAACGGTTCGGACTGCGGCCGGTACATCGCGAAAAATGCGGCGTCGGCTCCGGTCGCTGCGCGGTACGCGTCGGCGGCAAGGCGGGAAAACGGATGATTCCAGATGATTTCCGCCGGAAATTCGACCGGTTCCGGGAAAGTGATGACCTGTTCGGAGGCATAGCGGTCGAAGCCGGAGCGGAACGGGCGCTGGGCGGCGGCAACCTCCGGATCGGGGAGTGTGCCGGGGCGCAGCAGCTCCGAATCGATCCGCAGGATGCGCCGGGTGCGGTCGTCGAGCGTGATCCGGATTCGCCCCGCCGCTTCGGCGAACCGCCCTGTCTGCACGAAATGGACGTGTCCGGCCCGTTCGCCGGGATGCTCCTGATGGCTGTGCCCGCCGACGACCAGATCGATTTCCGGGAAGCGGCGCAGGAAATTTCCCATGCTGCCGATCGAGGAGTAAAGGCCGTTGTGCCAGAACAGAATCACCACGTCGGGAGCGGCGGCGCGGATTTCCGGCATGATCCGCTCCAGGGCGGCATACGGAGTGTCGAACCGGCTGCCGTCGGTCGGCAGCACCCGGTGTGGCATCTTGGGATCGGAAAGGCCGATCACCGCCGCGGAAACGCCGTTTTTGCGGAACAGTTTCCACGGAATGCCGGAGAGTCCGTTCCAGCGCCATTCGCCGCCGAGCGTGACGCCCCGGAAACTCTCCGCCAGCGTGCGGAACCGGTCGAAGCCCAGCTCGAAATCGTGGTTGCCGGGAATCCAGCAGTCGAAGTTCAGTGCGTTCAGCGATTCGATCATGATCCTGCCGCCGGAGAATTGCGAAAGCAGCGTTCCCTGCGCGGTGTCGCCGACATCGACCCGGAGGACCGCGTCGCCGCCCTGCCGGAGTGCGCCGCCGAGCGCGGCAAGCCGGTCGGCGTGTCCGTGCAGATCGGTGGTGCAGTAAAGTTCAAGCTCGGCGCTCCGGGCCGGGATCAGGGCCGCAAGGAGCAGCAACGGCAGCAACAGAAGTTTCATCATGGGCGGAATGTACGTCCTTTTTCCCCGGCTTTCAACCGAAAACGCGGGAAATCTTTGATTTTTTTGATCGGGAAAACTTGACGATCCGCTTTTTTGAGGCATATTATATAGACGTGTCCGTTGTGGACGGCAGATAGTGAATTGATTCAATATTTAACGATAAGAGGTTGTAACATGTCTCAGCATCCGAGTCTCCGCGTCGGCGGCAAGATCCGCAAGATCCGCAATGTGATGAAGCGCTACGAGCGCATCGACGTCCTCCGGGCCGACGGCCGGATCAAAGAGGATAAGGTCCTGGGTCTGCCGAAGACGAAGCCGACCGAAATCTAAGCGAACGGTTTCGTTGACAAAGCGCGGAGTGAAGCAATGCTTCATTCCGCTTTTTGTTTTTTAAGGGAACGGTAAGAGGGCCGCGTGGCCTTTTGAACCCGCCCGGGCCGCCGGAGGCAAGGTCGCGTGGGAAGCCTGCCGTTTTGAAGGCAGGCGGGTCTGCTTGCCCTATGGGCAGCAGACCTTGTGCGCTACGCGGCCTGATTTTCAATCAGGCACCGGTAGCTGGGCGCTGCGCGCACAAGTTACCTCCGGTGGCAAGGGCGCTTCGCCCCTTGACCCCGACCGGCAACGTGCCGGTGCGGTAAATGGCCGATAGAGCAAATAAACTGAT
>ERZ1034878.954-NODE-954-length-11679-cov-9.316156_pt1 | contig 11679 bp, 7 predicted proteins | sample MGYA00520593_ERZ1034878 | MGnify/ENA primary metagenome ERZ1034878 (study PRJEB33766, sample SAMN09781724) | gut metagenome | biome: gut microbiome | host: Homo sapiens | place: Madagascar | study: EMG produced TPA metagenomics assembly of the PRJNA485056 data set...
GCATGCAATAAGTTCTTTCATTATTCTCTTTATAATTATCGCTAAATTTTTGAAAATCCCTATAAGCTGCAAGTAACTCCTTTTTCGCTACAGGCTTATTTGTAACAATCAGTTCCCTTGCTATATCAAGTTTCGTCCTGATTAATAATTCATTATAAGTATCTTTTGTATTAATTTTTCGTGAAATTGTTCTAAATCTTTTACCTACTGTATCATAATTAGAACAGATGTCATTTAAAGCTTTTTTTCTTAAGTTTAAGCATGCAAGATAGTTTTCACCATGAATATCATAAGTTTTATATACTTGACAAAGTTCACCTGTTCTTGCAGCTACATGCACACTATCTTTTTGTTTTTTAGCTATACATAACGCTTTTGAGGCAAATTCTTTTAACAACATCGGATTATTTTCATTAAATTTTATCAAAAAACTATAAATTATGCCTGCTAAATTATCTTGTTTTACAGACTTCATTTTTTCCGCAAGAGCATCTAAACAGTTAGTCAAAATATTTTCCTTATCAACCCCTTTACACTTTCGACCTACTATATATAAATCTCGCGCAAACTGTTCTGTTTTTATAGCACCTTTCGAATATGACTTGTCCATGTATCTTTGAACATTAAACAGCATTTTTCGTACTTGCATTTCATTAGAATCAAATTTATTTATTCTCATACCTGTTATAAAAACAATAAAAAAATTTTTTGCTACTCATTTTAAAATTTTATCCAACTCGGTAATAATAAAATTTCATCTATGCATGTAATTTATTCATGACAAAGGAGAGATTTTATGAAACTTGAACATTCTGAAACATTACAATGCTTGGTAAACGCATTCGCAGGGGAATCACAAGCTAGAAACCGTTACACATTTTTTGCTAAAATAGCAAAACAAGAAGGATATGAACAAATTAGCCAAATATTTTTAGATACTGCAGAAAATGAGAAAGAACATGCTAAATTATTTTATAAACATATCCCTAATGCAGAACACTTAACTGTTACAGGTGCTTATCCGTTCTTTTATGGTGATACTTATGAAAATCTTAAAGCAGCTTCATCAGGAGAACGTGAAGAATGGGAAATTTTATATAGAAATTCTGCCCAAGTTGCTAAAGATGATGGTTTTGATGATATTTTCAGATTATTTAATAATGTTGCAGAAATTGAAAAACATCATAGCCACCGTTTCGAGCTTTTAGCAGAAGAATTAAAAGCTGAAACAATATTCAAAAAAGAAGAAGTAACCCAATGGGTATGTAGAAAATGCGGTCACATACATATAGGCAAAGAAGCACCATGCCAGTGCCCTGTTTGCGAACACCCTCAAGCATATTTTCAAGTGTTTGTGGAAAAGTATTAGGGAGGTCGTTAAGTCGTTAAGACATTAAGTTCATTTTACATAAGTCATAAGTCGTTGAGTCGTTAAGATGTCAAGTTCGTATTAAATATATTTAAGTAAAAACGCGTTGGGTATTGAAAATATCTTAAATGAACTTAACGTCTTAACGACCCAATGTCTTAACGACATCTTTAATACAACACATTCGTCATGCCGGTTGTAATTAACGCCATATTGTATTTATCAACCATTGTAATCACATCTGCATTAGCAGAAGGCAAAATTACCAAGCCAATTCTTCCTTGTGCCGCAACGTTTATATCATGCACTGTGACTGGCATGTCAGACGCCAAAACCGCATCTTTCGACATGTCACAAGAATAATCAAGCGCAAATTCAACAGACGCAGAATGTAAACCTTGTGAAATTGCAGTCGTTTTTAAATCTTTTGCAACAACAATTGCTTGAGAAGAAGCATGCTTTGCGATTTTCCAAGCAAAAACAGCGTCCTCAATTTGTTCAACCGTTGGTTTAACTTTTGACATAATCTTGAATGAATCTTTTGTTAATTCGCTCAAATTTGGTGTTTGAGTTAAAGTACCAAGCGGTGTAACTTTAACATCGTTAGACAAATATTTTTTATAATCTTTTAATGGCGTATTAATTGTTATATAGCAAACATCGTGGCGTTCCAAAATTTCAATTGCATTTTTGGTAAATCTCGGTGCAACAATTTTGTTAGAAGATTTAAGCATTTTAGCTATATCGCTATCAACTTCTGTCGATACAAGCACAATCGAATTTACAAAATCAACTGGATTTGAATCCATAGCTTTTAACATCGCGTCTTCTAAAGATTTTCCCAACGCAACAGCACAAATTCCTGCACCTGAGGCTGTAACAACTGCATTAACATCAAAGAATTCGCTTATTACATCCAATCCTCTTGAGATTGTAATTATATCTGTATAAGATAAGTTTTTACTTGTTTCATAATCAATTGTTTTGTCGTTTGCTTCCAAACTTGCTGTTTGGTATGCGTTTTCACCACTTGTGATTTTTATTTCGTCTAATTTCATATTTCTCCTTGTTTATAATTAATAATACCCTCTCCCGCCTTCGGCACCCTCTCCAAAAGGAGAGGGAACTTGCGACGCTCAATAAACTTAACTAACACCCTCCCTTGGGGGAGGGGTAGGGGAGAGGGTATTATTAACCTTCTCTACTGTCCAATCGGCGCACTTGTTACAGGAATTGGTGCAAATTGAGCTTGCGGAGCTTCTACTCTTTCCTGTTTAACTTCAACTGTCGGAACTTCTTTTTTCTTTTGTATAATGTCAATAGGTTTTATGCTATCAGGTTTTATAACAGCAGACTGTCCTTCTTTCTCTTTTTGAGCTTCTTCTTTGGCTTTATCTTGCTTATCTAATTCTTTTTTGGCAGCTCCTTGCGGAATAATTGAAACTCCTGCTGCTTTAAAAGGATTCAAGATAACTTCAGGATATTCAAAATCAGTATTGCCATATTGTTCAGTTGCAACAGTCATAACGTCCTTCCAAATAAGTGCAGGGACTGTACCACCTGTAATACCACCCATTTGTGAGTTGTCATCATTACCAACCCAAACACCTGTTACTACATCAGGTGTAAATCCGATAAAGTAAGCGTCACGGCTATCGTCTGTTGTACCTGTTTTACCTGCGGCAGGTTTGCCGATATTCGCAGCACGACCTGTACCATTTGTAATAACTGTTTTCATAATTGCAGTCATTGTTGCAGCCGTGTTAAGATTAAGAACTTTGCTTGAACGTGCTTTTTTTGCTTCATAAAGAATTGTTCCTCTTGAAGATTCAACTCTTTCGATTGCGTAAGGTTCAACCTTGAAACCACCATTTGCAAATACACCGTAAGCTCTTGTCATTTCAAACAATTTAACACTGTTTGAACCAAGCGAAATTGTATAATCATAAGGAATTGGAGTTGTAATACCCATTACCCTTGCAAGCTGAATAACCGCTCTAACACCTACTGATTCCATCAATCTTGCTGTACAAACGTTTGAAGATACCATCAAAGCTGTATATAGAGGAATAGGGCCTCTATATTTGTTACCGTAGTTTTTAGGTGTCCAGTCACCTGCTCTAAACGGCAAGTCGTCTATCATATCATTTGGTGAATAACCTTTTTCAATTGCCGCAGTATAAATGAACGGTTTAAACGCAGAACCTGAAGGTCTTGCAGATTGTGTAACTCTGTCATACTGGCTCTTAGAATAATCTTTACCGCCGGCATAAACTAAAATTCTGCCGTCTATAGGACTAAATGAAAATACCGCAGCTTGGTTTTTATCTCTATTCAATCCCCAAGCGTTTAAGTTTTTGAGAATTGCTTCGTTTGCTTTAACTTGTGCCTTGTAATTTAGTGTTGTAATAACTTTATAACCGCCATTTACGATTTCATCTTCAGAGAAGCCTAATTTCTGCAAATCTTTCATTACATAATCACAAAAATAAGGAGCTTTATTTGTAGCATACATAACAGGCATGGTTGAAAGTTTAATTGGTGATTTTTTAGCGTTTTCATAAGTTTCTTTGTCAATGTATTTCATTTTATACATTCTTAAAAGTACCTGATTTCTACGTTTTTCAGCCAATTTAATATTGTTATAAGGCGAATAAACAGAAGGGGCTTGTGGAAGTCCTGCAATTAACGCCATTTCAGGTAGTGTCAATTGATTTAAGTTTTTGTTGAAATAAATCCTTGCCGCACCTTTAACACCGTAAGCGCCTGAACCTAAGTAAACATTGTTCAAATACATTTCCAAAATCTTGTCTTTCGGAATAGTTTTTTCAATTTGTGCTGCAACTTGAAGTTCTTTTATTTTACGTGTAAAAGTTTTTTCGTTAGACAAGAACAAAATTCTTGAAAGCTGTTGTGTAATTGTACTTGCGCCTTGTACAACGTGACCGGCAATCGCGTTAGCAACCATTGAACGAGCAAGACCAAACATGTCATACCCCGGATGAGAATAGAAGTTCTTATCTTCAGTTGCAATCAATGCTTTAACAAGCTGTTCAGGGACTTCACTCAACTGAACGTTTGAATAAGTATATCCTGCAAAAGTCTTGATAACTTCCCCGTCTGACGCACAGAAAGTCGTAACAATGTTTGGTTTAAGTGTGTTTAAGTTTTTGATTGGCGGAAGCGACATTAAATAAAGTTTTAATGCAATCATGCCGGCTAAAAATACACCAAGCGCAAAAACAACAAGCCCTGTAATTAGGCTTAACATCGGGCTATCGACCATAACTCGTTTTTTAGAATATCCACGTTTTCTGTTTTTTGGAATATTATAATTTCCCATATATACTCTTTATCCCTTCTTTTTTTATTTTGGATTGCGTCGTCGTATCTAATTGATATTTGCTCCTCGCAATGACTTGGCGTCTGAGAGTGTTGTCATTGCGAGGGCGTTTAGCCCGTGGCAATCCATATTATATTTCTAGGTTATAATATAGTTAATCTTATTTTATCAAAGAAATACAAATAACGGGGTTTTTACAAGAAAATGTTAAGTTTTTTGACAATTTTAAAAAATGAATTTTTATCTTATTTTGTACCTGAAAAAATGGAATACAAAATTACCGGTAAATGCTTAAAGTGCGGTAAATGCTGTCGTTATATGTACAGCTTTGATACTTATACAACTACAGATTTTAAGATTATGCAGTTTCTTTTTCCTGCATACAAAAGATTTTATATCAGAGGAAAAGATGAAGAAGGCAATTTGATTTTTGCATGCAAATATGTAACGGACGAAGGACTTTGCTCCGTATATGACAAACGTTTGAAGATGTGCAGAAATTATCCTGCCAAGAAAATCTCTTATGCGGGGAAGTTGCATGAAGGTTGCGGTTATAATATCGAAGATAAAAGTTTTGAAAGCTATATGAGAAAAAGTTAATGGTGCAAAAAATTGCACCCCACCCTTTATAAATTGAAAAAAGGTAGAGTGCAATTCTTTGTACCATTAACTTAATCTATCTTAAGCTATTTTAAATCACTTTCAACTTTCGCCAAAATTTCATCCAACTTGCTTGCGTCTTTCACACCGCCTTGAGCAAAGTTTGGACGACCACCTCCGTTAGCACCTGTAAATCTTGCAATTTCTCCAACAAGTTTACCTGCATTAACGCCTTTTTTAACAAAAGCATCTGTTACTTTTACAATAACCATTCTTTCGTTTGCTAAAACAACAATGCTTTCACCAAGCTTACTTGCAAGCATTTCAATACCGGCTTTAACTGCGTCTGCATCAAAGTTTTCAATTTTTGATACAAATAATTTTCCGCCTTCAATGTCTTGAGCCTTTGAAATAAATGTTGAGAATTTAGATTTAGCCATTTCAGCTTTAGTTTGTTCCAAAGATTTTGCCAATTCTTTGTTTTCTTCCGCTAACTTTTCAACACGGTCAAGAACTTCTTCTGTATGAACCTTGAATTTTGCTTCTAATACGTCAGAAATTTTAGCCTTGTTGTTCAAATACTCAATTGCGGCTTTTGAAACAACAGCTTCAATTCTTCTGGTGCCGGCTGCGATTGCACCTTCTGAAACAATCTTGATTAATCTCAAATCACCTGTATTTTTAGCATGAGTACCTGCACAGAATTCCATTGAAATTACGTCAGATTTTTCTTCGTGACACTTGCATCCGCCACCGCATTTACATTGTTTTGCTCCGCCAATTGAAACAACTCTTACTTCGTCTTCGTATTTTTCACCAAATAAAGCAGTTGCACCTGTTAGCTTAGCTTTTTCTATATCCATAATTTCTGTTTGAACAGGAAGTTTTTCCCAAATCCACTCATTAATTACGTCTTCGGTTTTTTTAACTTCTTCAGGTGTCATTGCTCTTGAGAAAGTAAAGTCAAATCTCATTCTGTTTTCTTCAACTTGAGAACCGGCTTGCTTAACTTCATCACCAACAACTTTAATCAAAGCTGCTTGAAGTAAGTGAGCTGATGTGTGGTGAACTCTGATTTCTGCGCGTCTTGCTGCGTCAATTTGAGCAGTTACTTCGTCACCAACATTGATTTCGCCATTAACAACCTGACATCTATGAACGAACAAGTGATTTACTTTAAATGTAGTCAAAACTTCAACTTTTAAATTATCGTTGAAGATATAACCGCTGTCACCGACTTGTCCACCACATTCTGCGTAGAATGGAGTCTTATCAAGAACAACATCAACAAAGCCTTCGCCTTCGATTAAAGCTAAAACTTTTGCATCACATTCAGTTTCAGTATAACCTACAAAATCAGTTGAACCAACTTCATCTTCTACTTTTGCATATTTCATATCACCTGTAACAGAAATTTTAGCAGTTGCTGCTTTTGCTCTGTCTTTTTGTTCTTGCATAGCAACTTTATAACCTGCTTCATCCGCTTTCAAACCATTTTCTTCTGCAATTTCTCGTGTTAATTCAAATGGGAAACCATAAGTGTCATAAAGTTTGAATGCGCTTTCGCCGTCAATATCTTTTTTGTTTGCGATAAATTCGTCAAGAAGCTTGTAGCCTCTATCCAAAGTTTTTGCAAATCTTTCTTCTTCTTTTTTGATTACGTCAATAATCTTAGCTTTGTTTTTAACCAAATCAGGATAAGCTTCGCCGTACATATCAACAACCGTATCAACGAGTTTATACAAGAACGGTAAATCCATACCTAAAATTTTTCCGTGTCTTAAAGCACGTCTTAAAATCATTCTTAAAACATAGCTTCTACCTTCATTTCCCGGGATAACGCCGTCAGAAATCAAGAAAGAAACACATCTTGCGTGGTCTGTGATGATTCTTAGAGAAACATCGGTTTTTTCTGATTTTTTGTAAGCTACTCCGCTCATTTCAGAAACTTTGTCCAAAATAGGTTTCAACAAATCAGTTTCAAATGTTGAAGCAACACCTTGACAAACCATCGTAATACGCTCTAAACCCATGCCGGTATCAACGTTTTTGTGTTCAAGCGGTGATTGGTTGCCTTCTTCATCTTGATATAATTCAGTAAATACCAAGTTCCAAATTTCAACCCATCTATCACATTCGCAGGTATCAATACCACAATTTGGGTCATCACATTTATATTCTTCGCCTAAATCATAGTGGATTTCAGAACAAGGACCACAAGATCCTGAAGCACCGGGAGGACCCCAAAAGTTGTCTTTTTTACCTTTTCTTTTAATTCTTTCATCAGGAACTCCGATACTTCTCCAAATATCATAAGCTTCATCATCAGTTTCAAAAATTGTAATCCAAAGTCTGTCTTTATCAAGTTTTAAAACTTCTGTAACAAATTCCCAAGCCCAAGGAATAACTTCTTTTTTGTAATAATCGCCAAATGAAAAGTTACCTAACATTTCAAAGAATGTATGGTGGCGCGGAGTTCTACCTACGTTTTCAATATCAGAATCTTTACCACCGGCACGAGCACATTTTTGACAAGAAGTTGCTCTTGCAGGGTCATAAGGTGATTTTTGGATACCTAAAAATATAGGCAAAAATTGTAACATGCCGGCTGTTGTCAAAAGTACAGTCGGGTTATCAGGTACAAGGCTAGAGCTTTCAACGATTGTGTGTTGATGCTTTTCCTTAAAATAATTCAAATATAGATTTCTAATCTCATTTCCTTTAAGCATAATTAATTCCTTATAATTTTGTATAAATTAATTATACATCAAAGAAAAATTGTTAATACTTCTCGATAATGCAGAACGTAGATTTACTTTTTCAGAACTACTTTCAATTCAACTCTTCTGCTTTTTCCAAAATCTTCTTTGCCGTCGATTAAAATCGGAGTTGAAAAACTTGCGCCTTCAACGATTATCATTTTGCGCAAGCGGTTTCCGTTTGCCTTGTTATAAGGTGTATTTGTCATATAATTCGCAACTGCATAAGCACGTTTAAGGCTCAAATCCATATTTTTCATATACTGTTCGTCAGCAGAATACTTGCCTTTAAATGTCTGTGAATCCGTGTGACCTTGAATGATTATTCTTTCTATATTTTGGTTTAAATAACCGTTAGAAAATATTGAATTTAAATAGGCAGGCGCAAATTTGTCTAAATATTTTTTACCCTTATCAGATAATTCATAACTATTAACGTCAAATAATTCTAAGTCAGAAATTTTAACAACACCTGTTACATCATCAATGTTTGCATTAATATTTTGTTCTTTAAGAGTCTGTTCCAAAGCTTCGGAAGCCTTTTTCTGTTCCATTTGCGATTGAATTTTTTCGAAATAACTCGTCATATAAGTATAGAAAAATAAAACAATAAAAACCAACACTAATGCGGTCATTAAATCGGTCATCGTTACCCAAAATATATTATCTTGATTATTGTCTTCTTTTGGTCTTCTTAATTTCATTTATGCCTCTTGGAAACACCCCTCACCCGCAGGGGACGAGGGGACAAATCACTTAAAATAACTTATCCACAACATCTCCGCCACCGGAAGATTTATCCATTGTTTCATTCAATTTATTCAAACTGTATAAAATGTTTTCTAAATATGGAGTTGTGCCTTCATTTAAAGTCTTAGCCAAAGATTTTGCAAATTCTTCAGGCAAAGCCTTTAGCAATTTTTCATTTGTTTGATTTTGAAGTTTTGATTCTTTAACCAAGTCTATCAAAAATTTTTCACTTGTTACAACGTCAAACAAACGGATTAATTCTCTTTGAATTTCTAAAGAATATTTCTTACACATTCTATTGTATAAGATTTTTTCAATTAACATAAATAATAGAGAGAAACCAACCGCAAAAACTGAACACAAAGCCGCCATTTGGATATTTGTAATCAAGCCATTAAAGGAACTTCCTATATTTGTATCATCCGCAAAATTCACTTGAGTAAAGGCTATTGCCATTTTTAAAAAAGTAAAAAACGGACCAAGACCTGTTAAAAGAGTTGGCATTGCTTGAATAAATTTGTTATTGATTTTTGAATAAACTAATGTTTCTTCGTTGAAAAAATATGAAGCATCAACAGTCAAATAAATTTCAGGTCTATAATCAGCAGTTGAAGTCTGAGATGCTACAAACAATTTTTCAGGAAAAATTAATGCTTTTTTAAAATCTTCCCAAACCGTTGATGTAAAACTGTTTGAGTTCATAAAGTTATCCATTTCTTGAAAACGATAAGAAAGCTCTTTTTTGTTTAAAGAACTCAAATAATTTTTTACAGCTTTAAGATTATTCTCAACTCTTGTGTAATTGCGAAGAACTGTCATAATGAAAAACAGAAACGCAGCCGTGATTATAAGTATTGCAGGTTCTTTTAAAATATCAAGAAAAGTCATATCTCCTCCTATTGATGGATATTGTAGCATAAAGTTGCTTTTTAGACTATAATCTTTTATATGGAATGTCCGAAGTGTCATAAAAATATTGCAGAGAATACAACAGTATGTCCGCATTGCCATAAAGTTCTAACTTTAGAGTGCCCAAACTGTCACAGTTTGAGCGAAACTCCGGTTTGTGAAAAATGCGGTTACATAATTTTAACAAAATGTTCAAAATGCGGAAAAACTGTGTCAACTTCCAGTGAAAAATGCAAATGCGGATTTCCCGTAAAAAACAGCGTTGCTTATCAAGAGTGCGAAACAGACGAATTTGCGTCTATTATAATCAAATTTTCTGCACTAAAAAATATCAGACGCGTTTTAGGTTCGCAAGAGCTTTTTACAAAATTCTATTTTCGTTTAAGAAATCTTTTAACCGCACAAATTAAATCGGTTGAAGGCAAAATAATTACTTATAATGACACTTTTGTTGTTAATTTCAATAAAGAACTTTCGTTTCCGACATCTGCCAACAAAGCAATACGACTTGCATTAAAACTGGTCAACGCGTTTGCCGATTTGAATTTAAAAGTAATAAAAGAACTCGGAACGCCATTAAGATTAAATCTTACAATTGTCAAAAAAAACTCAGAAGAGTTATTGGAAGAAACTTCTATTGACAATAACGTCAAACTTTTGAACATAAAAGACCAAGCTCAGTATTTAAAAGGTATGCAAATCATCCTTGACCAGTACGTTTGGGATAATATCAACAAGGATTATAAAACAGATTCTTTATATTCGGTTGAAAAAGACGGTACAACCGTTATGTTTTATGAAATTTTGCTTGAAAACTATGTTCTGCCACCGTCTGGCGAAACTCAAGATGCGCCAATAAATACTGCACCTAAAGAAATTAAAAAACAAGAAACTACCGAAACTGAAGATATTTATGCCTTTAAGGTTTTTGATATTAACGCAAAATGTAACTTTAAAAAGATTCCATCTAACAGGCTTATTGAAAATTTGGATGATAGTAAAATAATTTCAATAAGAGCAGAAAAAGATTTAGAAGTTTCAACTTCTGATATTATAGATTTCTGCAAGAAAAAAGAGCTTAAAATTTTGCATGCGGTTTGTACGGAAGAAACAAATTATAAGCCTTGGGGTGTTTTTGAGCAGCTGTTTAAAGATTTTTACGGACTTTCTCTATGCAAATCTTTAATTCCACAGGATTTTGATGTAAAAAGGTTCAACACACTAAAGAATTTGATATTTTCTTCTTCAAGAAAAGCTTCGACTCCTGAAGATGCCAGATTTGCTTATATGGAAGATTTTGGCGACTTTTTAGCTTCACTAAAAAATACGGTTGTTCTGATTGAAGGTTTTGAATTTATGGATGATACCACAATTCAGACATTGGAACTTTATTTTGATAATTTTAAGAAACTGAATACAAATTTTATTTTTACAACGAATTCAGAAGTTTCATTACATTCAAAATTTAAAAAACTTTTGAGAACACCTCAATACACAGAATTTGCTCTTCAAAAAACTTCTATTGGTGAACTTTTAGGTGACATAAAAGAAGAAGCCAGCGATTTTATTCAGTCTTTTTATTTTGAAAAAATTAAAGAGCAATTCGGCGGTTCGGCTTTGTATTTCAAAAATGCATTACAATATTTGACTGAAAAAAATATTCTAATAAGTTTTGAAAACAGACTTTTGATAAAAAGTAAAAATTCGGTAATTTTGCCGAATAGCCTTAACGCTTTAATAAAAGCTCGTTTAAAAGCTATGAGCAGAAATATGGATGCTTCAATGGTTTTGGCATATTCAGTTTTTCTTGGTGCGAGATTAGATTTTCAGACACTTACAAAACTTGGAATTAAAGAACTTACAAAAGTTGCAAAAGTTTTAGAAAGCAGCGGATTTGTTCATATTATTAACAATGTTGTTTATATAAATAACTATAACCTTGTAAAACC
>ERZ1034878.955-NODE-955-length-11660-cov-3.733994_pt1 | contig 11660 bp, 12 predicted proteins | sample MGYA00520593_ERZ1034878 | MGnify/ENA primary metagenome ERZ1034878 (study PRJEB33766, sample SAMN09781724) | gut metagenome | biome: gut microbiome | host: Homo sapiens | place: Madagascar | study: EMG produced TPA metagenomics assembly of the PRJNA485056 data set...
GACAATAATATTCTGAAATAAGGGGGTGAAACAATGGCAAAAACAACATATACGGATTGGGAAGCAGAAGAAAAGATTTTACTGCTAAAAGGTTGGGCGCGTAACGGCCTAACAAATGAACAGATTGCATCTAATATGGGCATTGCAGTTTCTACCTTATGGGAATGGCGCAAGAAATCTCCGGAAATATCGAACGCCCTAAAAATAGGAAAAGATGAAGCAGATTTACAAGTTGAAAATGCACTTTATAAAGAAGCGCTAAAGGGAAACACTACCGCGATTATATTCTGGCTTAAAAATCGCAAATCTAAAGAATGGCGCGATAAGATACAACAGGAAATTACAACGGAAAGCGCCGTTAAGTTGGTTATTGATAATGATGAATTGAGTGATACAGATGAGTAAAACAAATCTGTTTCGCGATGTGATACGGCCAACCCCTAAGCAAAAAGAATTCTTGCGCGCGGTAAAGCAAAATATATATACGCTATATGGCGGCGCTGCTGGTGGTGGTAAATCATATATACTCCGTTGGGGTTTAGTGTGGCTTTTAATTGACTGGTTTATTCAAACAGGAATTAAAGGCATACGCGTTGGGTTATTTTGTGAAGATTACCCAAGTTTAGATGATCGTCAAATATCCAAAATCAAAATGGAGTTTCCGGAATGGCTGGGAAGCTATAAAGAAAGTAACCATGAATTCACATTAAACAATGAATTAGGCGGCGGCGTTATCTGTTTTAGAAATCTGGATAACCCAAGTAAATATTTATCAAGTGAATTCGCTGCTATTGCTATTGATGAATTAACCTTGAATAGTCGCGACGTGTTCGACTTCTTGCGTATGCGGCTCCGCTGGACTGGTATAAGTGATACTAAGTTAATCGCGGCAACTAATCCGGGCGGTAAAGGCCATATGTGGGTTAAAGATTTGTTCATTGATAGAAATTTCACAAAAGAAATGCAACCATTTGCGGATAAGATTGCATATATTCAAGCAAGGGCAAGCGATAACCCGCATCTATCACAGAATTATATAGATGCACTTAATACGTTGCCGGAAAAACTACGTAAAGCATACCTAGAAGGCGACTGGAACATATTTGAAGGTCAAGTATTTACGGAATTTAGAACGGAGAAACATGTAATAGAACCGTTTGAAGTACCGCATCATTGGCAACGATACCGTTCAATGGACTGGGGATATACAAAACCATATGCAGTATATTCCTACGCGGTTGATTATGACGATGTGTTATATATTACTGGCGAATATTACGGTTGCAAGCCGGGTATGCCGGATACAGGAACGCAAGAAACGGCTCGGGAAGTAGCGCAAAAGATAGAACACTTGAAAGACTATCAAGGCGTAGCAGACCCCGCTATATGGCAACGTACAGGGCATGACGGGCCAACGATTGCGGAAATATTCGCAACGGAAGGCGTGTATTGGGTGCGTGCTGATAATGATAGACTAGCCGGACTGATGCAAGTACATCAACGCTTGAAGGAAGGTAAGTTAAAGATATTTAGTAATTGCGTACACTTAATACGAACGTTGCCAGCATTAACTTATGACAAAATCAAGGTTGAAGATGTAGATACCAAGCAAGAAGATCATGCGTATGATGCGGTGCGTTATATGTGTATGGCACGGCCTGTTAAATCTGTTAAACCAGAAAAGCCATTTAATGACGGTTATAAATATGTTGATGATAGCGAAGGAGATATAAGCGCATGGGGCGTATGAGTGAAAGGGCGTTGCGTGATTACGCCTTTAAGGTTCTTAAATCGGAATACGGGGAACGTGAAGAAAAGGGCGTTATTATTCCGGCCAAATATACAGATGAACAACTAGCGGAATTCGCAAAAGCAATGCCACAATGGCAACTAGAACAAATGTACGATATGATTTATGGTTCTGAAATGGTGGAATAATGAACATAGAACAAACTTTTGATATATATGAAGCAAAGCAAAATGTAAAAAGTGCATTGGCCGCCACGTCAGAATGGCGCAAGGCTGCTGCCGAAGATTTTGCATTTATGCAAGGGAAACAATGGCAAGATGCAGACTTGAAAAAGATGCGTGAAGCTGGACGGCCAGCAATCACGATTAATAGAATTAGACCGGTAATTAATTTGTTATGCGGTTATGCATCGCAGAACGAAACGGAACCGGACTTTTTACCACGTTCCGAAGAAGATGATAGAATAAGCCGCGTTGCTAAAGGTATTACAAAATACTGTTTAGACCGTGCGAACTATCAACGCAATAAGGGCAAGTGTTTCCGCGATAAGATTATTTGCGGTTTAGCTAATTACTGGGTAAGCTATGAATTCGACTATACGAAGTTAGACGGCACAATTCAAATTGAACGTGTATCTCCGTTTGATGCGTTTATAGATCCGGAATGTAAGAAAGACGATTTAAGCGATGCGCAATATGTTGGCCGGTATAGTTGGGAAAGTTCAGCTAAACTAAAGCAAGTGTATCCAGAAAAAGTAAATGAAATTGATGCGTTAAAGCATAAATACGATGATACCGAACAAGAAGCCGGCATAGTTGAAACAGTAGACGGCGAAGCACTTTGGTATAACAACAATTACAATAAAATCCGTGTAGTGCAGTACTGGTATAAGGAATACGGCAAGAAAAACGTATATATGACAAAAGAGGGATTAATTGATGAAGATAACCCGTTATTTGTTGTATTGTTGGCTACTGGGAAAAAGCCTACTAGCATACCAGATACTAAAATCAGATATGCGACGTTCGCCGATGATGTACTACTTGAAGAAGGCGAAAGCCCATATAAGCATGGTAAATTTCCGTTAGTGCGTGAATATTGTTACTATACTGGCGAATTGGTAGATGATGAACTAGAACCAGCCGGCGTAGTGCGTGATATTAAAGATGCACAAAGGGAACTAAATAAGAACCGAAGCCAACGCATGCACGTTGTTAATCAACAATCATTAGGCGTAAAGTTCTGGCAAGGTCAATTCACGGAACAACTTAAACGTGATATTAATAAAAACAGCACGAAACCGGGTGCGAATATATATCTACCGCCTGGCGTATCATTCACAGACGGCACGCCGGCAATGGATAGCAATATTAATATTAGCTTAGAGCAGCAATCAAGCAATGATTTCTATTCTATCAGCGGTATCACTCCGGAAAGTCTAAGTGGTAGCGTAGGGGCCATGAGTGGCAAGGCTATTGATTTAAGGCAATCAGTAACAACCGTTCAAACGGCTGGCATCTTTGAACAGTCGAAAGAAGCAGAGCGCCAAATTGTTAAATTGTTATGGGGTGAGAAGAATGCACCGGGTTTAATCCCTCAATTCTACAATGAAGCCAAAGCAATGCGCATTATGGGCGATGACGGGCAAAAGGAATTTGTACAGATTGCACCGGGTTTGAATCAACCTATGCAAGAACAGGTATTAACCGATGCATTAGGGCAACCGCAACGTGATGCGGAAGGTAACCCAATCAAACAAGTACTATATGATCTATCCGCCTTTGATTTTGATATCGTAATCACTACAAGCCAAGCAAGCGCAACGGCAAGGCGTGCTAACTTATATCAATTATTGGAAGCCAAGAAAAGCGGCGTTGATATTCCTATGGATATCATTCTCGACTTTATGGATTTTCCGGAAAAAGAAACTGTTAAAAAACGCATGCAAGAAGCAGCAGAAAAGCCAGCTTTACCAGAATTGCGTGTTAGCGGCAGCTTAGATGATATGCCGGCGGAAGCGTTAAGCATGTATTTACAAACGCTAGGCGTACAGATTTCACCGCAGCAAATCATGGCGGAACGGTTAGCCTTGAAAGGTAAACAACAAAACATTCAAAATGCACCGCCAATTTTACCGCCTATGAACGATTTAGGCACTATGTAATATAAACTATCAACACAATAACAAACGCTCAGTAATGGGGCGTTTTTTATATTTCTTTCGCCCTAAGTAATGGCGTTAAAAGGCTTGCTCATACATTATCGCCCGGCAACGGCGTTAAACTGCCATATTCTTATATTCGTCCGGCAATGACGTTAAAAGGCAATAAGGAGTATTTGATATGGAAAAAGATTTAGTAAACATCGAAGAAGCTGGTTTCACACCGGAAGATTTAGAAAACGCGGGCGTTGAACTGGAAGAAACTGCCGAAGAAACGGATACACAGGAAATTGCACCAGATGAACCCTCTACAGATGATGCGGCGGAACATGATGCGAATGATGCGGAAGTAGAACCGGAAGCGCCGAACAGTAACGAAGAAACGCATGCGAACGATCAGAACTTAAAGGCAGCACTTGCACAGGAACGCGCAAGACGTAAAGCGGCGGAAGAACGTGCTAGACAATACGAAGCACAACAACGGCCAATTACATTGCCAGATGAAGAAGTATCAAATATTCGCGACTTTGTACGCCGTGAAGCATTGAAACGCTTTAACATTACGGCGGAAGATTTAGAAAGTCTTATGTTTGAAGATGTACAGAAATATAACGATTTTATTCGTTTTGAAGCCAACGCAGAATATACAATTACTAATCAGCAAATGGCGATACATCAACAAAGACAAACTAACATTAATTTCGTAAATGAAATTAAATCGTTACCGAACTTTGGGGAATTGTATCAACGCGGTTTAGAAAAGCTAAACGGAATGACGATGCGCGATGCACAACCGATTAACGATGCTTTTTATCGTGTTGATATTGGCGAAGGTACGGAAGCCGATTTTGAAACCATTAGAAAATTTGTAACAGAATTGCAAAATGAACGGGCGACAAGTACCGAAGTACCGAACAACCCTTTACAAGTTGCGGCTACGTTGCCAAAAGCTGGCGCGTTAAATGGTGGCGTTCCTACGCCTAACAAAGTAACGGAAGAAGATATATTGAAAGCGTATCAAACGGGCAACCTTGATGCATTGCCTGACGATGTACGCAAATATTTTGACGAATTATAAGAGGTAAAACATGGCAGAACAAAGAAATCAAGTTAATATTCCAGCGGCCTTAGTTCCTAAAGTATGGGCCAAAAAAGTATGGCACGAAGGCTTGAAAGAAAGCTATTTTGATAAGTTTACGGCGTTGGACGGTTCCAATGTTGTACATAAAAACAGAGATTTAGAAAATGTAAAAGGCGATAGCGTAGTATTCGGGTTGATGATGAATTTAACAGGTTCCGGCGTTGAAGGTAACCGAGCTAAATTATCCGGCGCAGAAGATACATTGGACGTTTATGATTTCGAAGTCAAAACTCAATTAGTGCGTAACGCGGTATCCCGATTTGAAGCGGACGACCAAAAAACACAATATGATATGTTGAAAGAAATCAAAAGCGCATTGAAACAATGGTTATCTGATTGGTTAGACGATAAATTAATCTCTAAACTTTCCGCAACACCTACTAGCGGCGAAGTATTATATGCAAGCACAGCTAATACACAAGCAAGCATTACGGCAAACGATAAATTGACTACAACTATTATTTCCCGTGCGAAACGAAAAGCGATGATGCACGGCCCTAAAGTACAACCAATTAAGGTTGACGGCATGGACAAGTATATTATGCTTGTATCCCCATGGGCGGCTCGTGATTTAAAAGACGATGATAAATGGTTGAAAGCGCAACAAAACGCAAATGTTCGCGGTTCTAAAAACCCTATCTTTACAGGTGCATTAGGCGAATATGACGGCGTAATTCTTTACGAATACGAACGCGTATTATCTGATACTACAGGCGCATCTAGTGCGAATGTATGCCATAACTTATTGTTGGGCAAACAAGCCGCATGTTTCGCAGTAGCTAGACCAGCGAAACACATCGAACAAACAGACGATTACGGCAACATTGCTGGTAATGGCATTGCGTTCTATGGTGCAGTTGAAAAAACTAAATTCAATAGCAAAGACTACGGCGTAATTCAAGTAATGACTGGCGGCGTTGTTGAACGCTAATTTACAGGTATAGGCGGGGTGATACCCGCCTTTATTCTTATATGGGGTGAATATGAACGTAAAACAAATAGTAAATAGGGCGTTCATGCAAATAGGCGATACATCGCAAGAAACGTATACACCATATCAACTATTGGAGTATTACAACGAAGGCAATCACCTGTTGAACGCTTTAATTAGCCAATATTGCCCTAGCCTTGCAACTGCCACACATGAAGATAACGGAACGGGGCGAATTGTACTACCGTTTCAATGTATTGGAGTGTTGAAGGTTAAAGCAGATGATGCGGAAGTGCAAGGGTATCACGTATTGAATTTACAAACGGTGGTATTTGATGCAGATCATGAGCAGAAAATCACCGTTGATTATATAAAGACGGCTGGTTATAAAACGCTAGATGATGAAAGCGGACTACCGGCAGAACTTGAAACGTTGTTGGTTGATTATATTGTGTATCGCGTAATGAACATGGATATAACCGGCATTACCGCCAATATGGTAAACGCATTACAAACAATTAACAGCGGACTAGGTGATAATGATTGCATTATAGCGGAAGGGTATTGGAATTATGGTTGTAAAAGAACTGATTACTCTAGTTAATGTTGAAAGTAACGAAATACTAGATGAACAATTAGAATATATCCAGTATATTAACGCCGCTATTGATTGGTTAACTGCTATATTGGTTAGCATTAAAGACCGCGAAGTAGTTAAGAATACGGATATACCAAACTTAAAAGCCGTACCGTCCGACTTTATGGGGTTCGTTCCAAAGAGTGGTTACCCTATCCGCATCATTAACGGAACGTTTGAAACCTATGACGGGGAAATAGTAAAAGGCGTATTTTATAGCGTCCGTAAAAACCACGTTGACGAATTGGACGATGCTATTCCGTTTTCTGAATTCTTTCATCAGTATCTAGTGCAGCTTATATCTTTCATGGTAAAGAAAAAATCTCTTATGACTGATTATGCTGCCTATGATAAGACCTTTATTGACTACATCACAGAACAAATTAAAGTGGCAAGGGGTATTACATAATGGGCGTAAAACAGGTAGCAACAACAAACGGTTTCCGATTAGGCCTTGATTGGTCGAACCCGCCCGAAAATATTGATATGCAAGCCTTAACGCAAGCTAGGCAATGCGAATTCGATAGAACGGATAATGCATTACGTACAGTACCAGGGGTTAGAGTGCTGTATGATTTCGGCTTGCCTATTGAAACGTTGTATTACGATGTGTATCGGAAGCGTTGGTATTTTTCATCGAATAAGAATTTATATGAAACAGATTTCAGCACTCACAAACTATTAGGGGTATTAAGTGGTGTGCAAAAGCCTATGTATCATGCATTCGGTGGTGATATTCTGATTGCTAGTGGCGGAAAACTACAGGCGATTACGGGAGCGGGGCAACTCATTACAGTAGAAAGCCCTACATGTGAAATGGTTTCCAGTCATTCCGGACGTGTGTTGCTTTCATCGATTTATTCGCATCGGTTGAATTGGTCGGCGGTCGGTGATTATCAATCATGGACACACAATGGGAATGATGCATCTAGTGCGCAGTGGTTAGACGTCGGGTATAAAGACCAGGGCAGTATTATCGCTGTTGATTTCCTAACGCGTGCAATTATCGTATATAAGGAATACGGGCGCGTGTATCAAGTAGTTGGGACACCGGACGAAAACAACTTAACTGTTTACCCGCTATCATCTACTGGGTATTGTAGCGGTTCAACTTGTAATATCGACGATAGATCATATTATCTAGGCGAGCAAGGGTTTATGTCATTCATGCCGACTAACACGTACGCAGAAATACAACCGTTTGAAACTGGCCTAAACATTAATTCATACCTGTTGAAGTACATCACAAAAGATTGTGAAATGTGGCATGTACCTAGCCGTAAGCAATTGTGGATAAAGCCCTACAATGGGGATAGCTTATTCATCTATCATTACCTACCCCGATATAATGACGGTCGCGGAGTATTCACATCTAGAAAATTCACGTATAACGTCAATTCCGTTGTAAGTATAGATAAAGATGTATATGTAGCCTATGGCAATAAGATAGGCATTCTTGATGAAAGCATAGATACAGATGACGGCGTACAAATTGAAACCTCTATTATTAGTGGCAACCGATTAGCTACACGTCAATTCATCTTGATTATGAACTACAATTTTGTAACACATAATATTATTAACGGATACGGCACAATTGGCATTTCCAATAAGAAGGCTAAGCCTATTAATTTTGCTAGTAAGGCTACTAAGACATATTATGCAACGATGAAAACTATAAACGCTACAAGCAAGATGAACACTAACGAATACACCAAAGCGTATAAGATTGGTGGCGGTGCTAATCGTAATGTGCAGTTTAAAATACACGTTCAAAAAGGGGCTATATCCCTAAGGCAGTTAGATTATACATACGAGGAAGTATAAAATGGCATACAAAGAAAAACACCCTTTGGATATTACACCCCAAGGGGATACGGTACAGGATAGCATACAGAAAAACCGAGCTGAAATATTAGAAGTCGCCAAAGCCGTAGAATTAAAGGCTAGCGGTGGCGGTAATACAGGCGGTGGTGTGCTACGAAATAGGGTGCTAAACGGTAAGGTTGGTAACAGTGAATGGGCGTTTTTGATTGGCGATAACTTAAGTGTAATGATAGACGGCAGTCAAACACCTGTATTACTATCATTTGCCGACGGCTACGATGATAACGGAAGCGTAGACTATGTAAGTACGATTACAAATAAAACGAGTGCATGGAATTTACCAGCACGATCTACATCGTATTTATATATCGAACGTTCCGCATCGGGTGCGTTAAGTTATGGCAGTACTACTATTGAACCAGTGCGCCAAGCAAGTGCGCCGAAGGCTGAAATGGATAAAATGCACTATAACACGGTAGCCGATAAGATGTACCTATATAACGGCGTACAGTGGAAGCCAGTACTCCGAATTGTAGTTGCTATTGTAGTTACAGATAGTACATCGGTTAAAAGCATTAAGTACTACCGCCCAGGGTTTAGCGGTGATGTAATGGCTGACCGTTCTATTACTAGTAATAAAATCGGCATTGGCGAAGTTAAAAGCGATAATATTGGTGATGAACAAATTACTAGCGCTCATTTAGCTAAAAGCATTAATGATATGTTTGATGCGGTGCGAAAGGATATTGATGAGTTAAAACCTAAAATTAATGAGGTGTTAACAAAAGCATATCCGATAGGCGCTATCTATTGCAGTACCATTTCAACGAACCCTAACGAACTGTTTGGGTTTGGTACATGGGAGTATATCGAGCAAGGCCGAGTACTATTATCTCAAGGCTCTAAATATAGTGCCGGTACTACTGGCGGTGCTGAAACACATACATTAACAGTACAAGAAATGCCTAGTCATAAGCATGGTGGCACTACTGGAGATAGTGGCGCACATACGCATACTGGCGGTGCAAGTGAAGCAGGCGCACATACGCATGCAGGCTTCATACATACTAGCGGGCGCGGGTATGGTTCATATAATGTATTACTAGGGGGGAGAACGGCTAGAGTTTTACCGTCTGATAATGACATGATAGATGTAGATGTTAACAAAGCCGGCGCGCACAATCATGATATTACAATAAACAGTGTTGATAATCATACGCATACTATTAATGCGGAAGGCGAAGGACAAGCATATAGCATCATGCAACCTTACGTATCGGTGTATATGTGGAAGCGGGTATCATAATGAAATTAGATAACCTTGAAAACATGATAAAGGACTATGAACGCAGGACCGGGGAAAAAGTAGATCTAAGTGGTTTTTATTTCGATGAAAATAATAACTACAAAGATAAGTACAACTATTACTTCAAATTCTTCCCAGGTGCGGGGTTCCTCTTTTGGACGATTAATGAGTTTAACGGGGATAAGTATTTCACTATATGGCAGACATACGGTGATATGAAAGTAATCGGGAAATACATTGTTGATGTGATGAAATTAAACGATTTAAATGTAATCGTTACGGCTACACATCGAAGCGTTAAAGGGTTTATTAAAAAGTGGAAAATGGAACGTGTTCCGACAATGGACTACGTATATAACGGCTTTAATTATAAAGTGCTTAAAACAATGCGTGAGCATTTAGAAGCGACTTTGTAGAAAGGGAACGCATGTTTACATTTAACTTGCAATTATTCGGCGGTGGCGGTAAGAAATCAAAGGTAAGTAGCATTGATGCAAAACTACCTACGGCCAGCGCCGAAGAAAAAGAATTGCTAAAAGGGCAAATTGGTTGGATAAACGGAACCAACCAAAGCGCCAATACGTTGCAAGGTATGGGCGATGCAGCACTGGGTAATGTGATTACACCGGCATATAAAGATATGTTTAATCAGTATCTAGGTACTAATCAAAACAATCAAAATGCTATTGGTGCGTTACAAAATCAAATTACAAGCGCTGGTGCGCAAAACCTAACCGACAATACAAAATACGCTAATCAGTTAGCGGCAAGCGTTGATAATATGAACAATACGGCAAGCCAATTGGCTAACGAGTATAGCGGGGCATTATTACAAAATCAAAATGCCATGAACGCTATTACATCGGGCCAATTACCTACTGCATACCAAGAAGCACGCCAAAAGGCACTAAACAATGATTTAGAAAGCACGTTAGGTAGTGCGGTATCGGGGCTTGCAAGCCGTGGCATTATCAACTCATCACAAGCTGATACTGCGATTAACAATATCAGTAAAAATGCATCTAACACATTAGCAGCACAATACGCCCAAGACCTCAATCAAGCGGCAGGGCTTAACACCCAAGCACTTAATAATAATTTAAGTGGGATAGGCGCTAAAATGGGGCTATGGGGCAATACATATAATAATCAACAAAATGGGATAGTCAACCAAGCTAATTTGATGAACCAAGGATATACTAATCAAATCAGCAACGCAGGAACGGCCGCCGGACTAGTTGGCCAACGGGAAGGGTTAGCACAAAACCCAATTAACACGGGCGCAACCACACAAGAGGCGGCAATTCAACCGGCGAAAGATTACTATTCTATGGCACAACTTAATAATGCAGATCAGGAAGATTTATTGAACCGCTACATGACGTTACGATATGGGTTAGCTAGCCCAGCACAAACAACAGTGCGCTAAGGTAGTGGTGGATTCTTTGGAGGGTTTATGAAAGGTTTTTGCTTTGTAGCAGGTACAGAAATTGCAACACCGGAAGGTGGGAAAGCAATTGAAACATTTAAAGCGAGTGATACCGTTATTTCACTTGATGCGGTAAACGATGTAATTGAAATGCATGATATGGGGGAACATGAAACCTTTATTCTTGCTACAACAGATTGCGAAGTAACCACTACGGCAAGTGAAAAGGTATTAACTCCGGAAGGCTTGAAAGTAGTTGAAAGCCTCGTAATTGGTGAACCAATTATGACCGTGCATGGATATCAACCTGTAACGCAATGCGAGCCAACAGGGAAAACCGAACAAGTTTATGAATTGCAATGTACGGGGGATAATCTATTCTATGCTAATGGCATCATGGCAGAAGGTATCAATGAAGATGAACTGCAAGCCATTAAAGCTAAATTGAATAGTAAGGAAGATGCTGGTAAAAAACAAA
>ERZ1034878.959-NODE-959-length-11617-cov-5.890676_pt1 | contig 11617 bp, 9 predicted proteins | sample MGYA00520593_ERZ1034878 | MGnify/ENA primary metagenome ERZ1034878 (study PRJEB33766, sample SAMN09781724) | gut metagenome | biome: gut microbiome | host: Homo sapiens | place: Madagascar | study: EMG produced TPA metagenomics assembly of the PRJNA485056 data set...
TCGGTTTGGGCTATTGCCCGCAAGCGCAGCGAGCGAGAGGCACAGGCAAGAATCGACCGGCAGATCGCGCAGCGTTTTGGACAGTACAAAAACCCCGCCACAGGCAAGAACATTGCGACACTGGATGACTACTTTGCCGCAATGGATGCCCAGGCCGAGCAGAGCCGCCAGGAAGCCATCGACCGTATGACGGCCAACCAGAGCAGGGAACAGCAGGAAGCGCTGCGCCAAATCCTTGCAAATGACCCGGAAAAGCGACGCTTGAACGCCCGGGTGCAGGAATTGGAGCAGAAACAGCTTGATGAACAGGCAGGAGCTGCATTTAACCGCGATTTTGCCGAGCTGCAGAAGCTGGAACCTGCTTTGAAAACCGTGAACGACCTGGAAAAACTGGACGGCTTTGACAAAATCGTACAGCTTGTGCAGGAAAAGGGGCTTGACATGGTGACGGCCTATAAGGCTGTGAACTTTGGCAGAGCCACGCAGGCCAGCCAGGCGGCAGGCAAGCAGGCGGCTATCAATGCAGCCAAAGGGAAGAACCACCTTGCCGCCCACGATGGGCAGGCACAGCCGGGAACCCAAAAGGTAATGAGCGAAAGCATGTTGCACCTTGCGAAAGAAGCGTTCCCGGACAAATCCGACGCAGAAATCCAGAAACTTTATAACTCGATTTGAAAGGAGCCACGATAAATGGCAGTTGTATTTAGTAAATCCAGCGGCGCAGCCAATGATTATTGGAACGAATGGGCCGACATGATCCAGATGAAGATGAAGGACACCGACAACGAGAAGAACAACGACGACGAGCTTGTCAATGCCCTGTTCAACGTGAAGAAATCCAAGCGCTTTGGCGAGAAGATTGCGGGCCTGTCTACCTTTGGCAACTTTGAGGCTGTGGACGAAGGTGCAGAAGCCCCGGCAGATACCCTGAAAGAGACCGAGCCCAAGCTGATTACCCACAGCGAGTTCAAGAAACTGTTTGAAGTCACAAAGACCATGAAAGAGGACTTGCAGTTTGACATTGTTGCCACCAAGGCAGCGGCCTATGTGCGTGCCTACAAGCGCAGCCGTGCAGAGTTTGCCAGCGCTGCGCTGACCAGCGCCGCCAAGACCTTTACCTACGGCAGCAAGACCGGCCTGGATAGCACCACCGCTGACGGCCTGGCCCTGTTTGACAAGGCGCATACCGGCCTGACCGGCGTTGCGACCCAGTCCAACGTGTTTACCAATGCCTTTGGCAATGACGATGCCATGCTGAACCGCCTTGCCAACATTGGCATGAACTTTAAAAACGCCACCGGCCATGTGATGGGCTACACCTTCGATACCCTGATCGTGCCCGGCAATGCCTACCGCCTGATCACGTTGGGCAAGAAGATCATCAACAGTGACCAGCAGGTCGGCAGCAGCTACAACGATGTCAACGTGAACAAGGGCATGTGGAAGCTTGTGGTTGACCACCATTGGCAGTGCGCAGATGGCACCGAGCCGTACATCATCATGTCCAGCCAGGCCAACAAAGACCTGATGGGCAGCATGTTCTACGACCGTACCCCGCTGGAAATTGAGCAGGATGTGGATGTGCGCACCCAAAACCTGATTTCCAGCGGCCGTGGCCGTTTCAGCGCCGGTTTTGGCGATTGGCGGCACATCATCATGGGCGGCGCCGCTGCCGGTACGGAGTTGACCTGATATGGCACCGAAAGGATTGCAGCCGGGCGATACTTTTACCGAGGGCAAGCTGACCTATGTGGTTGTGGCAGTAAACGCCAACGGCAACTATGATGCCAAACTAGCAGAGAAACACCCGGAAGCAAAGCGCGGCAGACCCAAAAAGGCATAAGTACAGCGGCCCTGTTTAGGCAGGGCCGCTTTTTATCACATTTGCGGGGGCATGACCCTACAGGAGTGAACGATGAAGAAGAACGACGATAAAGACAAAAAGCTGCTGGAAAAATGGCAAGGCAAGTTATCTGCCGCAAAAGCACGATACAGCGCAGAACTTACAGCCATGCAGCGGCGTGAGGATATGTACTACGGCAGCCACACCATCCAGGGAGCCAAGAAGCAGGCAACCAACGTGCGGAATGTGGTGTATGAGCTGATTGAAAGCGAAGTGGACACCAGCATCCCGCAGCCAAAGGTAACGGCCATCCATGCAGAGGATGTGGAAAAGGCCCGGAAAATCGAGAACCTTTTGCGCAATGAGATCCGACGGATGCCTATCCCGGAGATGAACGACCGAAGCGAGAGAACCGTGACTATCCAGGGCGGCGACTTTTTCCATGTGGAATGGAACCCGGTTGCCGGGTATCACTGCACTTTGGGCGATGTGGAAGTCAATTTGCGACATCCGAGACAGGTCATCCCGCAGCCGGGCGTATATCGGCTAGAAGATATGGACTATGTGTTTTTGCAGATGAGCAAGAGCAAAGAGTCTTTGGAGAACAAATACGGCGTAGAAATTGACACCGACACCGAAGATGCCCCGGAGGTGCGCGGCAACGATGCCAGTACGGCCAGCGGTGTTGTGACCCAGAACATTGTGTACTACAAGCACGACAAGGGCACAGTAGGCATGCTGAGCTGGTGCGGCGACCAGATTTTAGAGAATTACCCGGACTATTACGCCAGGACCAGCGAGGTTTGCACCAAGTGTGGGCGCAAGCGGGTAGGGGATGTATGTGTTTGCGGAAACAAACGATTTAAAGAAGCCCCGGTACAGACCATTACCCTGACACAGGATTTGGTGATGAGTGACGGCGATACCATCCCGGCGCAGACGCGCGGCGAGGATATGCCGATTTTGAACCCGGACGGCAGCATGCAACTGGACAACGACACCGGCGAAATGATCATGATGCCCGGCGAGCTGGAAGCAACCGAGATCCCGGCGTATAAACCGCGCGGATTCCCGATCATTGAGAGAATCAATATCTCGGCAGCTGACCGCTTTTTAGGTGTGAGCGATGTGGATATTATCGCCGACCAGCAGCAGGCCATCAACAAATACGGCACGAAGATACAGGAGAAGCTGCTGAAAGGCGGCAGCTATGTCACCTTGCCGGACGGCGTGGACATCGACAAGAGCGATGACGAACTGAAAATCTTGCGCATCCAGAATCCCAGCCAGGCAAACCTTATCAGCGTGATCAATGTACAGCCCAATGTGCAGAATGACCAGAACATGCTGGAATACAACTACAACTGGGCAAAATCCGCTTTGGGCATTACCGATGCTTTCCAGGGCAAATACGACAGCTCCGCTACTTCCGGCAGTGCGAAGCAGTTCAGCGCAAACCAGAGCGCCGGACGTTTGCAGAGCAAGCGTGAGATGAAGAATAACGCCTACGCCCGGCTGTACCGGCTGATGTTTGAGTATTTGCTGGCCTATGCGGACGAGCCGTACCCCATGACCGAGACCGACACGGACGGGGAACAGCAGTTTGGCCATTTTGACCGCAACGACTTTTTGAAGCGCGACGCTGCCGGGGAACTGTACTGGAACGACGAATTTATTTTTGAGGTAGACCCGGCCAGCAACCTTGCCAGCAACCGGGAACGGCTGTGGGATATGGCAAAGGTGGATTACCAGGCTGGCGCGTTTGGCCCCATCAACGACTTAGAGAGCCAGCGCACCTATTGGACGTGGCTGCGCAATACCAACTATCCATATTCGGCTACTGTGCTGGCGGATATCCGACAGCGGCTTAGTGAACAGCAGCAGATGCAGGCCATGATGAACCAGGGGGTAAATGCAAATGACATGGGAACAGATCAAGCTGGCATCCTTGCAGAAGATGTTCGCCAGTGACGGTACAGACATCTCGAACCCCGACGAAGCGACAAAAGAATATTTAAACGCGATGCCGCAGGCAGCCAACGAAGCCATTGAAATGATTTGCACTGCCGGGCGGTACTTGCGCAAAAGCTATACGGTAGACAAAGACAAGGGCGAAAAGCTGACTGTGAACCTGGCCTATGAGGTGCCGGATTATTGGCGTATGGGCGCCAAAGAAGTGTACAAGCTGGTGGACGATACCCCGGAGCCTGTAGACGGGGTGGAGCTGTACGGCGGCAAGTACCTGGTTTTTCCGGCGGATTTTGAGGGCGAGTTTGAGTTTTTCTACGATGCAAAGCCCGCAACGCTGACACTGGAAACGCCGGACACCAAAAAAATCGACCTGCCGGATGACGCCGTTGTGCTGCTGCCGCTGTACATTGCCAGCCAACTTTACAAGGACGATGACATTGCGATCGCTACTTACTACCGCAACGAGTTTGAGACTGCCTTTGAACGGCTGACGAATCCGAGAACCGTAAGCAAGGAAAGCTTTACAAGCAATACAGGGTGGTGGTAAGCATGGCTACCTTTACGATACCCAGCCAGGTTGCCCGCAGCAAACTGGCGATCGATAAACTGCTTGGCATTGACTACACCAGCAATACCGCCAATGTAAGCGCAAGCCAAAGCCCCAATGCCCAGAATATGATACGCAGCGAGCCCGGAAAGGTGCGCAAGCGGATGGGATATAAGCTGCGAGCGGCTTTTCCGGCCCGTGTGAACGGTTTCCACGAGTTAAAGGGCAAGAGCCTTATCCATGCGGGGACGGCACTGTACGAGCTGCCGGAGGGCGGCAAGGAAGTGGGCAATGCGCTGTACAGTGACATGGCAGATGCCCGCAGCAAAAGCTGGCAGATGGACGATAAGCTGTTTATTGCCGACGGAAAGTGCCTGCTGGTATATGACGGCGAAACTGTAAAAAAAGCCAGTGACGATGCAAAAATCCCGACGCTGACGATTGCCAAACCCCCGGCGGGCGGCGGCAAGGAATACGAAGCGCTGAACCTGCTGCAGCCGAAGTTCAAAGAACTTTTTGCCAGTGATGGGAAAGCTACCGAGTATCATCTGAGCTTTTCCGGACTGGACAGTGCAGATGTAACTGTGCGCAAGCTGAACAGCAGCGGAGAATGGGAAGATGTGACAAGCGGATTTACCTGCAATAAAGAAACCGGTGTTGTTACATTCAGCACAACACCAGAGAAAAGCCCGGTGGAGGGCGAGGACAACATCGAGATCACCGCAACCAGAACAGTAGAGGGCTACGCCGACCGAATCAACAAATGCTGCATTGGCATTTTATTTGGCGTAAACGGTGCAGCCGACCGCCTGTTTTTGAGCGGGAACCCGGATTATCCGAACCAGGACTGGTACAGCGGACAGTATGACTTGACCTATTGGCCGGATACCGCCTACAGCAAACTGGGAACGGCAAAAAGTGCCATTATGGGCTACTCTATCATTGAGAACCGCATTGCAGCCCATAAAGACGAGCATGAAACCGACCGAAACGTTGTGATACGGCAGGGCAATTTGGTGGACAGCGAACCGGCTTTCCCCATTACCAACACGATACAAGGCCCCGGCGCGATTGCAAAATACAGCTTTGCCTATTGTGCCAACGAGCCTGTTTTTTTAACAAATTTGGGCATTTACGCCATTACCCCCAGCGATATTGTAGGTGAGCGGTTCAGCCAGAACAGAAGCTACTACATGAATGGCAAGCTGCTGGATGAGACGAATAAAGCAGATGCCTATGCCTGTGTGTACAAGGATATGTATTGGCTGTGCCTGAACGGAGTCGCTTACATTTTGGACGGGCAGCAGAACTTGGGCACGAACAAAAACGAGCCGTACTCGACCCGGCAATATGCCTGCTTTTATGAGACGAATATCCCGGCGCGGGTCATGTGGGTAGATGGCACCAATTTATTTTTTGGCGCTGACAGCGGCAAGGTGTATGAGTTTTACGCCGACCCGAACGAGATTACAAGCTACAACGATGACGGCGCTGCGATTTCTGCCGAATGGGAAACCCCAGATTTGACAGGAGCGTTGTTTTATAAAAATAAGAGCTTTCGTTATCTGGCTTTGCAGATGGCCCCCAGCGTTGTTACTTCTGTTGCTGTATATGCAATGAAGCGCGGTATCTGGTCAAACATTTGGAACGACAGCACCCACGCACGATTTTTTAGTTATCACCAGCTGCGCTATTCGCGCTTTACCTATTCCAACGACCAGACAGCGAGAACGCTGCACAACAAAATCAGAATCAAACGTGTGGATAAGGCAAGATTCCGATTTGTGAACGATGCCTTAAACGAGCCGTTTGGATTGATGCAGATTGCTGTTGAATTTGTAGAGAACGGAAACTTTAAGGGGTGAGATTGTGGCCTTTAAAAAAATTAGTGATTCTGATTTGCAGAATAAGGGAAACATCGGCATGCCTGACACGCCGGGTTTAAGCACTGCCGATATGCAGAAAAAAATGGATGAAATCCCGCGGGAAATTATTATCCCTGCTTTAAACGCCCTGATTGACGGGCTGAACGGCATGGAACTTGAAAAAAGAACCCATAACGGCGGCGGGTGCCTTTATATCCGTGTAAACAGCGACCGCGTTGTTGAAACGAGCGATGACGGCATTTCCTGGCAGGCAACAGGCAGCAGCGGACACTTAATCATTGACGAAACCGGCAATGAAATGCCGCAGCGCAATCGCATGCAGTTTTTGGGCGCCACCGTTACAGATACAGGGAAATATACCGTTATCCAGGCGCGTAAAGGTGACCCAGGCCAACAAGGCCCACAGGGGCCGGTAGGACCGCAAGGCCCACAGGGTGTGCAGGGACCTATTGGCCCGGCAGGACCACAGGGCGCACAAGGCTTACGCGGTGCAACGGGCAACCCCGGCCCGGCAGGCCCGGCAGGCGCAACAGGCCCTACCGGACCGAAAGGGGAAAAAGGCGAAAAGGGAAGCGACGGTTCCAGCTTTGTTGTGAAAGGCTTGTATGCCACGCTTTCCGCACTGAAAGCTGCACACCCAACCGGCGTGGCTGGAGACGCTTACGCGGTTGGAACGGCTGACAACAACGTTGTGTATTTGTGGGACGTTGACCAGAGAGCATGGGTATCTGTTGGAACGCTGCAAGGCCCGCAAGGCCCTACTGGCCCGCAGGGCCCGCAGGGGCCTACCGGCTCTGTTGGGCCGCAGGGACCTACCGGCCCGCAGGGTGAAACTGGCCCGCAGGGTAAACAGGGCGTACAGGGTGAGCCTGGCGAAAAAGGTGAGCAGGGAATCCAGGGTTTGCGCGGTGAGCAAGGCCCGACTGGCCCGCAGGGGCCGCAGGGCGAAAAGGGAGACCCCGGACTTGTACAGAGCGTAAACGGTAAAAGCGGCAAAGCCATTGTGCTGACCGCAGAAGATGTTGGCGCGTTGGATGAGAGCACAGCAAAAGAACTTATCAAGAGCCAAACGTCCGGCAAAATGGCTGCAAGTACCTACGACCCGCAGAACCGTAAGAAAGACATTTTTAAGGCCATTGAGGGCACGTCGGCCACGTATACCGCCAAGCTGACGCTGAATGGATGGACGGCCTGCACGGGCACAGACCTTGCCAACGGCTACGCCTACAAGCAGACGGCAACGCTGGCCAAAAGCAACAGCAATGCCCCGACCGTGACGGCAAACAGCGTCTTTGTGAGCGGTGTTGGCTTTACACCTACTGGTGTGGTTGCGACCGATGAGGAGTTGGCAGAGGTGCTGGACATTATCAACGCCGGCAAGACCGTGAGCGGCGCGGGCACCGTGACCGTATATGTGCAGGAAAAGCCTAGCGCAGCAATCAACGCACGGTGGGCGATTACTACTTGATGGAGGTGAGCATATGGGAATTGCACCAAGAATAGCAGGCGGAGCAGGAAAGTTGCAGCTGCTTGATACGTATACCGCCCACAGTAGCCAGCCGTATACGTATACTTTTGCTGAAGATCTTTCGGTTAGTTTGATTGCTATTACTTTAACTCGAGATAATATCATCCCTGGAATTAAGGGAGATGTCACGTTAAATGGCACAGCTCTTGAACGAATTGGCGAAGTATCTAATATGGATAATTATGCCGCTGTTCATACTTATGCCTATAAATGTAATGGGGCAAAAGCCGGAAACGTTCTTACCGTGCCGCACGATAGTGGTGGCGCTACGAATATTACCATCATGTTTTTTGGTAAGGCTAAAATTTCTACGCCTGCGATCAGTGTCCCAAGCGGGTATAAGTATGCATTTCTCCCGTGTATAGCAAAGCTTCGGAATGAACTTGCTTTTAGCTCTGCTAACGGTGCCACGACGTTAGAGTATGTGTTTTCCACCGGCGATGGCTTTACGCTGAACGGACCTTGTATGAAGATGACGGTTCCGATTGCATCGCAGAGCTGGAGCTGTCTTTACCAAAAAATCGATTTTACACACATCAATAAAATCTTTATTTCACTTGTTCAGTCTGGATACCAATTTAAAGCTGGTATTTCGTCGTCTGTGCCCGTTGCAACATCGAGTGGATACCCATCTTTTAGCAAGGAAATCTCTGCTAATTATTGGGTCGATGTGTCGAGTCTTACTGGTGAGCAGTATATAGGGCTTTGCCAGGCGGGCACAACCGGAAACAATATGCAGGGTATTATCCAGCTATACGGCATTTATTACATGTAAAGGAGACCGCCATGAAAATCTACGATGAAATCACCAACGAGGAGTTGACCGCGCCCGACTTGTCCGCCGGCTATCTCTACACCGCCCGGCGCGTTGCCGAGCATGTGCCGGAAAGCCGGGAAGTGATGCAGGGCACGGTCGCCGAGGACGACCCCGAAGGGCTTGAACACATCATCTCCGGCTACGATGTGTACGAGGACTGCCAGCTGTACCACCGCTACACCGTGGCCGAACTGGCCGAGCGGCAGCAGGCGGAGATCAAGGCGAGCACCATTGTGCTGGACGATGCGACCAAACTCTCCCTGATGTTGGCCGAGATCCCCACCGAGGCCAAACCCACCATGCCCCCGAAACTGGGCTACAAGTGGGTGCCGACCTACAGCGGCACGGCGGGTTTTGCGTGGGAACTGCAGGAAGACCCAAACGCCTACGGAACCAACGACCGCCCGCTGTACTGGGTGGACGGCATGACCGTCTGCACCGGGTACTACTACACCGACGGCGACAAGCTGTACGTGGCCCTGCAGGACGGCACAGCCCCGGCGCTTGATGACACAGAATGGTTTGAGGTGATGTAATGGCATTGCATGAAGTACAGCTGAAAGGATACAGCGTTAGACCCGGCAACTTATCTCTTGGCACGTTTGACAGCTACGGCATTGAACAGTTGCATGTAACCCTTGACGATACGTGGAGCGGGCTTGCTGTAACGGCAACGTTCAACCCGCCGGAGGGTGAACCTGTTGAGATCCGTGTGCCGGAAAACGGACTGATTGATGTGCCTGCCGAAGCAACCGCCAATGAGGGCACGGGCACTATCGTATACTGTGGCGTTGCAAACGGCGCACAGCGTATCTCCAAAACGCAGGGATACAGCGTAATCACACACGGTAACGTTGGCACGACCGTGCCGTTTAATCCGAGCGAATCTCTTGCTACGCAGGTTTTGCAGGCAGCGCTTAGCGCAGAGCAGAGCAGCGCGGAGGCAAAAGGCGTGGCAGATGGCTTGCGGTCTGATGCGGCTAATAGAAAATTTAACGGCAAGGATGGAGCCAAAGGCGACAAGGGCGATACTGGTCCACAAGGCCCCGTAGGCCCCCAGGGGCCGCAGGGCGAGCAAGGAATCCAAGGGCTTACCGGCGCAACAGGCGCGACCGGGCCGCAGGGGCCGCGAGGTGAAAAGGGTGACACAGGTGCCAAAGGTGCTGACGGTGTAAGCCCGACCGCCGCCGTTACGCAGACAGATGACGGAGCAAAATTTACTGTTACAGATGCCAGTGGGACAACGACTGCTGTTGTAAAGAATGGCGTTAACGGTAAAAACGGCGCACCCGGAGCGAATGGTGTAAGCCCGACCGTGCAGGTGGAAACCATTGACGGCGGACACTGCGTGACCCTGACAGATGCTAGCGGTGCCCATGCAGTGGATGTGCTGGATGGCAAACCGGGCAAAGATGCCGTTGTGGATGCAACATTGACGCAGGATGGGCAGGCGGCGGATGCGAAGGTTACCGGGGAAAAGATTGGCCAGCTAAAGGAAGATTTAGGAAATTATATTGTAAAAACTGGAACAGATGCGTATACACCGTCGTGTAATCGGAACGGCATGAATATTATGGTATCTGGTAATGTGCAGATATTAAAAGACGAATCGGCATATATGCATAGTAGATTGGCGTTAATTCCACTTACTAAGAATACAAAATATACATTGACCAAAAAAAATGCATCCAATTTATTTGTAGCATGTTTGTTGACAAAAAATGAGGCTGTGCAGTCGGGCAATTTATATTTAAATATAGATAGATTGGTGGTTAACGATAACAGCTTAACCGAAAAAACATTTAACAGTGCGAATTATGATTATTTATTATATCAACATAGTAATCGTGCTGAGGATATACAGATAGAATGTGTTTCAGGGGTAGCATTGAAGCTCAATGAAGAAATCCAACTGCCGAAATTGGAATCTGAGATGACTAGGATTCAAAAAAGTTCGAAAGCGAATATATATTCAAGTGATGTTCCGAACTATACAGACTTCGATAGTTTTCCGGCTAATGAAACAATAATCATTACCGCATACGAAAACACCATAAAAAATGCACCATATCAAGGCTTTATGGGGAATGTTACCACAGTTAGTTTTAATAGCGAAAATAAAGCTGGAGTGCAGCAGGTTGCTATTGACAGTAAGTCGGTTATGTATTACAGATACAAATACGATAAGTGGGGTTCGTGGCGCAAAATAGAAGTTTACCAGTCGAATTTTATACGAATCTTCCATACGATCGGGGGTGTTGGCGACAGCTTGATGACCGGTGAGCTTGCGTATGGTTCTGCGGACAATGATTGGCAGGGAACTTTTAAAGACAGACCTACATTTTCGTGGTTAGCGAATATTGCACGAAAAAATGGATTGGATTATAAGTTGTATTCGGAAGGTGGACTTAACGTTAAAACATGGTTTAGCAGAGGATATGATAGCAAACTCAAAGCAGAGAAGTGCACAGCTTATTATATTGCATTAGGTTCGAACGATTTAAAAGCGTCGTATGGAATTGGCGACATCGGAGATACTGTAAACACAGATAGCTTTGTTGGTTGGTATAAAAAGATTGTAGATTTAATTCATACAACAGCACCTAAAGCTGCCATATTCTGTTTGAGCCTGTATCGCGGGAAAACTGACAACGAGAAAACTTACAATGATATGATAAAGCGTATTGCAAATTTGTACGATTACACATATTTTGTTGATTTTGCAAAGGAATCAGACTTTGTGTTGGGTGAAGAATATTACTCATACGGACATTTTGATACATTAGGATACGTTAAAGTAGCAGATAACATCGAAAGAATAACAAACGGTGTGATTGAAGCGCATAAGGCAGATTTTGCTATGTTCGGATGGGACAATGACTAATAATAATAACTTTGTAATCTGTTTGGGGCTTTAGCTGACTAATGAGAGGACGTGATTTATATGCTTTTTAAAGGACGCAACCTTGTAAAATATCCCTACAGCCGGTGGGGATGGACGCGGGGCGGGGGTAAAACCTGGCAC
>ERZ1034878.961-NODE-961-length-11593-cov-4.493413_pt1 | contig 11593 bp, 9 predicted proteins | sample MGYA00520593_ERZ1034878 | MGnify/ENA primary metagenome ERZ1034878 (study PRJEB33766, sample SAMN09781724) | gut metagenome | biome: gut microbiome | host: Homo sapiens | place: Madagascar | study: EMG produced TPA metagenomics assembly of the PRJNA485056 data set...
CTTCTGCCTTCTTGCCAGCAGCCTTGGCATCCCAGCCTGCATAGACTTCCGCAGGGATTTCAAAGGGAGCGTGTTCCCAGCCCAGTGCCGCGCGGGTCAGTGCGATTTCTTCCGCACCCAGAGGCTCGCCGTGGGCCTTGGAAGTGTTGGCGCGGTTGGGAGAACCCTTGCCAATGTGTGTCTTGCAGCAGATCAGTGTGGGCTTGTCCTTGCTCTTCTTGGCCTGGGCAATTGCCGCATCCACCGCGTCCACATTGTGACCATCTACACCACGGATCACGTTCCAGCCATAGGCCTCAAAGCGTGCGGGCGTGTTGTCAGCAAACCAGGGTGTGACCTTGCCGTCGATGGAGATCTCGTTGTCGTCCCACAGGGCGATCAGCTTGTTGAGCTTCCAGGCACCTGCCAGCGAAGCGGCTTCGTGCGAGATGCCTTCCATCAGGCAGCCGTCACCCATGAACACATAGGTGTAGTGGTCCACGATGGCGTGCTTGGGCTGGTTGAATTCAGCCGCCAGCAGCTTTTCAGCCAGTGCAAAGCCCACGGCATTGGTGATGCCCTGACCCAGAGGGCCCGTTGTGGTTTCCACGCCGGGTGTCACACCCACTTCGGGGTGGCCAGCGGTCTTGCTGTGCAGCTGACGGAAGTTCTTGATCTCATCCATGGGCAGGTCGTAGCCGGTCAGATGCAGCAGCGCATAGATCAGCATGGAGCCGTGGCCGTTGGACAGAATGAAACGGTCGCGGTTGGCCCAGTGGGGGTTGGCAGGGTTGTGCTGCAGGTGGCGGTTCCACAGAGCCACTGCCATGTCGGCCATGCCCATGGGGGCGCCAGGGTGGCCGGAGTTTGCTTGTTGCACTGCGTCCATGGCCAAGGCACGGATTGCGTTGGCCATCATTGGGGTGTTTGCCATGGGGGGGATGGTTCCGAATGGAATGTGTCAAATGATGCAAGGGATTTTACCGGTGTGGCATGGCGCAGGTTTCCATGTGATTACATAGCCCCCGCATGGCCTAAAGTGTGGCTTGCAGCGCGTGCGTGAACGCGTTAAGAAATTTTCTGCCATGACCTCTTTGAACCTTCCCGCCATGTTGCTGGCTGCCGGGCGCGGCGAACGCATGCGCCCGCTGACCGACACCACCCCCAAACCCCTGCTGCAGGTGCAGGGCCGTGCGCTGCTGGACTGGCACATGGCCGCCCTGCTGCGTGATGGCGTGCGTGATGTGGTGGTGAATACCGCCTGGCTGGGCGCGCAGATTCCCGCACACCTAGATGACATCTGGCCCGCACAGGGCATGCAGCTGCAGTATTCGCATGAGCAGCATGACTTTGGCCATGCACTGGAAACCGCTGGCGGCATTGCCCGCGCACTGCCGCTGCTGGGCGAGGCATTCTGGCTGGCAGCGGGTGATGTGTTTGCACCTGACTTTGTGTTTGATGCACAGCTGGCGCAGCGCTTTGCGCAGTCGGACGACCTGGCCCACATCTGGCTCGTGCCCAACCCGGCGCACAATCTCAAGGGGGACTTTGGCTTTGCCCCCGATGCGCCAGACAGCCACACAGGCCGCGCCATCCACCTGCCACCGGGCGATGTGGCACGCGACGCACGTCCGCGCTTGACCTACAGCACGATCGCCCTGCTGAAGGCAGACTTGTTCCGCCCACCGTTTTGCGGCATGGCCGCAGGCAACCCAGACGGCGTGGCCGAGCCGCTGGCCCCGCTGCTGCGCCGGGCCATGGATACCGGGCGCTGCGCAGCCAGCCTCTACACCGGCCGCTGGACCGATGTGGGCACGCCCGAGCGCCTGGCTGCATTGAACCAAAGCGCGACACAGAACTCTTAAAAAACAAGAGCATCTAGCGCTCGTATTTCAAGGACTTTCAAGTAAAAACACTTGCAATCCTTTGAAAATCAAGCGCTAGCTGCTCATCTTTTGTAGAACCACGCAGTGCATGGCACTGCGCAATACGATGCCTGTATGACCTCTGTTTACGCACAACGCCGCGCACGCCTGGCCGCCCAGCTGGGCGAAGGCGGCATTGCCATCATCCCGACCGCCCCTGAGCGTGGCCGCAACCGCGACAACAGCTATCTGTACCGCCACGACAGCTACTTCTACTACCTGACGGGCTTCAGCGAGCCCAATGCCTGCCTGGTACTCAAGGCCGATGGCAGCAGCACGCTGTTTTGCCAGCCCAAGGATCTGGAACGCGAAATCTGGGACGGCTACCGCCTTGGCCCCGAGGCAGCCGTGTCCACGCTGGGCATGGACGCAGCCTTCTCGGTCGATGACATCGACACCCGCCTGCCACGCCTGCTGGAGAACCAGGACAAAGTCTGGTGGCCGTTTGCCACGCACGAAGGCCTGGCCGCCCGTGTCGAAGGCTGGCTGCAGAAAGTCCGTGCCCGCACCCGCGCCGGGGCGCTGTGCCCGGCTGCACAGGGCGATGTGTGCACCCTGCTCGATGAAATGCGCCTGATCAAGGATGCGCACGAACTCGCCATCATGCGCCGCGCAGGCCAGATCAGCGCCCGCGCCCACATCCGCGCCATGCAGCGCGCAGCACGCATGCTGCGTGCGGGAGAAGACTGCCGCGAATACCACCTGGACGCCGAACTGCTGCACGAATTCCGCCAGGGCGGTGCCGAAGGCGTGGCCTATGACTCCATCGTCGCCGCAGGGCCGAACGCCTGCGTGCTGCACTACCGCGCCGACAAGGCCCCGGTGCGCAGCGGCGACCTGGTGCTGATTGATGCAGGCTGTGAGCTGGAAGGCTATGCCAGCGATATCACCCGTACCTTCCCGGCCAACGGCACATTCACCGGCCCGCAGCGCGCTCTTTACGAACTGGTGCTGGACAGCCAGAAAGCCGCCATTGCCGCCACCAGGGCAGGCAATCGCTTTAACGACCCGCACGATGCCACCGTCGCTGTGCTGGCGCAGGGCATGCTGGACCTGGGGCTGCTGGACAAATCCAAGTACGGCAATGCACAGGACGTGATTGCCCAGCGCGCCTACTTCCAGTTCTACATGCACCGCACCGGCCACTGGCTGGGCATGGATGTGCATGACTGCGGCAGCTATGTGGAGATGTCAGAAGTCGATGCTGCCAGCACACGCACCGATGCACTGTCGGGCGAGGCCATCACCCGCCCCAGCCGCATCCTGCGCCCCGGCATGGTGACCACCATCGAGCCCGGCATCTACGTGCGCCCAGCACCCGGCGTGCCCGAGCAGTTCCACCACATTGGCATTCGCATTGAAGACGATGCCGTAGTGACAGAGACCGGCTGCGAGCTGATCACCCGCGACGTGCCCGTGGAAGCCGACGCCATTGAAGCGCTGATGCGCGACTGACCCGCCAAGAAGAAAAGATGCACACCATGGATTTGCAACGCATGTATATCCGCCGCGCCACCAAGATTGTGGCGACGCTCGGCCCTGCCTCCAGCGACGTACACCTGCTGGCCCAGATGATTGCCACGGGCGTCAACGTCGTGCGCCTGAACTTCAGCCACGGCAAGGCACAGGACCACATCGACCGCGCCAATGCCGTGCGCGAAGCTGCGGCCATGGCTGGCCGCGAGGTGGCCATCATGGCCGACCTGCAGGGCCCCAAGATCCGCGTCGGCAAGTTTGCCGAAGGCAAGGTCTGGCTCGAAGCTGGCGCGCCCTTTGTGCTCGACGCCTCGCGCACCAAACCCGGTGATCTGCAGGGCGTGGGCCTGGACTACAAGGAGCTGCCCCGCGACGTGAAAAGCGGCGATGTGCTGCTGCTCAATGACGGCCTGATCGTGCTGACCGTGGACCGCGTCCTCGGTGATGCCGTGCACACCACCGTCACCATTGGCGGCGAGCTGTCCAACAACAAGGGCATCAACAAGCAAGGCGGCGGCCTGACCGCCCCCGCACTGACAGCCAAGGACATGGAGGACATCAAGACCGCCATGCAGCTGGGCGCCGACTACGTGGCCGTGAGCTTTCCCAAGAACGCCACCGACATGGAAATGGCGCGCCAGCTGTGCAATGTGGCCTGTGCCGATACCGGCCACCGCCCCGGGCTGATCGCCAAGATCGAGCGTGCCGAAGCCGTGCCGAAGCTGGAAGAAATCCTCAAGGCCTCGGACGGCATCATGGTCGCACGCGGCGACCTGGCGGTGGAAGTGGGCCATGCTGCCGTGCCTGCCCTGCAAAAGAAGATGATTCGTCTGGCGCGAGACATGGACAAGGTGGTCATCACCGCCACCCAGATGATGGAGAGCATGATCACCAACCCCGTGCCCACACGCGCCGAGGTCAGCGATGTGGCCAATGCCGTGCTCGACGGCACGGATGCCGTGATGCTCAGCGCCGAAACCGCCGTCGGCAAATACCCGCTGGAGACCGTGCGCGAAATGGCCAAGATCTGTGCAGCTGCTGAAGCCGCCGAAGACCGCTGCCAGGACGGCCACTTCAACGAGCGCGAATTCACGCGGATTGACCAGGCCATTGCCCAGGGTGCACTGTTCACGGCCCACAAGCTCGGTGCCAAGGCGATTGTGGCCATGACGGAAAGCGGCTCCACCGCGCTGTGGATGAGCCGCCACCGCGTGCACATCCCTATCTATGCCCTCACGCCCAAGGTTGGCACCCAGCGCAAGATGGCGCTGTACCGCAATGTGCGCCCCCTGCTCATGGCCACCAGCACCGAGCGCGACAAGGCGCTGGTGCAGGCCGAGAGCCATCTGCGCATGCGCGGCATCGTCAAACCTGGCGATGTCTACGCCATCACCTGCGGCGAGCCCATGGGCCAGCCCGGCGGCACCAATATGCTGCAGATCTGCCAGGTGCAGTAAGCCCCAGGACGGCTGCTTTGGCCGTCTTGCCCCCAGCGTGGCAACAGGCGAATCACCACTGCCAATGCCACGGCCTCGGGGGGCGGTTAAAATCAAAAGTTACCACGCGGTTACAGCCGCGCAGCATTATTCTTCGTTCAACCTTACTGGACCACGACCATGCCTCTGATCTCGATGCGCGAAATGCTCGACCATGCCGCTGAAAACGGCTATGGCATCCCCGCCTTTAACGTCAACAACCTGGAACAAGTGCAGGCCGTGATGTCGGCGGCGGACGAAGTGGGCGCTCCCGTGATCCTGCAGGCATCGGCCGGTGCACGCAAGTACGCTGGTGAGCCCTTCATCAAGCACCTGATCCAGGCAGCAGCCGAGATGTACCCCCACATCCCTCTGGTGATGCACCAGGACCACGGCACCACCCCCGAAGTGTGCCGTGGTGCACTGAATCTGGGCTTTGGCTCGGTGATGATGGACGGTTCGCTGATGAGCGACGGCAAGACCCCTTCGTCCTTTGAATACAACGTGGACGTGACCAAGCAGGTCGTCGCCATGGCCCACGCCATTGGTGCCACCGTGGAAGGTGAACTGGGCTGCCTGGGCAACCTGGAAACCGGCGACGCTGGTGAAGAAGACGGTATTGGCGCCGCAGGCAAGCTGGAACACAGCCAGATGCTGACCGACCCTGAAGAAGCCGCCGTGTTCGTGAAGGAAACCCAGCTGGACGCACTGGCCATTGCCATCGGTACCAGCCACGGCGCCTACAAGTTCAGCCGCAAGCCCACAGGCGACATTCTGTCCATCCAGCGTGTCAAGGAAATCCACGCCCGCCTGCCCAACACCCACCTGGTGATGCACGGCTCTTCTTCCGTGCCTCAGGAATTGCTGGCCATCATCAACCAGTACGGCGGCCAGATGAAGGAAACCTACGGCGTGCCCGTCGAGGAAATCCAGGAAGCCATCAAGTACGGCGTGCGCAAGGTGAACATCGACACCGACATCCGCCTGGCCATGACTGGTGCTGTGCGCAAGTTCCTGGCCGAGAACCCCGAGAAGTTCGACGCCCGCGAATGGCTCAAGCCAGCCCGCGAAGCCGCCAAGCAAGTGTGCAAGGCACGTTACCTGGAGTTCGGCTGTGAAGGCCAGGGCGCCAAGATCAAGGGCTACACCCTGGAGCAGATGGCCAAGCGCTACGCCGCTGGTGAGCTGGCGCAAATCGTGAACTGATCCATCGCAAAAACCGGCGTCATCGCACGCCGCTTCGCAAAAACCCGCATGGCTAGGCCCTGCGGGTTTTTTTATGGTCTGCGTTGGCACGTTGTTTGCTCCAACTGCGCATGTTTATATTGCATAAATTCATGCATTACGCGTGCAAAGTTGATCACAATTGCAGCAACAAGGAATTTTTATGAGCACACTCATCCTCCGACGCACTCTGATTGCTTGCGGCGCCGCACTGCTGGCCGCAGGTCCCGCCATGGCGGACGACGCCGCCTCCTACCCGAACAAGCCCGTGACCATCGTGGTCGGCTACCCCGCAGGTGGCTCCACCGACCTGGTGGGTCGCCTGGTGGCCAACGAGATCGAGAAGCACCTCGGTCAGACTGTGATCGTGGAAAACCTCGGCGGTGCCGGTGGTGCCATTGGCGCGCAAAAGGTGGCCAATGCCAAGCCCGATGGCTACACCCTGCTGGTGGGCGCGAACAATGAAATCGCGATCGCCAACATGATCAACAAGTCGATCAAGTACAAGATCAGCGACTTCACACCGATTGGTGTGGTGGCCTCTCAGCCCATGGTGCTGGTGGCATCCCAGAAGGCGGGCGTAAAGAACACCGAAGCGTTCTATCAGGCAGTGAAGGCCAACCCTGCCAAGTTCAGCTACGGCTCGTCGGGCGTGGGCACTGCGCTGCACCTGGCCGGTGAAATGATGAAGGACCAGGCCCAGATCGACATGCAGCACGTGCCTTACCGTGGCGTGCCTGCACTGACCAATGATGTGCTGGGCAACAACATCGAATACGGCGTGTTCGTGCTGTCCTCCGGACTGCCGCTGATCAAGGCGGGCAAGGTACAGGCCATTGCTACCACCGAAGCCAAGCGCTACGCAGCGACCCCCGACATTCCTGCCCTGGCAGAGCACCCAGCATTCAAGAACGTGGACATCAACTCCTGGTTCGCCATGATGGGCCCCGCCAACATGCCAGCGCCTGTGGTGGCCAAGATCAAGGAAGCCCTGAACAAGACCATGGCCGCGCCTGAGTTCCGCAAGAAGATGGAAGACGCTGGCGCCCAGGTGATGGACAGCCAGATCGATGCCAGCCAGTACATCAACGGCGAAATCGCCAAGTACCAGAAGATCATCGACGTGGCGAAGATCGAGCTGTAATCCAGCTGCGACTGAGCACATGCCATGTAAAAAGCCCTGCAGGCCGCAGCCTGCAGGGCTTTTTACTTTACTGAGAGGATGTGCTATTTCATGCTGGCCAGCAGATCCTGCGTGTGCGGCGTGGGCTCGGGCACGCTGTAGATGCTGGGGTCCGCCTGAATCAGGCTGACATCAAAACGCCGCCCTGCCAGATAGTCTCGAACAGATTGCAGCACCACTGGGCTGCGGTGCAGATGGGCGCTGGCCTGCAACTCTTCCAGACTGAGCCACACGGTACGCACAATGCCTTCGTCCAGTACGCGGTGGGCATGGTGCTGGCCCAGCTTGCCCGTAAAGGCAAAGCGCATATAGGTGATGTCAGAGCCGGTGCGCGTGCGAATGAAGCGGTTCATATAGATGCCCACCAGGTGCGTGGGCTCAAAGCTATAGGCAGTTTCCTCCAGCACTTCGCGTGCACAGGCTTGCAATGGAGTCTCGGCAGGATCCAGGTGACCGGCTGGCAAATTCAGGCGTAGCCCGTCAGCCGTGTTTTCTTCCACCAGCAAAAAGCGTTGATCGCGTTCGATCACGGCAGAGACCGTGACATTGGGTTTCCATCGGGTAGGCATGCGCGCATTATCGCGATCGCGCCACATAGATTTGTCAGCCAATGTCTTGTCTATCAACAATCAGAGCGCTGCAACCATATACAGCGCGCCTTCACCATAGGTTTGAAGGTGTGCCTGCTGTTGTGAATCACTGACGGGGCAAATCGAAAAACCTTGACGTTCCCAATAAGTTTGTGAGCCCTGCACCGACACCAGTGCCGCCTGCCGCATGCCACGCGCACGCGCCTGCTGCTTCAAGGTCTGCACCAGATGGCGGGCCACGCCCTGGCCGGCCAGCTCCGGCAGCACCGACATGTCATGCAGATAAAGCACCTGTTCGCCCGGCGCAGGCGGCGTAAAAACACCGTTGAGTGGCGTGATCTTGCCGGGATTGGACCAGTAGGCTGCCAGATAGGCCTTGAGCGCCTGCTCGCCTTCACGCACCACGCCAATGGAGCACTGGTGTGCACAGCACAGGCGCTGCGCAAACACTTCGCGGCTTTCCTGAAAGCCGTCGCCATAGCAAATGGTCTGCACATGCAGCAGGCTATCAACATCGTGCGCATGCAAGGGGCGCACCACCCAGGGAGATGGCAATACAGAAGCAGTCATGGCCTGCATTATCAAAGCGCAGCAGCAAGCTCCGCGCAGGCAGGCGATTCATCCTTCCAGCGCTGGCGAATGGCTTCAAGCTGCGAGCGCAGCGAGATGAATGCCGACACCAGCTCGGGATCAAAATGGCTGCCTGCCTGTGCCGCAATATGGGCCAGCGCCTCATCCACGCTCCACGCACGCTTGTAGGGTCGCACAGAGGTCAGGGCATCAAACACATCGGCAATCGCCACGATGCGCGCTGCCAGCGGAATGTCTGTGCCGCGCAGGCCCGCAGGGTAGCCCGATCCGTCCCATTGCTCGTGGTGGGCCAGAGCGATGGAACGCGCCATCTGCAGCATGCCTCCTTCATGCTCCCCCAGAATTTCCGCGCCAATCACAGGATGCTGGCGCATGATCTGCCACTCCTCATCATCCAGCGGACCGGGCTTGAGCAGCACGGCATCAGGTATGCCGATCTTGCCCACGTCATGCATGGGAGCCGCGTGCAGCAAATCATCTGCCCACTCAGGGGCGCAACCCATCGCCAGTGCCAGCGCATGGCTGTAATGGCTCATGCGCAGCACATGCATGCCGGTTTCGTTGTCCTTGTACTCAGCGGCTCGCCCCAGGCGCTGCACGATCTGCAGACGAGACTGGCGCAATGCCTCAATATCTACCAGCGACAGGTGCGTGCGCACACGGGCACGCACCACAGGTGCACGCACGGGCTTGATGATGTAGTCCACCGCTCCGGCTGCAAAGCCATCGGCCTCATCGCCCACCTCCGCCAGCGCAGACACAAAAATCACCGGAATACTTTCTGTCCTGGGGTCAGCCTTGAGCTGTCGGCACACGTCATAGCCGTTGAGCTCGGGCATCATGATGTCCAGCAAGATCAGATCCGGCTTTTGCTGCTGTGCCAGCTGCAGGGCCTTGCGGCCATCGGTCGCAAATTGCAGGCGGTAGTCCTCGCCCAGTATCTGGCGTAGCACATGCAGGTTGGTGGGCTCGTCGTCCACCAGCAGCAGGCGTGGCCTGCGATCTTCATGCTTGGGCAGCATGGGGTGGTTTCCTTTCTGAATCAGAACTGGTGCTGACGCTGCTCGCCAGTGCCTGTGCACACTGCAGCGCCTGGTCAAAGCCAAACATGTCGATGGCCGCCTGCAGCGCAGCCACCATGGCTTCAGGCAGCAGTTGCTGCAATTGCTGCAAGGCCTCGCTGTCAATCTCACCGCCCTGCAGCGCCTCGGTCAAAGCCTGCAGTGCTTCCTGCACCTGGGTCCGTGCAGCGGCGCTCAGCCCTGCCTCTGCAGCTATGGCAGCCGGCGCCAGTGCCGGCGCTGCACTGGCGACCTCGGCGCTGCGCAGCAAAGCCAGATTGCCTGCGGCGCCACGCATACGGTGCACCACAGCCAGGGCTGTATCCCAGTCGCCATGCTGGGACAAGCTCTGCAGCTCGGGCACTCGGCTGTGCTGCTCGTTCAGAAAACGCGACCACGCCGTGCGCAGCGCTGCCTCGCTGCCCCACAGCTGCAAGCCGGTATGCCAGTCCACCACCTCACTTTCCGCCGCAGCGTGCGCCAGCACGGCGGGCACGGCCGAAGCACCTGCAGCAGGCTGGTGCTTGCCGCTCTCGCTGACAGTACGGCCCTGCAGCACACGCGCCATTTCCTGCAGCAGCTTGTGCTGCTCCAGTGGCTTGGCCGCAAAGCCATCCATGCCAGCCGCATCGGATGCGCGGCGGTCCTGCTCCAGCACGCTGGCCGAGAGCGCAATGACGGGAATACGGGGCTGCTGATGCTCGGCCTCCCAGGCGCGAATGGCCATGGAAGCCTGCAGACCATCCATGTGCGGCATCTGCAAGTCCATCAGGATGATGTCGAACGCCTGTGTCTGCCGCAGCTGCAGGGCCTGCAGACCATCGCTGGCAGATACCACCTGGTGGCCATGGCGCTGCATCACTACCTGCAGCAGTTCCAGGTTCTGTGGCACATCGTCGGCAGCCAGAATGTGCAGCGGCGGCAGCTGCACATGGAACTGCGTGCCCTCACCTTCACGGCTGCTGACGCTGATTGCGCCGCCCATCAGCTGCACCAGCTGGCGCGAGATGGTGGTGCCCAGGCCCGTACCACCAAAGCGGCGCGTGGTGGACGCATCAGCCTGTGCAAACGGGTCAAAAATACGTTCGAGCTTGTCCTGCGCAATGCCAATGCCCGTGTCCTGGATGGTCAGGTGCAGGCGGCACTGCTCATCGTTCACGCGCAGCTGCACATGGCCGCGTTCGGTGAACTTGACGGCATTGCCCATCAAATTGATGAGAATTTGCTGAATACGCAGCGCATCCCCGCGCAGATAGCACGCCCCACGGCCAGGCGCACATCAATCAGCGCTCCGTTTTTGTGCAGTGCCTGCACCTCACGGCCTGCGCCAATGATGTTGGTATGCCCTGTGCTGATGTGGCGCTGCAGATAGCCGTCATGCGCCTGCTGGTGCGGCATGGGCATGGGCATGAGCATGCTGACGTTGCGGCCCAGCACTTCCTGCTCCGTCCAGCCCAGCAGGCGTTCCGCTGCGGGGTTGAAAGCACTGATGCGGCCATCGCTTTCGATCATGATGATGCCGTCCACGGCAGTATCGACCAGTGCGCGCAGGCGGACCTCATTACGGCGAATTTCCAGAAACAGCTGGCGCGAACGCATCAGCATGTGCAGCACCAGCAGCACCGTGCCCACCAGCAAGGCCCAGGCTGCAGCGCTGGTCAAGGCGGTCCAGTGCACCTGCGTCGCACCTGCTTCACTGTCGCCCTGCCCAACCAGGATGTAGATGGCATCCATGGCGATGTAGTGCATGCTGGCCGTGGTGGCACCCATGACGCCGCCGCTGACCAGCGTAATCAGCATGGGCCGCGCACCCACACTCTGCATGCGGCGGTACAGCACCACGGAAAAAAGCGCCATGGCCAGCCCCAGGTCCAGCGCCAGCAGCAGGCCCTTGGGGGAGTAATGCATCAAATACGCAGCATCCGAGGCAAACATGCCCCAGAAGTGCATGGATGCCACGCCCAGGCCCAGCGCCACACCACTGAGCAGGACACGCCACCACTGGGCTTGCTGCAGCAGCAGGGTGTGGACCACGACACCCGCCGCCAGCAGGCTCGGCAGCGCCGACAGCGCGCTGTGGAGGATGGAG
>ERZ1034878.963-NODE-963-length-11579-cov-12.002690_pt1 | contig 11579 bp, 13 predicted proteins | sample MGYA00520593_ERZ1034878 | MGnify/ENA primary metagenome ERZ1034878 (study PRJEB33766, sample SAMN09781724) | gut metagenome | biome: gut microbiome | host: Homo sapiens | place: Madagascar | study: EMG produced TPA metagenomics assembly of the PRJNA485056 data...
GTTCGAACTTGTTCGGAGCGGGTAGTTGCTTCAAGCGAACGACAAACTTTAGCGATACGCCTTTTTATTTTGATTGGGCGTCAATAAAACAGATTTTCTAACCATTGAGGCATAATGAAAAAATTTTCACGAACAACCGAAGACTTTACTTGCGAACATTGTGGCGCAAAAGTTAAAGGCAATGGGTATACCAATCATTGTCCTCAATGCTTATATTCAAAACATGTCGACATTAACCCCGGAGATCGGGCTGCCGATTGCGGTGGTTTGATGGAACCGGTTGATATCGAACTCAAAGATGGTAAATATGTAATTGTTCATCGCTGTCAAAAATGCGGTTTTATCCGCCGCAACAAATTATGCGATGATGATAATTTTCAGACTGTACTTGAACTATCTCGAACTAAAACTGAGCGCTTGAAGTTTTAATGGAGAATAGAAATGAATTATCTGATTTTGGTACTGGCCGGTGTTTTATCCGGCTGCATAGTCTTTGGCGGCAAAATTTTGGCCTTAATGGGAGCAAGTCCGTTCGAAATTATGCTTTATCCCAGTCTCATCGGCTCACTGGTCATTTTGCCGTTTGCATTTAAAAATTTGTATCGTCTGCGCCAAATTCCGTTGAGCGCAAACTTATTACTGATGTTTGCCATATCGACACAGGTAATCGGGCAATATGCCCCACTATTTATGAATATTTCCGTCACTCTGGTTTTGTTGTTGGTTTATTTGCAGCCGGTTTGGACCACTTTAATTGAGCATTTTTACTTTCATAAAGAAGTATCCAAATTGCATTGGCTGATGATACTTTGCCTATTGGTCGGGCTTGTCTTATTAATCAAACCCTGGGGCAGAATAGAATTTAATATATGGGGCGTCATAATGGCGTTAATGGCAGGTTTAGGGTTGTCATTGTGGATTGTCATAACGCGTTTTTTCACCCAAAAAGGCATAACCCCGAGTGTCAGCTTTTGGTGTACCTGTGCGTATCCTCTGTTGCCGATTTTAGCAGTGTATTTTGGTGCTGACGAATTTATGCATAATCGTTCGCTTCTGAACCTGAACTTTGCTATCGGTTGGAAGTTATGGCAAAGCTTTGCGGTCTATCTGCTGTTTGTTTATCTGCCGGCCAATATCCTGGTCTTTTTCGGCAACAAAGATATTTCTGCCGCCGTAATCGGAACTATCTTATTGCTTGAGCCGGTTACCGGTATCAGTCTTGATGTTGTCTTTCTGCATTTTCCGCTGAGTTGGAATGTAATCGCCGGCGGTATAGTTATTTTGGTCTCAAACATCATTATTATTGTTACCAAGGACGGAACAGCCACAAAACGTAAACCATAAATCTTTTCTTTACCGGCACTGGATAATCACGGATTGATGATTACATAAAACGGGAGTCAAACATTGCGAGGAGAAAAGAAGTGCAAACTGACGGCAACGTTTTATACAAATTATCTGACGGGTATCAGATAACTAAAGTTTCCGGAGAACCATGTTCACTGGTTTTTAAAAACGGGCAGGGAACTTCACTGGCGGTGTTGGAAAGTTGCCAACGTAAAATAACAGCCGTTTATGTTTGCCGTAAGCATAAGTTAACAACTGTCGAAAAACGCATTTTACAGCGTTTTATTAATAGTTTTCACTATAAGCTCAATTATGAGAGTGCAGCCGCGCTTGATTTATCGGTGCTGCAGGACGAGCAGGGACGTGAAGAGTATTTGGACAGCCGCCAATTGCAAAAACGACTGCAGAAGCGTTTGAACGGCTTTAAGCTCTATGTCGGTAAACTGCAAAAACACACTTTGAAAATTCCCTCGTTTACTCGCGGCGGGATTTATAATTTTTGCCGTGCGAAAGTTAAAAAGCTGGTTATTGAAAAAAATTGCGATTTATTATTGGATATGCGAGACAATACCTCTATCTCGAAAGTTCGGGTCAAAGAGAGTTTCAGCGGCGGCATAAATTTGTCACGCAGCACGGTTGAAAGTATAGAGTTTGGCAATAACTGCCGTTGCGATTTGACTATAAACAACAGTTTGCGTTGTTTTAATCTTCATATTGGCGATGTTTACAGCGGTAATATGCAAATTAAAAATTCCTGTTTTCACAAAATCGACATCGGCTATTATTGTTATGCTAATTTACGTCTGGCCGACAATTGGGGACGCCGCTATATCGCCATCGGTAATTCGTTTCGCGGCACGCTGAATGTTGATAATGTGAACGTTTATGAACTGAAAATCGGTAATGACTGTAAAGGGCGGATTAATGTCAGCAATCGTGATGCTTTCAGCGGCAGCCGCCGAGTTTCGGTAGCTGAAGATTTTGCCGGACAGCTTGATTTACATAACTCTCAAAGCACGGAGATTTTAGAAGTCGGACGCCATGCCCGCGGCCGATTTAATCTTGGCGGCTGCCCTAATATAAAAGTGGCTCGTTTTGATAAATATTTCAGCGGTCATGCCGACTTCAGTGATTCGGCGGTGAATTTTATCGGTGTTAAATACGGCAGCAGCGGCGAATTAGTATTGATGAATTGTCAGCACTTGTCATTGCTTAAAATCCCTAAGGACAAAAATTCGACCATAATCATCGAAAAAAAGCCGCTTGAAGTTCGTTCTGACAGTCAGAGCTTGTGTTATCGCTTTACGGATGAGGAGCTGCCGTTGGAGTTTTGCGCTCCGATATATCAAAAAATGATTGTCAAGCTTAAAAGTATGTTCTTAGGCTAATTTTGTTACATTTTTGTTACATATTTTTGTTGTGTCAGTGACCATAATAAGGTATAATAAACTTATTAGATACCCTTGTAAAAGAGGAGGCTTATTATGTCAGATAGAAATGCGAATAAAAAGTTTTTGGAAGCTCTTAACGGAGCCGACAAAAAAGGTGCATTAAAAGCTTTGACTGATGCTTGCGGAAAAGATGTTTCAATCGAACATTTACCCAAGCCGGATAAAAGTATGAATTCGATTTATGCCTTAAAGGCAAAATGTGCCGCAGTGAGGGCCAAAGTTCAAATTGCCGCCAATGCCCCTGATTTAACGGAGAGCCACTTTGTCGAAGCTGCTTTGGGTACTTACCTTAATGCCGGAGGAAAATACGAAGAATTTGGCAAGGATTTATCATCCTACATCAAAGAGCAAAATGAAATGTCAAAGATACTGGCTGCCCAAATGCGCGAAAACAGAGTAAGTGCCATGTAAAAATCACAACCCCGTTATCCTCGACGGGGTTTACTTTTGGTTTGAGCGGTAATTGAGGCTAAAATAATGCCGCCAATGATTAGTGCGCCGCCGGCAAATTGTGACCAATATAATTTTTCATGAAGCATAATATAGGCCTCTAAACCGCTGAATAGCGGCATCAGGTAATAGATTAAACTGGTTTTGAATGTGCCGATTTCGCTTAATGCCGTGTTCCACGCCAGGTAAGATAAAACCGAATTAAAAATACCTAAATACAGAAAGACAACAAAGTCGATTGTCGTCAAGTGTTTAATCGCTGTTGCGGTGGAGGGGGTAAATAAAAATGGTGTAATTATAAGCACGCCGACCCAAGCCGAAACTGCCAGCATTGCCGTTTGCGATATGGCAGTCGGGCGTTTGGTTTGCAACAGTGAATAAATCGCAAAGCAAAGAGTATTAACCAGCATAATCAAATCGCCGCCGGCGAGGTGAATTTGATTTAGTCTGGTAATATTGCCCTGCAGGATGATTATGCTTACTCCGACAACTGCGATGGCCAGTCCGCAAAGCTGTCGCAAACCGATATATGTTTTAAGAAAAATACGCGCCAATATCAGCAGGAAAATCGGACCGGTGATAATTAATAACCCCATATCTATGGCCGAGGCGGTTCTTCCGGCATAATATACTAAGGTATTGTCCAAAACAATTCCGGTCGCGGCCAGCCCGATTACAAGTTTCCAGTTTTTTAGCAGCAGAGTGAAGTTTTGCCGAATATTATTCCACGCCATCGGCAATAAAATCAATGCCGCAATCAACCATCGTCCGAAAGCAATTTCGAACGGTGCAAGCGAGGTTGCAAAATAGTTGGCGATAATGATGTTAAAACTCCAAAAAAAGACAGCCGTAAGTGCTAAAAAATATCCCATTATCATCTCCTCTTTTAGCCCAATATATGCATTCAAAATCATAATCCAAGCCGCGAAAAATGATTTTATTATTGCCTTTTTGGCAAAATCGGCTATATTAAAACCAATTACGAATAATTAAAATATAATTAGGTATGAAAGAAAAAATAAAAGAAAACTTGTCGGAGTTTTTTGGCTCAATTGTCTTTATGGCTGTTTTGGTTGCCTTGGGATACGGGGTTTATTACTTTCTAGGCAGCAATCATCATGAAATAATAGCCAAAATGCCCAAAGCCAAGATTATGGCTATTGACACCCTTAAAACCGATAATATGGGAGCTTTGTATATACTGAAACTCTCTAACGGCAAAAAATGCTATCTGACACCGGCTCAAGGCATACGGGTTAAAGAGCAGGACAGTATCGCATATAAAATTATTGCCGGTTCTGATAAGATCAGCGAGTGCGAAGTAATCAAATAAAAAAACTCAGAGGATAAAACCTCTGAGTTTTTTTGTACTTAGTCGTCTTCAAATTAATATGAGCGGGCGTAAATAACATCCATGGTTGCCGGTTTGCCGGTCAACAGGCATTCTCCCTGTGTGCCGCTTTGGTCAAACGGAATACAACGGATTGTTATTTTCATCGCTTTTAACAGTTCTTCACTATTTGGATCTCCGCTCCACTTGCCGCGAACAAAAGCAACTTTACCTTGTTTACCATCGGCAATCCATTCGTTGGATTGGGCAAAATATTCCTGAAAGGCCTTTTGCGTGGTGATGTCGGTACGAATATTGTTCTGCAGACGGTTTTGAGCGCGTTTGAACATCTCAGCTTGAATATTTTCAATACGTTCGACAATTGTGTTTTCAAATTCTGAGCGTGAAAGGATTTGTTTGCCTTCCGGAGAGCCAAGCTTGATTCTTTCTTTAAGCATAACATTGTTGCCGTCAGCGTCACGCTTGCCGATTTCCAAAATAACCGGCGCACCTTTACGCGTCCATTCCCAAAACTTGTCAACCGATGAGCGGTCGCGCTTATCCAGTTTAACCCGAATTTTTTCGCCAAAAGGCATCTTGTTGCGCAGATCTTGCATAATATCATTAATATAAGCCATAATCGCGTCTTCATCTTCCGGTTTTTTAATGACCGGTACAATGACAACCTGATAAGGAGCAACCTTCGGCGGAACAACCATACCTTCATCATCGGCATGAGTCATAATCATACCGCCGATAAGGCGTGTCGAACAACCCCAAGACGAGGTGTATGCATATTCCGATTGATTGTTTTTGTTAATGAAAGTTATATTGGCAGACTTGGCAAAATTTTGTCCCAAGAAGTGAGATGTTCCGGCTTGCAGAGCTTTACCGTCCTGCATCATGGCTTCCACGCAATAAGTTGTAACTGCGCCGGGGAATTTTTCATGTTCCGGTTTGCATCCGGTCAAAACCGGCATTGCCAAAGTCTCTTCACAAAGTTTACGATAAGCTTCCAGTCCCCATTTGGCTTCGGTTTCAGCTTCTTCAGCCGTTGCGTGGGCGGTGTGTCCTTCCTGCCACAAAAATTCGCGTGTGCGTAAAAACAGGCGAGGGCGCATTTCCCAACGAACGACATTGGCCCACTGGTTAATCAATACCGGCAAATCACGGTAAGATTTAACCCATTTAGCAAAAGAGTCGGCAATAATCGCTTCCGAAGTCGGGCGAACAATCAACGGTTCTTCCAATTTTGAATCCGGTACCAGTTTACCATCTTTCATCGACAGGCGTGAATGGGTAACTACGGCCATTTCTTTAGCAAAGCCGTCAACATGTTCAGCTTCTTTTTGGAAAAATGACAAAGGAATAAACATCGGAAAATAGCAGTTTTCATGCCCGCCTTCTTTGATTTGGACATCAAAGACATCACGAATTCTTTCCCAAATACCGTATCCCCACGGTTTAATTACCATACATCCCGGGCTAGATGAATTTTCTGCCATATCGGCTTCACTTACTACGGCTTGATACCATTCGGGGTAATTTTCTTGTCTTGTTCTTTTTAAAGTCATAAGTTTATTCCTTTTTTAATATCGCAATTAAAGGCTCGCAGCCCCAATGCCGCAAGCAACGCCCTAAGTTAGCAGAAAAAAAATTATTTGTGAAGTCTTTTAAATCAATAAAAAACTCCGGCTTTTGACTGTCAGCCGGAGTTTGTGGAAAGACAATCGCTTAATCGTCGTTTTCCAACAAATCGTTTATTTTTTTGATAACTTTTTTGTTGTCTTTATCCGTTTTTATGGTTTTGCCCATGCCGGCTTTCATTCTTTCGTTACGTTGATTTTCCAATTGTTTTTGCTGAGCCTGATTTTGTTTTTGAGCCAAATCATAGTTGTCTTTAGCTTGTTGTTTCAACAGCTTTTTATGCTCATTGCTGAAAGATGAATTGTCGATTTTTTTATTGACCTTAGCTAATTTTTTATCCAAATCATGGTTAGACTTGGTAAGCATTTTTTCTTTCATTGCTTTCATTTCGCTATTGGCGCATTTGCATTTTTCGCCTTTATCGCAGCCACAGCCGGTTTCCTGTATAACCGCCTTAACATCATGACTGGTTGTGTTGCGGCGTTGTGCATTAGCCTGATTAATCATCAGCATCATGGCCGGCAAAATCAGCAGCATTGTGGTAATTTTTTTCATGTTATTCTCCTCATAAGCATAATTAAACAGCCTAAAAAATAATAATATCTTTTTTAGCTATTACAAGCTCACGGAAATAAAAATACCTCTTGCAAACTAAAATAGTTGCGTTAGACTATAACCATAACTAAGCTCTGTGGTCTAGGAGTAAATGCTTTAAATGCTGGTTAATACGAATTGTATTGGCGCAAAACAGACTATCTGCCACTGATACGAAGTTATGTCGGGCGGAGTTTATCTCTTGCAAAAGATAATACGATGCCTTGTTTTATTAACCTGTTTTTTAAAGGATATTTTACTATGGCAACAGGAACAGTTAAATGGTTTAACAACAAAAAAGGTTACGGCTTCATTACTCCTGATGAAGGTGGACAAGATGTTTTTGTTCACATCTCAGCAGTACAAAAGGCTGGTTTGCGTACTCTTGAAGAAGGGGCAAAAATCAGTTATGAGTTGTTGTCTGAAAGAGGCAAAACTGTTGCTGGTAATTTGAAATTGGCTTAATTGTCGTTTCGTTTTGCAAAAGCCCTGTCATAACGGCAGGGCTTTTGTTTTATTCTGAATTTCATTATAAAAAAAGCAGCTTATTAAGCTGCTTTTAGCTTGCAAGTCCGCCTTAGATTAAAATTCTTCCTGTAATTCAAAGAAATAAGCCTGCGGGTGATCGCAAACCGGACATTTTTCCGGAGCTTTAGGGCTTTCGACACGGCAGCCGCAGTTTGCGCATTCCCAAATAACTTTAGTCGGGCGTTCAAAAATTTTGCCTTCGCACAACGAATTTAATAAAGCCTGATATCTTTCTTCGTGTCCTTTTTCAATTTTACCGACGGCTTCAAACAAATAAGCAATTTTGGTAAAACCTTCTTCTTTGGCCTCTTGAGCCATACGGGCATACATATCGGTCCATTCAAAATTTTCGCCGTTGGCAGCATCGCGCAGGTTATCCATAGTCGAAGGAACTTCGCCGTTATGAAGCAGCTTAAACCACAATTTGGCGTGTTCTTTTTCATTATTGGCGGTTTGTTCAAATTTTTCGGCAATGATATTATAGCCTTCTTTTTTGGCCTTAGAAGCGTAATAAGTATATTTATTGCGGGCTTGTGATTCGCCGGCAAATGCTTCCATTAAGTTTTTCTCTGTTTTTGAACCTTTAAGTTCCATGTTATTTCTCCTGTTTAGAGTTTGTGTTTTGGCATTTAGGGCAAATTCCCCGAAAGCTGATATCGTAACTTTCAATCATCATTCCGGTTTTTTGTGCCACATTCTTATCAATCATCGGCAAAACATCTGCCGGAATATCAAATACCTGTTGGCATTCGGTGCAAAGTAAATGATAGTGCCGGTGCATATTGTGGTCAAAATGCGCGGCATTATCAAGTCCTTCAATTTTTTTAATCACACCGTTTTCAGCCAGGAGATTCAGATTTCGATAAACCGTAGCCAAACTTATTTCCGGAGCTTTGGTTTTGATTTTGGCATACAAAACATCAGCCGTCGGATGAATGGCATATTCTTGTAATGTCTTTAATATCAGCTCTCGTTGTTTGGAGTATTTCAAATCTTTTACCTTGTTAAAATCAATAATGATTATTATTGTTAATATCTTTTATTTCTGTTGTCAAGTCATAATTAAGAGATTATTTATATAATGAATTTTAATGAAGGAGAAAAACTATGCAGGGATTTGCTATTAAACCGGATATCTATTGGGTAGGGGTAAAGGATTGGAATTTGCAGGAATTTCATGGCTATAAAACTCCTGATGGCTCGACCTATAATTCTTATTTGCTTAAAGATGACAAAATAGCTTTGGTCGATGGTGTAAAACACTATTTATCGGCGGAAAACATTGCTCGTATTGCTAGTCTGACTGATTTCAAAAACATAAACTATATTATCGTAAACCATGTCGAAATGGATCACTCCGGTAATATTCCCGAACTGATGAAACTTGCGCCGCAAGCCAAAATCGTAACCAATATTGCCGGCAAAATGGCTCTGGAAGCTCATTTTGACACTTCCGGATGGCAATATGAGATTATCAAGACCGGCGATACTCTTTCGTTGGGTAAATATACCTTGGAATTTATGACCACGCCGATGCTTCATTGGCCCGATTCGATGATGACTTATGTTAAAGAAGCTAAATTGCTTTTATCAAATGATGGTTTCGGTCAGCATTACGCTTGTGATGCTTTATTGGTCAAAGATGCGCCTTTTGATGTGGTTATGGAACATGCTAAAAGCTATTATGCCAATATTTTATTTCCGTTCGGACAACAAGCCGCCAAAGCGCTTAACACTGCCGGCGATTTAGGCTTGGATATCGATATGATTGCTCCGTCCCACGGGCTTATTTGGTCGGGCAAAGCCGAAGTCGAAGCTGTTTTGCAGAACTATTGTCGTTGGGCCAGCGGCGAAAACAGTGGTAAGGCCGTTATTGTTTATGATACAATGTGGGGTGCAACGGCAGCTCTTGCCGACGCGGCTATGGAAGTCTTTCAAGATGCCGGTATACCCGTAACCAAACATTGTTTGGCTGTTAAAAACGTATCGGAAATTATGCCTGATTTCTTGGATGCCAAATATGTCGTAATCGGTAATCCCACCTTAAATAATCAGTTGTTTCCTCGTGTGGCCGGATTCGTAACTTATATGCGCGGACTTGCCCCGCAGAATAAAACCGCTTTGGCTTTTGGGTCTTATGGTTGGAAACCAGGTGTTGTCAAACAGATCCAGTCTGTTTATGAGGAGCTGGGCTGGCAGACGGTTGAACCGTTTGAAGAAAAATATACTCCCAAATCTGATGTGTTGGAAAAATTCAAACAACGTGTTCGTGAGTTGATAGCTCTTTGATAACTTTTTTGATCAATTTTCGGGCGTTGGCAAAAGCTGACGCCTTTTTTTATATATTTCAGTTAATTTTTTCAGGATTTTCTTGACACTACAAAGGAAAGTTGTAAACCAGTTCAGGTTTTTTAAAAAGATATGAAAAAAAAGAGAGAAAAGAAAGATGTTGGTAAGATTAAAGAAATTAGCTGATTTCTATGTCGAAAATTTTGTTCCCAAAATTATTGAAGTATTAAAAGGCGGCTATGATCGCAGTAAGTTTCGTCGTGATATGATTGCAGGAATGACCGTTGCCGTGGTTTCTATTCCGTTGGCAATGGCCTTGGCGATTGCTTCCGGCGTTTCTCCGGCTCAGGGTCTGTATACCGCGATTGTTGCCGGTTTCTTTATCGCGTTGTTGGGCGGTAGTCGTTATCAAATCGGCGGACCGACCGGAGCTTTTGTTGTCGTTATTTTTAATGTTATGCAGCACTATGGTTATTCAGGCTTGGCCGTAACTATGCTGGTTGCCGGTTTAGTCTTGATTTTAGCCGGTCTGCTGCGCTTGGGAACTTACATCAAATATATTCCTTTTCCGGTTGTTGTCGGTTTTACCGCTGGTATCGGTATTTTGCTCATTTCTACCCAGATTAAAGACTTATTAGGCTTGCAAATTACGGATGTCCCGGCTGATTTTCTTCCTAAATGGCAGGCTTATCTCTCTAACTTGAACACTTTCAGTTACTCATCGGTTGTTGTTGCCGCTTTTTCACTAGGGCTGATTTTTTATGTCAAATTCAAACGGCCGCAAATGCCGGCTTATTTGGTTAGCGTCATTGGGGCTACACTTTTGGTCGTTGTTTTCAGTATCTTTGGTATCCATATTGATACTATCGGCAACAAATTTGGCGGTATTCCTCACTTTTTACCGATGCCTGTTTTCCCCGATGTCAGTTTGGATTTGGTTCTTAAAGTCTTTCCAAGTGGTCTGACAATAGCCTTTTTGGCCGGTGTTGAATCGCTGTTAAGCGCAACTGTGGTTGACGGTATGAGTGGTGATAACCACAATTCTAATGCTGAGCTCATCGGTGAAGGGGTAGCTAATATTATGAGTATGTTTTTCGGAGGTGTTCCTGCTACCGGTGCAATCGCTCGTACGGCTACCAATTTTAAGGCTAATGCTTATTCACCTGTTGCTGGAATTATGCAGTCGGTTTTCTTGTTGTTATTTATGCTGCTGCTTTCTCCGGCGGCCAAATATATTCCGTTGGCCTGTTTATCGGTTATTTTGGTGCTCATCGGCTGGAATATGTTGGGGTTGGAAAAAATGTATAAACTTATACGTGGTCCGGAAGGCGATCGTTACACCTTGCTGGCCACCTTGCTGCTGACTATTTTGGTTGATTTAAACACGGCCATCAGTGTCGGTTTTATTATGGCCAGTGTTATCTTTATGCATCGTATGAGCCGTGAAATTGAAATCGAAACCGATGAGGAAACCAAACCTTACAGTAACAGTGGACGTGATTTGAGTGAGGTTTTGCATCAGCAAGGTGTTATTTCGCTGCGTCTGTCCGGACCGCTATTCTTTGGCGGTGCTTCACAAATTTCGCATTTCCTTAACAAAATCGGAGCAGCTCCTAAGGTTTTGATTTTGCGTATGGGTTATGTTCCTGTGGTTGATGCAACCGGTGCTAATATTATTGTCGAGTTCATCAAAAAAATGCAAAAACATCAGACTAAAATTATTTTATCTAATGTCAAAAAACAGCCGCGCCGTGTTCTGCATGATGCTTTTTTGAAGGACGGGATTGACAGCCACGTTATCTCAACGGCCTCAAATTTTGAGAATGCGCTTAAAATGACGCGGCGTTACCTGAAAAAGCTTAATGTTGCGGCAGTTGATAATAACTCGCAAAAAGCGGTTGCTTTAGAGCCATAATTAGTGATACTTGAATATAGTAATATAA
>ERZ1034878.968-NODE-968-length-11544-cov-11.623205_pt1 | contig 11544 bp, 10 predicted proteins | sample MGYA00520593_ERZ1034878 | MGnify/ENA primary metagenome ERZ1034878 (study PRJEB33766, sample SAMN09781724) | gut metagenome | biome: gut microbiome | host: Homo sapiens | place: Madagascar | study: EMG produced TPA metagenomics assembly of the PRJNA485056 data...
ATACTATTAGTATAACTATGAAAAAAGCAGAAATCAATCTTATAAACACAGCGGATATTAAGGTCGAAGACCTTACACCTGCAATGCAAGAATATTTAAAAATCAAGCACCAAAACCCTGATAAAATCTTACTTTACAGACTTGGTGATTTTTATGAAACATTTTTTGAAGACGCTGTTATTATGTCAAAAGAACTTGAACTTACGCTAACAGGGCGTGAACAAGGGAAGTTTGGACGAATTCCACTTGCTGGAATTCCAGCAAAAGCGGTCAATAACTACATTGAAAAGCTTGTTCAAAAAAATTATAAGGTTATTATCTGTGACCAGCTGGAAGATCCGAAATTTGCTAAAGGACTTGTAAAACGAGGTGTTACACGAATTATTACATCTGGAACTTTGACTGAAAGCGACTTTTTACAACAAAATTCCAATAACTACATCTGCGCGCTTTTCAAAGAAGAAAAAAGTAGCACTTGGGGATTTTCTTACGCTGACATTTCAACGGGCGAATTCAAAGTTACACAGGCACCATTCGAGTTGATTTTAGCAGAACTTACAAGAATTGCGCCGGCAGAAGTTGTCGGACCTTCAATTAAGCAAAAAATCATGCCATTTCAAATTGTACCTGATGAAAAAATTGATTTGCCGGAAGAAATCACAAAAGTCTACAATTGTTCAAAAATCCCGTCATCTGTTTTTGACGCAACATTTGCAGAAAACAATTTGAAAGCGGTTTTTCAGGCAAACAGCCTTGAATCCTTTGGCTATGACAGGTACAAAATAGGGTTTAGAGCCGCGGGAGCTTTGCTTGCTTATATTTGGGAAAACATGAAAGAAAATGTTCCTAAATTTGACAGAATCGAACCGTACGAACTTTCTGAATACATGATTTTGGACGGCAGCACAAGAAAGAATCTTGAACTTACTGAAACTCTACGAGAAAAAAATAAATTTGGTTCACTACTGTGGGCAATCGACAAAACAAAAACCAATATGGGCGCAAGACTCTTAAAAAATTGGGTTTGTCAGCCACTTAAAAAGGTTGAAGATATTTTAACTCGTCAAAATTCAGTCACTGAACTTGTCGAAAAAACAAATGAAAGGCTAAATATCGGAAATTTGCTAGAAAAAATCTACGATATTCAACGTTTGGCAACAAGAATGTCAAACAGTTCAGCTAATCCGAAAGACTTTTTGAGCTTGAAATCGTCACTTATGATATTGCCGGAGTTGCTTGATGCAACAGGCGAACTCGACTATAATCCACTCGGCTCAATTTGCCAATATAGAGATGAAATTGCAGAATATACGGCACTTATCGACAAAACGATTGCAGAAAACGCTCCGGCTTTGATTAAAGAAGGCGGGATTTTGAAATCAGGAGTTTCGGGAGAACTTGACTATTTCAGAGATTTGTTGACAGGCGGAGAAAATTGGCTTAAAGAATTTGAAGAAAGAGAAAAAGAAAGAACCGGTATCAAGACTCTAAAAATCGGATTTAACAAGGTTTTTGGCTACTTTATCGAAATTTCAAATTCATATCTTAATCAAATTCCGGAAGGCTACATCAGAAAACAAACTTTGACAAATGGCGAAAGATTTATTACGGAAGAGTTGAAAAAGCACGAGGACGACGTTCTTTCAGCAAAATTCAAGTCAACAGAGCTTGAATATAAGCTTTTTTGCGACTTCAGAGAGTATTCAAAAGAATTTGTTTCAAAAATCAGAGAAATTGCCGAATGCATTGCAGAATGTGACGTTTTCACTTCTCTTGCGGACGTTGCATCGGAGAATAATTTCTGCAAACCAATAATTGATGAGTCCGATGATTTTATCGTTAAAAATGGTCGTCACCCTGTTTTAGAGAAAATTTTGCCACTCGGGGAATATGTTCCGAACGATTTGGAATTAAAGTGTAATTCACTTGATGCAACTCAATTTATGATTTTAACAGGTCCGAATATGGCGGGGAAATCCACATATATGCGTCAAAATGCCTTGATTGCTATTTTGGCACAGATTGGCTCTTGGGTTCCGGCAGATTATGCAAAAATCGGGGTTATCGACAAGATTTTCACACGTGTCGGCGCATCAGACGATTTAACACTCGGTCAATCTACTTTTATGGTTGAAATGATTGAAACTGCTTGCATTTTGAACTCTGCAACAGATAGAAGTTTTATTTTGCTTGATGAAATCGGGCGTGGCACAAGCACTTATGATGGGGTCGCAATCGCCTGGTCAGTGGCTGAATACATCGCAACAAAGATTAAGGCAAGATGTATTTTTGCAACGCACTACCACGAATTGAATGTAATGACAAAAACTTATCCGCAAATCAAAAATTACAGAATTACTATTACGGAAGAAAATGGCGAAATAGAATTTTTGCGAAAAATAGTTCAAGGTGGCGCAAGTAAAAGTTATGGTATTCAGGTTGCCAAAATGGCAGGATTGCCATCAGTTGTAGTAAAACGTTCACAAGAATTGATGACAAGAATGCAAAAGGATTACTCAAACAACCTTGCAACTCGAAAACGAAACACCGACGCACCTACCGTCGACGTTCCACAATTGAATTTGTTTAACTAAAACTTTGTATTTAACCAAAAGCCAAAGTCAGAATTTATACTTCTACAAGTTCCAAAAGTTCTTTAACAACGGGGCTTTCGAGAGTACAAGCCTCATAGTCACTTTGCTTTGTCGCCATAATGACAATTACATCTTCGCATTCATAAATCTTTTCAAACATAATTCTACCTCGTTATGTTTTTAATGATTGGAATTGAAAAGTCAAATAATTTTGAGAAATTTTTGACATATCACGCTGAGCTCGGTTCTGAGTACATTTATGTCCTGTGCGGACAGCGGGATCTGTAATAAATTTCACTAAATCAAATTTTTATAATGCTCATTATAAAAATCGCCAAATCTGTCTTCTAAGATAGCTTGACGACATTTTTGAGAAAAATCTACCAAGAATTTGATATTATGGATTGAAAGCAAAGTTGAGGCGGTGCTTTCGCCACATCTCCAAAGATGCCTGATATAAGCTCTTGAATGATTTTTACAAGCATAACAGTCACAACCCTCAACAAGCGGACGAGGATCGTCTGCGTACTGCTGAGTTTTAATATTTGACTTTCCGCTCCAAGTGAAGAACGAACCATGACGTGCGTTTCTCGTCGGCAAAACACAGTCGAACATATCGACTCCTCGTTTAATCCCATCAAGCAAATCTTCTGGTGTTCCAACCCCCATAAGGTATCTCGGCTTATTATTCGGAAGCAAAGGAGCTGTGAATTCGACAAAATGATTCATTATATCTTTTGTTTCGCCCACACTTAAACCGCCAATTGCATAACCGACAGCGTCATAAGATGAGATAACAGAAGCACTTTCACGTCTTAAATCATCATAAAAAGCACCCTGAACAATCGGGAACAATGCCTGTCGAGGATTTGTTTTGGCTTTAAAACACCTTTCAAGCCATCTATGAGTACGCTCCATCGCTTTTTTCGCCGTTTCATAATCACAAGGGAACGGTGCACATTGATCAAACGCCATAATAATATCAGCCCCGATGTCTTGTTGAATTTCCATAGAAACTTCAGGATTTATAAAATGTTTCTGCCCATTTTTAGGATCACGAAATTCAACGCCGTCCTCTCCGATTTTATTCAAATGAGAAAGCGAAAATACCTGAAATCCGCCGGAATCCGTCAACACAGGCTTGTGCCAATTCATCCAATTGTGAATTCCGCCAAAACGTTTTATCCTTTTGGAATCCGCTCTCAAATAAAGGTGATACGAATTTGATAGCATAATTTGAGCTCCTGTGTCGACAATTTGATCTGTCGTAAGTGTTTTTACGGCAGAATTTGTTCCGACAGGCATAAAAATCGGAGTCAAAATCGAACCATGGGGAGTGTTTAAAATCCCGGCTCTTGCACCTGTTTGCTTGCATTCGTGCACTAATTCATAGCTAAAAAATTCGTTTCCCATTATTTTTCCTTATATAAAACTTAAACTGGCTAAAACGACTAGCCGGCAACGCTTTCAGTAATAAGTTCCATCATATTTTTGTAGTTAGCACATAATTCTTCCGGCTTGAAGTAGATATTGATTTCTCTTTCAGCACTTTCTAAGCTGTCTGAACCATGGACTGTATTATACGCCTTCAATTGAGCGTAATCAGCTCTGATTGAACCAACATCAGCTTCGCAAGGATCAGTTGCTCCCAATACGTGACGAATTCCCTGAACAGCTTGATAACCTTGGAATACCATTGCTACAATCGGTCCGCTTGTAATATATTTTACCAAGTCAGGATAAAAAGGTTTTCCAACGTGTTCTGCATAATGTTTTGCCGCGATTTCTTCAGTTACTTGAAGCATCTTCATACCGATTAGTTTGTAACCTTTCTTTTCAAAACGGCTGATAATTTCACCGACAAAACCTCTTTTTACTCCGTCAGGCTTAATTGCAACAAATGTTCTTTCTTCTTTGTACATAATTCCTCCAATTCGTACGTATATAGTAGCATAAATATAATATTTTTAACAATTTTCAAGCTTTTTGATATTTTTGAAAAGCATTGTTGACATAATAGCACAAAGCAATATTGCAGCCGAAGCTAATCCATACCAAAAACCTCGAATATTCAAATTGTATTTAAACGCCAAGGTATATCCGAGTGGGATTGATACAAGCCAATATGCTATAAAGTTTGCAACAAGTACAACTCCTGTTTTTTTCATGCCCTTGAAAATACCTGATAGTGCAACTTGCAAACCGTCGAAAACTTGAAACACCGCAAGTACATACAAAATCGGAACCGAAATTTTAACAAGCGTGCTGTCAGATGTAAACAACCCAACAAGAAAATGTGGGAATGTTGCAAATACGCAAGCACTGCACATCATAAACCCGACACAAATAACTGTACCAACAAACGAATAACGTTTTAAATCCTTGACATTCCCTGCACCGTTGGCAAATCCAACCTTAACAGCAATCGCATTAGACACCGCAAACGGAACCATAAATGAGATTGTTGTCAAGGTACAAACAAGGTTTTGAGCCGCTGCATAAACGCCTGAAACTCTTCCCATAATTATTGCGATACTGTTGAAAGCAATAAATTCTACCAGAATTGCACAAGATATAGGAATTCCGATTTTTATCAAATTTTTATAGTATCCAAAGTCTTTGTAATCGTTGAAATTCATCATTCTGAAACAATAAATCAACAACGCAAAGCCCATAAAATATCTTACAATAAAACTTGCAACCGCAAGCCCCAAGGCACCCAGTGAAGGAATTATCCCCCAACCAAATACCAAAAGAACATTAACCGCAATATTTAAAAACACTGCAATTGCCGTAACTAAATTCGGAAACATTACTACTTCAAAAGCCTGTAAAAATTCCTTCAAAGCAGCGTGTAAATATGCTCCAAATGTTGCAAATGCAGTCACGAACATATATTGCTTAATCATAGGTACAAGTTTTGGATCAAACTTCAAATAATCAATTACCGGAATAAACGCCAAAACCGCAAACATTACAATTACGGCTAAAAACATTGCAAACCTAATCGTCGGATAAAAATATTTTTTAGCAGATTTTTTCTCACCTCTAAAATTTGAAAGAAGAGGCGAAACGCTCGAAATCAAACCAATACCAAATGTTTGAATACAGTTTGTAATTGCTGTTGCAATACTGATTGCAGCAAGCGTGTCTGTCGAATGACGTCCGGCTATCAATACATCACCCGCTCCAATCAGGATAAAACCTAGGTTACCTAATATAATCGGCAGAGCAATGTTTAAAAGTTCTTTTGCATAATATCTAAATTGTGTACTCATACGGAAAAATTGTACCACAAACAAATTTTATAGCAAAGGACGATTGCCAAATGTGACAAAATCAAAAACTTTGCAGCATTTGAGCAAAAGTTTTTCCGCCTTTGTCAGTTGCATAATTTATAGATTCTAGTTTAGTCATTCCATCTTGCTTATTGCCAATAATTTGAAATGAAAATATAATATTGGAATCACTAAACACAGAATTGGAATCAAACTCTGTATCAGGTTATGGTTTTTAATGAACAAATAATTCTCTAAAAATTTTCAACGATTTCATAAAAAATTCAAACTTTCCCATATTATGAGAAGCTTCTTTGATATTTTTCACATAAGCCTCTGCATAATAAGACAAAAATGTCCAATATGAACCAGCTTTATAAATATTATAAAGTTCAACAGGAATTTGAAAATACCCAAAATTTTCATACGGAACACTTTGAATATTTTGCTGAATTTGAGTAAACAACTTTCTGTTTACAAAATTTTTAAGCGTATCAACAATTGAAATCTGCGTCAACGGCTCTTCTTTCAATTCGTAATCTGACACCGGCACAACAAAATCCTGATCAAACTTGTCGACCGTTGGGATATAAGCCATAATCATTGCATAAGCAAGCGAAAACGCCGGATACGAAGTCAAATTATTTTTCATCTTAAACGTATAAGCAGGAATTCCCAAAACTTGCGGAACAGTCAACAACGAAGTAGAAAATGCACTAACAACAGCCCTTGGCTTAATTTTAAGCGCGATTGCTTCAACCGACTCTGCAGATTTCAAAATTTTAAATTTACTGGAATTAAACTTCGTTCTAAATTTATTATAAAACCAATCAGGTGTTTTCGGGTGCTCTTTAAAATATACCGTAAACCCTTTAGCCAAAAGTTCTCTAATAACATTTGAATACTCTTCAAATTCATCGTTTGCAGAAATCAGATTTTTGTTCAACGAAAGGTTATGCGCACAAAAAATTACAGAATTTTCGTTTTCTTCAATATCAATATCTTTTGCAAGAATTTCAAATTTCTCCTTAATTTTATTTTTATCAACTGCTATATTCAAAATTTTTGGATTTTGCTCAATGATCAACGGTTTAATCACATCAAAATAATTTAAAGAATAAACAGCCTTAGTCCTTTGAAGGATATTCCCTTCCAATTTTTGTGGGAAATAAGACGCCGTACCGTTTTCCAAAGCAAAAACACTTGCCTTTTTATAATGATTAATAAGAGTTCTTGCCTGAAAATAGAAAAGCGTATAAAAAATATTATCAAAATCAGTTACATTTATATCTTTTTCAAATTTTTCAAAGTAAAAATTTTTCGCATTTTTCAACGTAATAGTCTTATTCAGCCCCATTCCGTCAGAATAGTCATTAAAGCAAAGAATTTTGGAAAAACACCCCAACTTTTTAGCATTTGCAACCATACTTTCAATAAATTTTGTGTCAATGTGGTTTGTGACAACAAGTAAAACATTATCATCATCAGAAAACTTTTCATCAATTATAGTCGATGAAATCAACATTGAAAGAATATTTGAGCATATAAATAGATTGTTTTTCATAATAATAACCTAACATAAATAAATAAAATACCCAAATCCCCCTCACCCGAATTTCTAAATTCACTCTCGTTCATTAAGAAATTCTCCCCTCTCCCCCTAGGGGCGATGGGAAAGACTCCGTACTCACAAGCTTTTTAATACCCATATTGCTCGTGTTCATTCAAATACTGCTTAACCGTATTCAATGACGATTGAACAATTCTCGTAACCCTTGACGGAGAAAGCCCGATTTGACGAGCAATATCTTTCACCTGCATATTTCTATAAAAACGATATTCTACAACTGTTCTTTCTTTAGCAGGCAATTTCGCAATTGCAGCTCTAATCATACGACCCATTTCAGTAATTTCAGCACTTTCATCAGGTTGCGCATGCGGATCTTTCAAAAAGTCAAACGGAGAATCGTTATCACTTGCAGCCGCAGCCAAGCCGTCAATGGAAAGGATTGTTTCGTAAACAGCTTCACGGACTTTAGCTTTTTGCATATCCATGCCTTCAACTGCTTCTTCAGGATCAACCTCATCGTCTGATTTGTGTTTCAAAGAATACCATTTATAACGAATTCTCAACTCGTTTCTGATAGCCCATCTTACAGCGGTCGCAATATATGCAGCATTATATTTTTCCAATTGTTCAGGAGTTTTATTCTTTATTAAAACTTGAATAGCCAAAATCCCGATAGAAACTAATTCCTCATAATCTACCATGTGCTGAGGAATACGTCTGTGCTCGACTTTGGCAACTTTTTGAACTATGTCTATATATTCTTGTAATTTATTTTTATTCTGCATAACCATGATTATAGGAACATTCTAACACAGATTTTACTTAATTGTTCCATTATTTGATGTATTTTTTAACTTATATACAAAAAGTAGAATTTCCGCAATAGCCTTATACAATTCAGGTGGAATTTGCTGATTCAAGTCCACCATCTTGAAAAGCGCACGTGCAACCGGCGCATTTTCTATTACCGGAATTCCATGTTCTCTTGCAATTTTTATAATCTTTTTCGCAATAAGCTCAGTACCCTTTGCAATAAGCATTGGTGACGCCATCTCTTCTGCTTTGTATTTTAATGCACAAGCAATGTGAGTCGGGTTCGTTACAACGAAATCCGCATCTGGAACAGCGTCCATCATACCCTGTTGCAACATTTGCATACGACGTTGACGAAGTGCTGCCTTAACATTCGGATCTCCTTCTGTGTTTTTATACTCATCTTTAATTTCTTTAAAAGACATTTTTTGATCTTTTAAAAACTTCCATTTAGTAACACCATAATCGGCTGCCGCAATTACCAAAAAGGCAATACATGCCTTGAAAATAAAGTCTGTAATAAGTTTTCCAAACTCTATCATTACGGCAAAATTGTTGTCAATTGCAGCCAGCATCAAAATGTTTTCAATATGCTGCATATAAACGCTCCAACCGATATACCCCAAAAGGATTACTTTCAAAATATTTTTAAACAATTCAAATAGAGTTTTTATTGACATAATATTTTTGAAATACTTTGTAGGGTTTAATTTATCCAACTTCGGCATCAAAGGTGCAGTTGCGACAAGAGGTCCCACCTGAATAAAATCCGCCATTATAGCAATAAACCACGCTACAAAAAGCACAGGTCCGATAATTAAAGCGGCACACTTAATCGTAATTGTCAAAATATACGTCATTCCCACCTGATCAATATGGGCATTCGGAATTTGCTCATACAATAACGTATAAAGCTGAACAATCTGATCCCAAATAAACGGTGCCAAACCAAAGATTACTGAGAACAAAATGAGTAGGGATATAGCGGTTGAAAAATCCTTAGATTTTACAACCTGTCCTTCTTTTCTTGCCTGTTCAAGTTTCCTTGGCGTGGCGTCAAATTGTTTATCTTCATCACCCATAAGTTATTCCTTAATGAATATTATATCATGGTCAAGAAGTTATTTTGAAAAGATTTTAAAACATGCTTAAATTCGCTTTACACACTAGCTCCGCCATCTTGCATTTTTTCAAGGACTTTTTTAGCTCCTTCTCTTTGTTTGGCAAGATCAAGTGCAAAACTTGTTGCCTCTTGATCCCTTGCAATCGCTTCTTTCAAACCCGTCATTTCATCAAGAGTTAAGTTGGAAAGAATTGCACCGTCTGAGTTTAAATATATTTTAAAAATCTTTTGTGACATGAAATCAAACCCGGGAAGCTTCATTTGTAAAGCATACCATTTGTAGAACTGATGAGCCATATAATAAGGATCTATTTGACCATTTCGCATCACAAACACAGGCTTTGATTTAAGCGAGAAGCCAGAATTTGTGATTATATTGATGTATAACGCTTCTAACCCTTCCAAAGGAGTGATTAAACCTTCTTCTTCTTTTATCACAGCTAATATTTTATCAGCATTGTCAAAACGAACTATTTTCGTCCCCTTAGTTTCAATGTACGCCAAAAGTTTTGAAATATCATTATTGCAGCTTGTCACAATATCTGAAACATTCTTTAAAACCAAATCTTTGTTTTTCTCGGTTTCGGAATTCAAAGTGACTGTAACCCCTTTTGACAAAACTGTTTTGGACGTAGAATTCTCGCTCTTTGTTTTCAAATGCCTGCTAAGACGTCTCGTTAAAGCCTTCTCTTGTTTTTCCAAAAAGAAATAAATAATTTTCTGTAAAATATTCATAAAAACAGTATATATTATTTTTGATTTTCTTGCAATATAAAATTTATTTTCTCCACTCGCCAAATATTATGGCATTTTGGGGAATAAAAAGAATTAGAAATTTTCGTATAATTTATGTATGGGAACTCTTAAAATAAAACGGATATATGAACATCCAACACCTGACGACGGTATCAGAATTTTTGTCGACAGACTTTGGGCAAGAGGGGTTACAAAAAATGATGCCAAACTAGATTATTGGTTCAAAAATGTAGCACCTAGTAGTGATTTGAGAAAATGGTTTAATCACGAGCCAGAAAAATTCAATGAATTTGCACGGAAATATAGAGAAGAATTACAACACTCAAAAAATGATATTGAAAAAATTAAAGATTTTCTAAAAAACAATAACGTCACCCTAATCTACGCAGCCAAATCCCCAACAATAAACCATGCAGTAGTGCTTAAAAAATATATAGATTCATTTTAAATATAAACTAATTTTTCTTTGTTGCGTCAATAAATGCGGCTCCTACAACACCAATTAAAAGTGCATGTAAACCAACTCCCATTATTGCAGTGAATGCACCAATGAATTTACCAATTGTTGTCACTGGATAAGTGTCGCCATAACCAACACTGGTAAAGGTTATAACTGCCCACCAAAACGCACTCGGAATACTTGAAAAAGCTTTGTTTCCGGTTTGATTTTCTGCAAAATAAATTAAAATAGATGCAATTGTCAAACCGATCAAAAACAACATAGCTGTAACAATAATTTCATCTTTATGCTTCAAAAACGCTTTTTTCATTCGCTCTAAAGCCGTTGTATATCTTGCTAATTTGGCTATTCTTAAAAGCCTAAATAATCTCAATGCTCTCAAGAAAACTGTATTTACTGTTACAAAAGACATGTAATACGGAAAAACCGCAAGAAAATCAACAATCATCATCGGTTTAAATATATCTTTTAGTTTTTCAAGAGAAATTATTCGCAAAACATATTCAATCGTAAAAATTATGATAGAAACAAGTTCAAATTTTGCGATATAAATTTTGTATGAATTATAAAAATTTACATCTGTTTGAAAAATAAAAACAATAAAATTCAGCAATATTAATCCAATTAAAAAAGTGTCGACATATTTATTTGCTAAAAATTTATGAATTTGTTGTTTCATTGCTATTAGATTCCTTTAATTCTTTATAAATCCCTTTTGCGACATTAATTTTTCGCAACTTGATACCATAATTGAAAGATTTATTCCAATTTCATTTTCAATTTTTATTAATGAATTTTTGCATTTTGGATACTGAGGATTAGCAGATTTTGTATACCTTAGACCTGGCACACCAAAACTGTAACCAATGCCAGATTTGCTTAAATTTATACGAAATCCACCACCTAAATTTATACTTTTTCGAAACCTAAAACCCATTTTTGCTCCTTGT
>ERZ1034878.969-NODE-969-length-11541-cov-5.299234_pt1 | contig 11541 bp, 10 predicted proteins | sample MGYA00520593_ERZ1034878 | MGnify/ENA primary metagenome ERZ1034878 (study PRJEB33766, sample SAMN09781724) | gut metagenome | biome: gut microbiome | host: Homo sapiens | place: Madagascar | study: EMG produced TPA metagenomics assembly of the PRJNA485056 data set...
ACAAATAACCAAAGAGGAGCTTTTGAAAGAACTTGCAAAGAAACTTGAAGGGAAAGGTTTAGGGCGTAGAGAAATACAGGATATGGTTCTCGCAGAAATTCATTATGATGATAATGAAATAAAAGAAATGAAGAAGCGAGGTAAAAATAAATGATAAGTTTATATAGCCGAAAAACAGAAACCGACCTTACGATACGTAAAAAAGAGTCGATGGACAAATATGTCGATTTGATTCAATGGGGAAGAGAAAACCCAACGAAATTTATCGAAGAAATTTTCGGGATACAACTTATCGACTTTCAAAAAAACCTTATTCTCGGAACGTGGACTTCAAATCGTGCGGTTTGGTGCGCTGCTCGTAACAGCGGTAAATCATTCTTGGTTGCGATATATGCAATGCTTCGAGCACTCCTTTTGCCGAATTGCACAATTTACATCGTGTCTAACTCGGCTGACCAAGCGCAAGCGACCTTTAACAAAATTTGTAAATTATGCCGTGGTGAAGAACAGTCGGTTCAGACAGACCCATGTATGTTTTACAACGAATTGGTTAAAAGCAATGCCAACACCGATGGTTTTATAAAGAAACAAGGTAACTATTCGCTTACGCTTTTTAACGGCAGTACAATTCAAACACTCGCAGCAAACCCCGATACCGCTCGTGGTCGCCGTGCGAATGTAGTTATATTTGATGAGGCAGCATACGTTTCTGACGTCATGTACCAAGCGTGTTTGCCTTTCATCAACCAAGACCCGAACTTCAAAACAGGGAAAGGTTTCAATTCGAAAGTTCACCCGAAGACTTTCAACAACCAGATTATAATGTGCTCTTCGGCAGGAAGTGTTAATACCGAATGTTATAGAGCTTATAGACAATGTATAATAAATTCTATTATTGGTTATCCAGGATATTACGCCGCAGATATAAACTGCGAGATGACACTTCACCCTTACATAAATGGCAAACCCGTTCCAGCGATAGCGAATAAGGCTGAAATGGAAATGATAAGAGATACCGATATTCGAAAATACAACACGGAATTTATGAATTTATGGACAGATATGGAATCGCCCGATTCACTTCTTCAACGTTCCGTAATAATTCGTAACGAGAAAAAATACTTACCCGAAACCGCGAGTACCGACAAAACGAAGAAATACGTTATTTGTTGGGATCCCGCCGTTCAACACGATAACAGTATTGTTTTGATCGGAGAAATATTCAGAGATGAAAAAGTCGGGTTAAAGGGCAGGTTGGTAAATTGCTTTAACCTTATTGAGCCAGCGAAACAAAACGGCGGCGATCGCCAACCGTTGCGTATGCCAGACCAAATTACTTGGGTTCGTAAGTTTTTGCGCGATTATAACAACGCAGAAAACCACGAATACACAAACGTAACGCTTCGAATGGACTCAGGTTCAGGTGCAGGTGGTAAAAGCATACCAGATTACTTAATGGCGTCTTATACAGATGAAAACGGTGTTAGGCACGTCGGTGTTTATGATAGTAAATTCAATCCAGATGTTGATGATATCGGCACGTCTTATCAAAATATGCACAGGGACAAATTCCCCGAAGCGGTAGATTGTTTACAAGCGGTAGACCCGCGTAAATACAGAACTGAGATGTTCGGCGCGTTAACCTCGATGATTACACAGGATTACATCGAGTTCCCGCCATCGCTTCCCTCGCGTGGGGAAATTGAAAACGAAGACGGCTCGGTATATAAGTTGTCGTTAGAGGAAACACGCGCGTTACTCGAATTTGACCTCTTGAAAGACGAAGCGGTAAGGATGCAACAAACGAAATTGACTACGGGCGAAGTAAAGTACGCAATGCCAAGCGGCAAAGACCACGACGATAGAGTTTATTGTCTTGCTCTTTTCGCCTCTTATTTGGCAAATATGCGCCAAGCCGAAAATCGTGCGTCTGAAAATAATAACACAAGTGAATTTGCCGATTATATAATGAGCCGTATTAGAGAAGGCGACAGCAAAAAGACTCAAAATCCGTTCGCGGGTAAATCAAATCCGTTCGCGGGTAAAAAGTGGTAAAAGGAAATAAAAGATGATTGGAAAATTAGTAGTAGATTACGAAGAAGTAAGTTTGGGAGATTTATTGGAGTTTTTAACCGATAAAGGTATAGAATGTTGCGTTGATGGTGATAATATTTATGTTCATACTTGTCAACCCGAGGGGGTTCGGAAAAATCCTATAATAGTGAAAGAGAAGAAAATACAAAATTATTTCTTCAAAGAATTAACCTCGCCGCCGACTCGCACGCCGACAAATTACGTGCAAACTTGGCTTTTGGAGAAATTCAACGAACAAGAATATCTTCGCTTCGAAGAAAAGCATCAAGCCGAATTAAAAAAGGCACAAGAAAATATCCAGAAGGCGATGGAAGAGTATAAGCAGTTATACACAAAATACGTAAATCAACAAAACAAGGAGGCGCAGTCCGATGGCGGATCAAACAACTAAAAAACGCGGAAGACCGCGCAAAATTGCAGTAGACGAAGATAAGAAAATTTTAACCGATAACGCGAGTGAAACGCTTATGATGGAACAGAAAAGCGCGGCGGGAACGAACGGAAGAGTAACCATTAATCAAGTGGCGGAGAGTTTATTCTCGTTGTATGGGAGTGTTCTTGGTACTTATAACGGGGAATGGGGAAGTAATAACATAAATCTTTATAACCCGTTTTTGCAGAACTCGCGATTGAAGATGATAAACGCGTCCCCAGTAACGGAGACGCCCGAAGAAATCGCGCAAGCGTTGAAAGACCCTGGGTCTCACGAAGAAGAGCTTAAATCGGTCTCGGCGGGGCTTTCCGCTCGGCAATACCTTTATTACAAGATATTGCGAGAGGCGTGCGATGTCCCGATGTATAAGAGCTATTTTTTACCCGAAACGCTCGAAGATGCGAGTGAATATACGAGCAAGAGATTTCGCGAAGAGGAAGCTTTTGTAGAAGAGTGGAAAGATAGACTTGACCCGCAAGCTTTGTTTAAAAGAATTGGAATGGAAGTCAAGAGAGAGGGAAAACCGTCCTATATATTCAGACAATGTATATATGAGGACGAAGGGAAGAAACGCGTTAAATACGTGACGTTCCAAAAACTTCCTGCCGCTTATACCAAACTCACAGGAATTGGCGAGCACGGTTATATCGCGAGTTTCAACCTTATGGTATTTATGAATCCCGCATTTTCGCCGTTGCAATACCCCGAATTCATACGAAAGATTTGGGATGACATTATCAAAGGCGGAATCGTGTATCGCGATAACAAAGGTAACTACGCGGTAGACGCCAATAAACTCGCTCAATTCACATACGACGACGAAGGGCAGGAGCGTAAAGGAACGATAGAAATCGCTAAGCAAGCGGCTTCGACGGTTTATTTGTATTGGGTGCAGTTGCCACAAGACCTTTGCTTTACTTTTATGAGCGACGGTTCTAACGCGTGGTCGGTTCCCGATACGATAGGTCTTTTCTCAGACCTTCAAGAATTAAGCGATTATTCAACACTTGCAGGCTTGATAGCGAGCAGCCCGTTGACGGCTGTTCTTACAGGTCAGGCAGAATTTATAGATGGAGCGCAGCCAGGTCAAGATCAGACGAAGATCAGACCGACGACGCTCGAAGCATTCCAGAATCTTTTCAATTCAATGGTTTCTGGAAACATCAATGCTTTCTTTGGACCGTTCAAAGATATGAAATTACAGTCGTTGCCGAATATACCGAATAGCAGCGACATTAAAACGAAGGCGGTTCAAAACTTCATTTCCTCGGCAGGAGAGGGCGGTTTGATTGTTGCAACCGATAAACCGTCGGTAGCGATGATTAAAGGCGCACAAATGCTTGCCGAGTCTCAATACGATTATGTCACAAGACAAATCGAAACAGCCACAAACACCGTGCTTGAAAAATGGTGCGGTTGTAAATATAAATGGAAGCTCAAACTTTGGGGCGGAATTTATACTTTTGACAGTCAAGTCAAGAATATGAAAGAACTTGTGTCTTCAGGCGCAACGTTCGTCCTTCCGAGATTGGCTTCTGCTTATGATATGTCTCTCAGGCAGGTACGCGGAGTATCGAGCTATATCGATGAGAACAAGTTGTATGATAAATTCAAAACATTAGGTTGGGCACAGAGCGTACAAAACGCACAGGCTCGTAGCGGCTCGACACAGGATTCTAATGGCGTTGGACGTACAGCATTGGACGATACCGATATAGAAAACGATTCCACGGCACAAAGCAGAGAGACGGGCGCTAACATCACCGAATTAAAGGAAGATTATGTCGCTCAACATATTTGCCCGTTGTGCGGGAGCGAAGACGTTGAAGACGGTCATTTCTTATGCTCGGAATGTGAAGAAAAGATGGAATTAGACGAGGAGGTATGATTTTATGGGAGATAAATGTAATCATAAAATAAAATCAAAAAACACAAGCTTGCATTTGCTTGGTCGTGTTTTTATGACTTATCCAAACGTCCGCCACGCCGTTTGTATGATTTGTGGGAAAGAATTTAAGTTCGTCGAAGATGAAAACGGGGAGCTTAAACCTTTCAGAAAAAAATGTGAGGAGGAAGATAAGAAATGAAAATTTCTGAAGCTTGTTATGAGCAATTGAATAATCTTATACAAAAAAGTTTCGATTGTAACGCACAAGCGGATAACTTCGCGTATAATATCGATTATACACGCTATCCGAACATAGCAGATCTTTATCATCACGCATTTGCTCATAAGTTCCCTGTGCTTGCAGACGTTATTAGTGATCTAATGATTCGACTTAATGCAAGACCGATACGCAAACCTGTTAACGGTTATAATTCTGAATATCGTAGTCTTTACGACTTATTTGTCGACAACGACCGTATGATGGAAGATTATAGGCAAGAAGTGAGGAAAACAATTGATATCGCAGATTTGAATGATGATTACGAAATTCGAATCGCGATGGAAAATTTCCTCGTTGATTTGTTGCCCTATGTTAAACAGGCTGATATATGGAGGACAAAAGCAGAACAATATAAGGAACAACCTTATCAATTCGATGTGCATTTCAAGGAATTAACGACACTTATTCCGCATAAGATTTAATAAAACAAGGATAGATGAAATATGACAATAGGGGAAATAATCAAAAGTATTGTCGATTATGGTTCTACCCCTGTTTTATTAGCGTTGATAATATTTCTAGTTATTTGGTTTATAAAAGGCCAAAGAGACTCGAACAAGAAACAGCAGGAACTCAATGCGAATCAGCAGGAGCTTAATGCGAAACAAGAAGAAAGAATGGCGAAGCAAGAAGAGCGGATGACTGAAATTCTGCAAGAGGCTAAGGATATAAGGGAAAATACTCTTAAAATTCATACCAGTCGCGAAGAAGAAGAAAACCGTAGATGTAACGTATTAGTTAATACACAGTTGAATTGCTTACTCTCAAAAACTGGTGCGAATCGGGTTAGTTGTTTCTTGTATCATAATGGTGGTTACACCGTAACTGGAAGAAGTTTTCAAAAAATGTCGATGCTTTATGAAGCGGTTGACTTGAAAACTTTAAGTGTTATGAGTTCCTATCAAAATGTTCCTCGGACAATGTTCCCGATTCTCATGCAGAAATTATCAGAGCAGGGCTATTACGATATCGACGATATCGAACAAATTAAAGAGACGGATGCTATTACTTATCAGACATTTCTTGCCAGAGGAGCTAAGGCAGCATATATCGGCGTTCTAAAAGACTCACGTAGAAATACTCTTGGGTTTGTTGTTGTGGAATATATTGCCGATGAATGCAAAGATAAAGAATTGCTTAAAAATCTTATTAAAATTAAGATTAACAGAATAAGCGCAGCTATCGAGGTTAACCCCGATAGCTGCGCAAATAAAAGGGAGGACGAACAATGATTAAGTGTTTCGAATTAAGTTCTGAACAAATCAGAATTAGAGACATCTTAAACGACAAAAACTTCCTCGAAATAGAAATCTTTGCGATTTCTGACGCAAATCCTAACCGCAACAAGAGTCATTTTACGCTCGAGTCAATGCAAAAAGGTCTCGAGTCTTTTAACGATAAGCCGATACTCGGTTTTTTCAATAAACAGGGTGATTTTGAATCCCACAACGGCAGAGTTGCTTATGATCCAGAAGAACAAGTGGATTACTGGGATAACTCTAACGGAGAACAGATTTTAGGTTTTATTCGCCAGACGGATAGGAAAGAAATCGTAGAGAGAGACGGTTTACACTGGATTTGCTGTACCGCAATGATATATACCCAATACAACTATAAACAGGTAAAAAGACTGCTTAAAGACCGCAAGAAAAAAGTTTCGGTTGAGATAGCGGTTTTGGATAGTGAGATGGTTGACGGGATTGAATATATCAAAGAATTTGACTTAAAGGGAATAACGATTCTCGGAAGCCGTAACGGCATACAGGTCAAAGAAGGTATTGAAGGTGCGGGATTATCAATTCTCGAAGTTTTTGACGCGGCGAGATTCAGTGGACAAAAACAAACAATTATTCAAGCGTACTCTCAGTTAGAGGACGATGATAAAAATAAGGAGGACGGAAACTTGGCTATAGAAGATTTTGAAAAAGCTCTCAAAGTCAACAAATCCAAAGAAGCCATGTCCGATACCAGTTGGGGCGACGTTGATAAGGCGGAGCTCAGAAAACGCGTTGTCGAAGCGAGCAACTTTAAGCAAATCGCAGACGACGTGTTCCTTGACTTGAGAGAAGGCTGGGAAGAAGGGGAAGTTACGAAGCTTAAATATCCAGTCATGGAGATTAAAGGCGACGAACTGGTATATAACAGAGGGGCATTAGGCTCAGCAAAGGCTTACGCCGAAAAAAACGGCGAAGAAGAAGTCTTAAAGAAGTTAAAGGCTATTTATGAGCATTTAGATCTCGACTTCGAAGCGAAGTTCGATTGCGAATGCGACGAATTCTGCGACCTTTACGAAGACGACGTTCCGTGCGATGACGACGACGATTGTGATGATCCCGATGATTGCGACGATTGCTCGCTCGAAAAACACGTGGAAGAAGTTGTCGTTGAGGAACCGAAGGGAGAATCCGTTGTGGTTGTCGAAAAGGTTTATACCGAAGAGGAATTCAACGCGGCTTGCGACGAATTAAAAATGAAATGCCAGGAAGCGGAAAGCAAATGCGCTGAAGCGGAAGGCAAGTATTCGGAACTCGAAGCTAAATGTTGTGAATACGAAAACAAATGCGGCGAATACGAAAGTAAGTGTGCGGACTACGAAAAGAGATGCGCGGAGTATGAGAAGAAATGTGCAGAACTTGAAGATAGGTGCGCAAACTACGAAGTAACCGCAGGAAAACTTAAGCTCGAAATGGATGAATGTATCGCGAAGATGCAGGACTATGAAGAGGTTAAGAAAGCTCGTGACGAAATGGTCGAAAAATTCGCCTTTATGAAAGTGAACGAGCAAAAAGACTATATTTCCAATGTGTGCGCTAAAATGAAGTTTACGGAAGAAGAAATTAAGCCGATTGGTGAAAAATGCGAAAGAAGAGAATATGAAGATATCGACGCTATAGACAGAGATATTGCATACTTGTCTTTCCAAAAAACTAAAGCGACGCTTTTCAGTGAAAAAACGGAAATGTTTAGTGTGAATATTGTGGAAGAACCAAAACAAAAATCTGGTCGCAAAGAAAAAACATTACAAGAGCGACTCAAAGATAATTTAAGAAAATAATTAAGGAGAAATTTAATATGGCTACTTTTGCTAAAATTAAAATGATGTCGGAAGACGTCAATTCTCTTCTTCTTACTGGTAAGTTTAAGGCTAACAGCCAACTTGCTAGAGTTGAAGATGGCGCTATCGTAGTTGTTGGCGACTTGATGGATAGCACGGTATATGCTAATAACAAAGATATGAACGTATTTGAAATCGGCGCGCCTGCTGCTGATACCGATGAAGTTGCGATAGTTGATATCGTCGACGTTTCGAAGGGTGACGTTTATGGTGACGCGTGGAGACTCGGTGTTAGAACCGACAGCCTTTTTGCTGAACCTGGTCAACCTGTTAGAGTAAGAATACTTGAAAAATATGACAGATTCGAACTCTCGGCCGATGGTTTCAAGAGTGAACCCACTGTTGGTAAATATGCTGTTATCGAAGCTAACGGCACTAAGCTCGTTCCCTCGGAAGACGCTCCTGCTGCTGGAAAATTCGGTGTTAAGATCGAAATGGCGAAAGATTTCGTTATAGGTCAGACTGTTGCGGGCAAGAAATATTACTGCCGTGTACTTTAATTTTTAAGGGAGGAATAGAATATTATGTTAAAAATGTTTAATTATAAGAAATCTGACGTCGCCCTTTTTAATGATGTTGTAGACGGTATCGTTGATTCCGCTCGTCAAAGCATCGAAGGCGTTCAGAACCGTAAAGAATACGAGGAAATGCAAGATGTAGTTTGCGAAAACCTCGTTAAATACTGCGTAAGCAACACTCGTTATGAGAACAGATTTGAAGCGGAAGGTCTTGACCTTATAAAGAACCCCGCTGTTAACGGAAGCAGAGATTTCAGAGAAAACTTTGACGCGGTTATCGCGCAGGTTATCAACGCGACTCTTCCGATGACGATGAGCTCGAGATTTGCTGATACGTTTATGGAACTTCATCACGTTGGTTGGGGCGATACCGCTCGTTTCATCGTTGATTCCAACGAACTTTATCAAGTAAATGAACTTGCGGAAGGTATCCACCGTGGTGCCCTTCAGCACATTTACAACAACGAGATTTCGGTTAACCCGCAACCCGTTGAAATCGCTGTTTCGATCGACTGGTATCTTCTCGCTTCGAGAAAGTTTGATATCGGTGTTTGGGCTGCGAAGATCGCTCGTTCGTTCGAAAACTATGTTCTTGCGAAAGCTATCGCTTCGCTCCTTTCTGTAACGGATGGACTTGGCGCTGGTTACACCACGAACGGTGTTGACGTTAAGAAATTCGGCACGCTTGCTCAGAGAGTATCTGCGGCTAACAACGGCGCTGCTGTTTATGCTCTTGGTACTTCCGTTGCGCTTGCTTCGCTCATGCCCAACACGGTAGGCCTTCAGTATGGTCTTGGCGTTGAAATCACGAAGAACGGCTTCCTTGACAGATATCTTGGAACTAACGTTATCGCGATTGATCAGGCTATCGATCCGTCGACTTTGAATTCGACCGCTAACCTTATGGTTCCCGACGATAAGATTTTCCTTATCGCGGCTGGTGCGTACAAACCTCTCAAAGTCGTTATGGAAGGTAATGAAATCACCCTTACCGACATTCCCGAATACACCTCCGATAGAACTTACGTATTCTCCGTTAAAGTTCGTTTGGGAATCAAAGCGGTGCTTGGATCTAAACACGGCGTTATCAACCTCGGTTAATTAAGTTTTTTAATGGCGTTTCTTTTTAAAAAACGCCATTTCCATTACAAATCGCTTGACAAACTTTTGGCGATTTGTTATAATAAACGTGTAAATTGCGGGACAGCGACGGCCATCGTTTTCCTTTGTCTCCTATCATTGGGATTACCGCTTTTTATATATTTTTATAGGAGAGCAAAAATGAGGAATTTTTCGAAAGAAGAGTTATATGAATTATATATAGCTCAAAACAAATCAAAAAGAGAAGTAGCTGAAATATTGTATACTAACGAGAAGACTTTGGGCGATTATTTTAAAAAATATGGAATAAAAAAATCAAAGGAAGATGTTGTTAGAGCAAGAGAATTGACATGCTTGAAAAATTTTGGTTCAACGAACCCAATGAAAAATATTGAAATCGCGCAAGAACTTCGTTCCAAACAAATAGACAGTGGTAAAATTAAAGATATACCATACGAAGAGCTTTATAATGTTTTGGTTAATAAAAAAATGCTTGTAACCAATGCGGCGAAACTTTTTAATACTTCAATAAGCACCATAAAGAGACTTGCGAAAGAAAATGAGATTGAAATTTGTAAAGAAGAATTAAAATCCGTTGATAAAGACGAGTTGGAAAATTATTATATTACAGAAAAACATACTCGCGAAGAATGTGCAGAGCATTTCGGAGTGTCTGATTCTCATATTAAAACGTTTTTGAAAAAGTATAAAATCAAAAAAAGTAAAGATGAGATTTTTGAAAACATTAAACGTGGGCATAAGCGTAAAACTGGATATGAATATGCTTTGCAAAACCCAGAATCGATAGAAAAACAAAAGGATACTTATAAAAATAGAACCGAAGAGGAAAAGTCGGAGACGGTTGAAAAACGCAAGAATACCTGTATGGATAGATTTGGTGCGAACAATCCTTTGTGTTCAGAAGATATAAAAGAAAAAGTATTTGCCACCAATATAGAAAGATATGGATATAAAACATCAATTCAAAATCCAGAAATTCGTAAAAAAGCGGAAAATACTTTATTTGATCGGTTTGGAGTCAGGAATCCGTCTTTAGTTCCCGAGTTTAAACAAAAAAGAGAAAACACCATGCGAGAAAGATTTGGTGTCTGTAATTACGGAGAGGTTGTCTTATCGGAAGATATTAGGAATTTACTTAACGATAAAGATAAATTCAAAAAATATGTTTTAGATAATAAGTTATCGACGACGTATGATATTGCAGAAAGTATAGGATGTTCAATTACAACTATTACAAACAGAATTCACGAATATAATTTAGAAGATTTGGTAAATAGGTCACAATCTCACTTTGAGACGGAAGTCAATCGTATTCTAACCGATTGGAATGTTAGACATTATAAAACAAGACAAATTTTAAGCAGTAAGCAAGAAATAGATTTTTATTGTCCGAATGAAGCGGTTGGCTTTGAATTTAATGGCAACTGGCCTCATTGTTCGATTAATAAAGATAAAAAATACCACATGGACAAGTCATTGGAAGCGCAAGAAAAGAATGTAAGATTTGTCCACATATACGAATACGAATGGTGCAATCCTCAAAAACAGCCAATAATATTATCTCTAATGCGTGGATCACTTGGACTTTTTGATAAAAAAATATATGCAAGAAATTGCAAAATAAAAGAGGTCGGAACAAAAGAATATTTCGACTTTTGTAATCAAAATCATACACAAGGTTATAGGCAAGCAAGGGTTATTTATGGGCTTTATTTCAATGATGAATTAGTTCAAATAATGAGTTTTTCTCATAATGATAAATATGAATGGGAAATAATTCGTGAATGTTCTAAAATTAATACTCAAGTAATTGGCGGTAATTCAAAACTGTTTAAATATTTTATAAAAACGCAAAATCCAAACAGCATTTTTAGTTATTGCGATTTTAACAAATTCAACGGCAAAGGTTATGAGCTATTGGGTATGAAATTTATAGGATATACTGGTCCAGATATGAAATGGTATTTAAAAGGCAATATAGTTGTGAATAGAAGTCCAAGTAAAAATAAAGAACTCAAAGAAAAAGCTATCGCCCAGATTTGGGGCGCTGGTTCTAAAAAGTATTTGTGGACAAAACCACAAGAATAAGTT
>ERZ1034878.972-NODE-972-length-11531-cov-6.011677_pt1 | contig 11531 bp, 24 predicted proteins | sample MGYA00520593_ERZ1034878 | MGnify/ENA primary metagenome ERZ1034878 (study PRJEB33766, sample SAMN09781724) | gut metagenome | biome: gut microbiome | host: Homo sapiens | place: Madagascar | study: EMG produced TPA metagenomics assembly of the PRJNA485056 data set...
GTTAAATACAATTTAAGCCATCTTGGTATTGCTGTAGAAAATGCAGCGGGAGAAATGGTCTCTTATGATAAAGCAAATAATGAAATCGTAAATGTAGATCTCATTGATTTTGATGCAAAAGGTATGATTTATGCGATGCCATGCGCCATTAAAGACATTCAGGTGGGTGATGTTATTAAGCATACTAATGGAAACGCAGTTTTTGTGACTTCAACTGAAGGTGGTATTCATGTTGTTGATGTTGCTGCTGGAGAAAAGAAAGTGATTCTTCCGACTAAATCCATGTTTGGGTTCGATTTTGTAACCAAAATTGTTACTCTGTTTGACTTTTCCGGAACAAATGCATCTCCAGATCAGCCGTTTGGAAGCTTACTACCGTTCATGTTGCTTGGTAACTCTGACAAAGGAGATATGAAAGATATTCTTCCAATGATGATGTTAATGGGCGGAATGAATGGTGGCTCTTCTCCTTTTGGAGCAATTGATATGAATAATCCACTTATGCTCATGGCTCTTATGGGAGGAAGCGAAAGCAAAGATTTTTTTCCGATGATGCTGATGATGCAGATGATAAACAAATAAATAAAAATGAAGATATTAACGAGAAAGAATTTGACTTCGAGGAAGAATTGATGACGCGTCTTGATGCTTTAGGAGATGTGTATATTACCAACAATAAAGATGTTGAAATGGAATTATTAGACGGGCCAGGAACCACTCTTAGTATACCAAGGGGGACAAAGTTTAAAGTAAATGACTATAGTTTCATTTCTGAGATTATAGAAGTAATTGTTGAATCCCGTACCTCATCTGTTTATAAAAAATACGGCATTCTTAAGTTTGTAGATGGAACATATGAATTTTTAAGGAGTTAGTCATGTTAAAAGAAAAACTTACAATTAAGAGAAAAAAGGCTGTAATGATTACAGCTGATTTTACAGCACCTACAACAGAAAGCTATGCAATGGCATGGCTTAGGCTGTGCAACAACGCAAGAGAATATAAAGACATCATCTGGAGAATAGAGAATGACTCAGGAAATAAGGTATATGTTTGGTGTGATCCAAAGTATAAAGAGATGGTAATAGAGTTTCTTACTGGAATAGTTTACTACCATCAGGAAGATAAAGGGCCTACATCAGTAGGAAAAGTTATCGAGGCAACAGATGTCACAGTTGGTTTTCCACAGTATGAGTATGAAAGTACATGCTCTTCGCATGAGGAGCAATGGGGCATTGATATTGATAATTCAATTATGTTTTGGGGAGCTGTTAAAGAGATTTATTGAGGTGATTATGAAAAATAGAGAGAAATTTGCCAAAGAAATTATAGATATCGCCTGTAAAGGCGGTACGATTACAATAACAAAAGATAATAAAGTTGTTAATTGTGATGATATTACTTGTGGACATTGTTTATTTAATAAAACTGACGATAGTATATGTTATCGTGACGTTAATGCTCTCTACCGATGGGTTGAATCAGAATATGTAGAGGAAGAAAAGCCTACCATTACATTAAGAGAAAAGCATTTTCTTAATATACTTTCACCAAAGAGCAAATATATTGCAAGAGATGAAAGTAATGAACTTTACGTGTACAATGGAAAACCAGCACGAACGAATTGCTATTGGCATTCAAATAATGGTGTTTTTTGTTATCACGTATCAACAAATATTTTTGGTAATATGTTTGATTTTATTAAATGGGAAGATGAAGAACCTTGGCGCATTGAGGATTTGAAAAAACTGGAGTGTGAGGAATATGAGACTGATTGATGCGGATGCAATGAATGAAGAGTTATTTTACAAGCAAGTTGGAGGAAAAGACAGTTTAATTACGGCAGAAAGTGCGTTTAAAATGATTGATGCGCAGCCGACCGCCTATGATGTGGAAGCAGTTGTGGAGCAGTTGGATACATACATAACAAAACTGGTTGGAAGAAATGCTGCGCTATATCAGACGGTTATGCAAATCGTGAAAGGTGGTGGAAACTGAATGAGCAAATCAATATTAGTGATTGATACACCAGAACATTGTAGAGATTGTCCATTATTAAATGAGGCAGATGAATGTATGGTACAAGATAAAGATGCAAATTTAAACGCCGGTGATTCATGGGATAAATTAATAAAAGGGTGCCCATTGAACCCGTTGCCAGAGAAAAGAGGTAGCCATAATACAGAATATGATGACGGATACATAGATGGTTGTTTCGAGGGAGAAAGAGAATATGATGTAATGAATGCACTTGCCGACTACGAAGATGCAGAAGAATGGATTATTGCTATTTCAAATTCAATAGTTAATGGCATTAGATTCATGCGTGTATCTGGCACTGTTGATCAGATTAAGCAGATTCTTATAGATTTAGTTTATAATGACGTTACTGAAGACGAAAAAGAGTTTTATTCTGGTACTTACGATATTTCCAAAATAGAAGAAGAAATTCATAACGGTGAGCTATACGCTTTAAATGCGTATAATACATTCTCTTATTACCAGATTGACTATAGTGCTCAAAGATTAAGTAAAATGCAGTGTCATAAATTTTAAATGAAAGGAACAGTATTATGGATAGATTAACAGCAAAAGAAGTAGAATTTAACGGAGATGTTCTTAGGGCAGCACAAGACTTAGAAGGAAATATTTGGGTTGGTGCTCGTTGGGTGTGTGAAGCTATCGGTTTAGATGATAACCGGATTAAATATGAAAGAAGAAAAATGCAGACGGATTCAGTAATTTCAAAGGGGGTACAAAATTTTACCCTCCTTACTAATGGAGGAAATCAGAATGTTATGTGCTTACAGTTAGACTATCTGCCATTATGGTTGGCTAAAATCTCAATTACTCCAACTATGAAAAAGGAAATGCCGGGAATAGCAGAAAAACTTGTAGCATATCAGCTCAAGGCAAAAGATGTATTGGCAGCAGCTTTTCTTGAGAAAAAAGTTAATAATCCAAACGTTATTCAGTTACAGCTGCCAGATTTCAATAACAAAATTGAAGTATTAGAAAGAAAAGTAGATAAAATCTTTGAAGATATGGGGCGTTTAGCTTCTATGATGGTTCAGGAGAAAATTGTTACGACACCTATCCCAGTGAAGAAAGTAGAGAATCCTGGTAAAAAATGGAAAAATGATATGTACCAGATGATTGATGCTCTTACCACTTGTGACAAGTTCTCTGATCGTGGCTCTGTAATGAAAACTGTATATAAGTATATGAATAAAAATTACGGTATCTGTTGGGATCAGGAAGTGAAAGACTACAAAGAAAAATGTAATCCAGTAAGTAAATTTAGTACTTATGATGTTGTCTATGCCAATGATACTTTGAGATCTATCTTCAGTGCTGCGTTAGGAGATCTCTATGAGAAATATAAATCAATCTGTAATCAGGATGCAACAGATTCTATTATTGCTCCTCTCGTAGAAAAATATGGAGATAAGAGCAACGGAGGAATGGTTACATATAGAAAAGTATACAAAAAGATGGGAGAAATGAGTTCGATCAATTGGCATAATTTAGAAGTTCGTTATATTAACAAACATGGCAAAGCAGGAGCAAGAAGAAAGAAAATCATTTCTTCTAACCCAGAAATGCTGAGAAAATTTAAGAATGCAGTTGATGTAATGCTGGTGGGATAAAGACTATGTTAACAATAGGGGAAACATATTATTTAAAGACTTGGGAGGATCTTAAAAAAGCTTCTAATGGTGACTTTTTAGGAGCTTTAGATTTTGGAGACATACTATTTTTATCTAGGATGAAGGTTTTATGTGGAGACAAGATACGTATAATTGGAAAAGATCCTCTTTATGAAGGAGTATACCAAGGAAAAAGTATAAACACTTCAGAACAATTTTCGTTTACTGAGAATATGTTGGTCGTACCTGGCTTGAAAAGAATGATTGAGGTAAGAAATGAGAGTAGGGCAAAAGTATAAAGTTCGTTCTTGGGACGATATGAAAAGAGAATTTGGAATTACTGAAGGGATAGCCGAAACATATATACCATGTAGGGGCGACTTTATGTTAAGTATGAAAAAATATTGCGGCACTATTGTTACAGTTGTTAGTACAGAAGGTTGGTATAATTTCTTTAGGGTTCAAGAAGATAAAGGAGCGTTTATATGGAGTATGGATATGGTTAAACCAGTAGGAGGTTTATATGAAGCAATACAAAGTAGGAGACATAGTTCAGATTCGCCAATGGGATGATATGGTTAAAGAATTTGGTGTTAATCATTATGGTGTTATTCGATGTAACAATTGCGGTTTTGTAAGAGAAATGAAAAAATATTGTGGCCAAAAGTTGCAGATACGTGCTATACAGAAATTTGATGACATCTATTATTATTTGAATGCTGCAGGTACATGGACTTTTACAAGTGAGATGTTTGAAAAAGGAGACTTATCAATGTTAATCACAAGGAGACAGGAATGTATAAAGTAGGACAGAAAGTAAGAGTTAAATCTTGGGGGCAGATGGCACAGGAGTACGGAGTTACAGATGGAACTATAGACACGCCATCAAGTTTTATCCCAGATATGCGATATTTTTGTGAGAAAGAGTACAGAATTAAAGCAATATATGATCCTGTTAATAACATATATGATTTAGAAACTATTACAGGAGATGAAGATGAGAATAAAGAACTGCTTTATTTCTGTTGGGATGAAGTGATGCTTATTCCAATCTCTGGGAAACTAGAAACTATGATTAAGGAGAGAAGAAAAAATGTATAGATACTATGATAAGAAAAACAACTTTGTAGAAACATTTAATCCGGAGACAGGATTCTATATCCGGTCTGATGATTTGACAACAGGAAAGGAACCATTTATGAGAGATTTCCCTGCTTTGTTAGATATTGGTGTTATGGGACATTGCGTTCATGGGGCATCTGGTTTGTGTATTCAGTCAGGAGTTCAGTGTTATCAGAATGGATTACACACACAGGAGCCTAATATGTCCCTTGAGAATTTCAAGAGAATAGTAGATGAATGTAAAGGGAAAACATTTCAGTTTGCTCTTGGCGGCAGAGGAGATGTAGACCAGCATGAAGATTTTGAAGAAATCCTTAAGTATTGTAGGTCACAAGGGATTGTACCAAACTTTACAAGTTCCGGTTTAGGATTCAATGAAAAAATTGTTTCCTTATGTAAAGAATATTGCGGAGCCGTAGCTATATCTTGGTACAGAAGTGAATATACAGGGAAAGCGATTGATATGTTAGTATCTGCAGGAGTTACTACCAATATTCATTATGTCCTTGGACGGAATTCTATTGATGAAGCTATTGAACATTTGCAGCAGGAAGATTTTCCTGATGGTATCAATGCAGTAATTTTCTTGTTGCATAAGCCAGTAGGTTTAGGAACTCAGGCAAATGTATTGTCTCCTGATGATGAAAGAGTCAAAGAATTTTTCTCTTTGATTGATAAACATGATTATAAATTTCAGATTGGATTTGATTCATGTTCTGTGCCTGGACTGTTGAATTTTACAGAAGAGATTTTAAATTCTACTCTGGAACCGTGTGAAGGAGCAAGATTTTCTGGTTACATTACATCAGATATGAAGATGCTGCCATGTAGCTTTGACAATCAGGAACTTAAGTGGGCAGTTGATCTTAATGAACACACTATTCAGGAAGCATGGGATTCAGATGTGTTCGATGATTTCAGAAGCCATTTCAGGAATTCTTGTAGAGGTTGTAGCCGTCAGTGTGATTGCTTAGGTGGATGCCCGATCAGAAGAGAAATTGTCTTATGCACAAAAGAGGAGAAAGATTTATGCTAACAATTGGGCTAAGTGCTGTATTAATAGTGACATTGATAATTTTATTCGCTTGCATAGGCGAAAATATAAATTTGAAAATGGAAGTGGAGGAACTAAAAATAAAGAACGAGACCCTAAGCTTGGGCTATTCTAGCGCAAACCGAGATTATGTAAAGTTACTAATGAAACTTGATGCATTAAAGCCCACTACACCAGACATAAAAGAAGCTATTCACTATGCAATGATTAAAGCTCATCCTGACAATGGAGGTAAACAAGAAGATTTTGTAAAGTTTAGAAAACTATATGAGAGGATGAACAATGAATACAGATAAACTTAAATTTCTTAAACTTGGCGGGCAATATAAAGTAAAATCGTTTGCTCGTTTAATGGAAGAATATGGTTCTGATAACTCTAGTGGAATGCCGAATGTCATCTGCGGTTTTAATAAGCAAATGAAAAAATTGTGTGATCAAAAAATTACGATACAAGATACATTCTATAGGCATGAAGATAAGTTTTATAAAATAAAAGAAGCAAGATATTGTTGGAATAGTCAGATGTTAGAACTTCCTTTAAGTACATTGATCTATAGGAGAAGACATGGATAGGAATAGAATATATTTCAAATTAAGAGAACTTTGTAATAAGTTTCCAATGTGTGGTGTCTGTCCAATAAAATCCATAAGTTCCAAGCATAAATGTGGTAATGGTTATGGATACTTTTTAGATTCAAATCCGGTACCGTTATCAGAAGCATTGAAGTATTACTCTATCATATTTGGAGAACATAATTTGAGAGCACTTATAGAAGAAAAGAAAGGAGAACATAAGTATGAAAAATGGTTATAAATTAGAGGATACTATCATCCTTAATGGAAAAGTAGGATGGGTAAAAACAGGAGATGATGCTGATAGCATTATTGGAATACAAAATATTCAGAAAGTAAAAAGATTTTCTGGTGAAGAAATTGTTGTATCTAATGATGGATTTGCTTTTTCAAAAGAAATGGAAAGTCGATGCGGGTGGCTTGACAGATATGCAAGTATTCAAATGCTTACAGGAGATACACCTATTGATATGGATCACATTGATGAGACAAAGATTGTATCAATGGAAGGAATCACTGAGTCTGAATATTATCATCGGTATAGTGATTATACTGGATATCTTTGGACTGAAGAAGAATTCAAATGTGGTGGTCATGATTTGTTAAAAATCTTAGAAGGAAACATGGGTAAGTATATTCATATAGAAATTGAACTATATTCGAGGTGTTAATATGACATTTGAAGAAGCTAAACAGCGTCCGGATTACTGTTTTAGACTCAACGGGATCCAGCTTTTAATAAGAGATATAAGAGAAGAACATTTAGAAATTGATCTCGATAATGGTCCTCTTATAGGGGAAGCTGTGTTAGAGATAGGGTATGTTGATATTGAAGTAAACATTTCTGTTCTCGGAATGTTTAACGAAATACCAACATATAAACCGACTATTGAATATTTTACTTGTCTAAAAACGGAGAATGATTGGGAGCCTATTGAATATATTGGGACTGAAGCAGATGTGGATTGGTGGAGTAACAGATGGAAAGAAGAGTTGGAAGAAGATATGTTTTTAGCATTAAATGAATATGTGGAAAGTGCAGGACTCAGCTATGATGAACCAAATTGAAGGAGGAAAGAAGAATGGATAAAGCTTGGTTAGAACAGCAAATAAGAGAATGTGAAAGCGCACTCCCTGAAATTGAAAAAATACTTCGGGAAAAACTGCATCTGGATGATAAGGAATTTGAGAAAATCATGGATTGTCTTGAATCTAAATCTCCTTATTATACTACTGCAATGCATGAATTAGACATGGCACTTATTATGAAATATGTGGATGATTCTATGGAAACTTATATGAAATATAAAGAACTATCAAAATCCTCAGGAATTGAAGAATTGTTTAATAAATACACTAAGAAAAATTGGATTGATAGCTATTTAGATGGAGGACCAATGGAATTTGATGGAGATATTATTATCACAGATCCTTGTTATATCATGAAAGAAGATGATGATTGGGCAACATGTGCCTACGGAGAGGATATGGAAGCACTTGGAATAACTCACTATATGACAAGAGATACTCTCTATGGAGATTGGAGTTGTACTACTTTTGACACTGATACAAAAGAAGCTATTGGTGAGTTTTGTGCAGATGCTGGTTTAGTGTCAGTATTTTTATTAGATGAAGTCCTGAAATATAATCCATATTATAAAGATCATTTAAAAAATAAATGGACGGTTACTTGGATTAAAGATTTCAAAGGAACTGTAGAATTTGTCGTTAAGCACATTGAGGGCTACTATGAAGAAGATACCGACTACTGGAAAAAAGGTGACTACTGGGAAGATTATGTTTTAGAAGTAGTAGGACATGGCATTAACAAGGTTACTGGTAAACCAATTAACTTTGTTGGAAAGCAAACGGGTTTGTAATATGATTCCGAACAAAAAAGGGTTACAAGTTGTTATGAAAAACACTTTTACTCCAGGATGGGAAAATAGAATTTTTACATTAACTGGAGAAAAACAAACAAATGATTGGGGGAATGTCTACTATCCAGTAATGGAGAATGTTCGTCCTGTCAATAGATATTTTATGGTGCCGCTAAATTCGTTAAAATTATTAATTTTAAATAAACAAGAAAAGGAGAACTAAAATTATGAAAATGAGCTATGATGTACAGGTTGAGGAGTTAGGAGCAAACAGAAGAGGTCTTGTTACTTCAGAAGAGGGAAGAGCTATTGTTGAGTTTATGAAAACAAGTAGAGCCAACATGTGCTTTGAGTACGATGATGAGGCTGAAGCTAAAAGAAGAGCTTCTGCAGTAATGAATTGCTGTAAGAGACTCAATGAAGAAGGTGAAAAAGAAGTCATTAAATACGCTAAACGTGGAAATAAAATCTACGTCATTAAAGTGACAGAGTAGAAAGGAGTTTTATGTTAGATATTAATAAGAGAGTGAGGTGTGAGGGAACAACTGTTGCAGAGATGATTGAGGCTCTGCAGCGGTTGCCTCAGGATGGCATTGTCCATTTTATAGGAAAAAAGAAAGGTTATATCCACTGTGATCCGGAAAGTAAAACAATAGATTTTGACACTGACGACCTCAGTGCTATGTATGAAGAGGTTTCAAAGGAGCCTAGGGAATACTATCTGGTGTGTATAGATACTTATTTCAAAGAATGTGTCGCCGTAAAAGCACAGAATTATTTTGAAGCAGAAACAAAAGCGAGAGATTTAAGCCAGATAAACTTTAATGGAATGAATAAAGAGGTCCATGTCCGTGCTACATGTGACACCCATACAAAAACTTACGCTCAAAGACATAACTACAGAATTATAGAGGAGGACGTATGAAGTTAAGAATAGGTTTTGTAACTAATAGTTCCTCATCCAGTTTTACTATTGCTAGAAGTGATTTAACAGATGAACAGATTGAGAAGATTAAAAATTATTTTGAGGCTGCAAAAGAAGTTGGAATGAATGATTTCGACGACTGGTGGGATATTGATGAAACAGATTTTGGAATTAGAGGCTTCACATGTATGGACAATGGAGATATGAACAAGTTTCTAAGGCTAATTGGTATTAACAGAGATATTGTTGAATGGGAGGATTGGTCATGAAGATTAGAAAAGGATTCGTAACTAATAGTAGCAGTAGTAGCTTTATTCTTGGTTTTACAAGCGAAGAGAATATCAAAAAAGAACTGGAAGCAGAGGATCTCAAAGAATATTTTGATGAAGTCCTGGAAGATGTAACAAGAGGTATAAGACTGACTAAAGATGAAGTTCTGGAGGAATACTCAGAAGAAATTTATTATGGTACTCTTTGGGAACTAGAAAATAGGCTTGATGTACCTTATGGTAAGAGGTTTGAAATTCGAAAAACAAAAGAGTTTCAGGATGAGCTCAATAGAGCAATAACAGATAGGGTGTCTGAGTTAGAGGAAGATATGAAAGGTTACTCTGTATTTGTAGAAATTGACTATTCGGATAATGATGGTTTTATGTATTCAAATCTTGAACATTACATTGCACCGAATATGAATTGTTGTCTTGCTGTTATTAGTCATCATTAAAAATGTAGGCATTAGAAAGGATGTAGGGAAAATGGGAAATTACTATGAAGGAAAATTAATTTTCGAATTGAAAAGAAATCTTCCAGATGAACTGTTACATGATTTGTCAGTGCTTGCAAGCGAGCGGAGCTGTGATAGAGATATAAAACCACTGTTACAGCATAGAGAATTAAAAGAGTCTAAATGGATGAATCATTATAGAGCTTTATATCCGACTTACACATTAGAATTTTCAGAAGGAGTATGGTTCTTGACTGCCAGCTTCTGTATGAAAGGATACATGTGTTTAGGTGAAGACTTAGGACAAGATATTTATGATTTTCTGTATCCATATTTTGATTCTAGTATTCTTGATGAAGTAGATGGTGGTTATTTAGGTACTATTGAAGATGAAGATGGAACTTACCGGAAAGAATTTTATGCAAACTATGAGCAGTTTAATAAAATCATAGAAAGTAGAGAGTACCTGTGTAGAGGCTGCTACAAGAAAATGGATGGATCATTATGTAATGATTGGAAGTACTGTAAAAGAGCATATGATATAGGAAGAGGTGATACCATTGAAGATTCGTAACGGGTTTGTGACCAATAGTAGTTCTTCAAGTTTTATTATTGGTAAAGCAAACGACAACACAGTAACTATTGATTCGGCATATCAAGAAATAAAAGAATTTTATAAACAATATTATAAATCTTGCTCTGAAATGTATAGCTATGTAGAAGAATATTATCCTGATGTGTTTGAAGTTGTTACTGAAAAAAGAGGTAAATATTTACACTCAAAGAAATCGTGGGACTGTACAAAAATTGCTGACACTCAGTTGAGATTGATGTTTGGCCTTGACCATTATGAAGAATTACCGGGAGTAATTGATTGGATCAACTGTGAGACATACAAAGACTATGTCAATTTTTGGATTTCTAAAATGGAAATCGGAGTTCATGCACCTTTTTATATAAGAGACTTTTCCTGCAATGATCCGTATGTCCCTCTTGATTTCAGTACACAAATGATAGAGTGCTCAGGAGACAATGGCAACGGAATTGAGTCAGATATATTAAATTGGTATTTCCCCAATTTTGAAGGTGTTATTTATGGATGTAACAGATGTCCTGCACAATACTATTGTGAGAAAGATAGAAGCGAAGAATGTGATTCTATGGCTGAATTGTTCAAAGGGAAAGACATCCCAGAAGATAAGGTATGCCTATATGTTCTTGGTAAAATTTGTGTATGTTCAGAATGTGGATATTTGCCTGACTATGTAGTTGAAAGATTAGAAGGAATATCAGAGTATTCATGTAACCATATGGGTTAAGAAAGAGAGGGATTAGATATGATGAACTATGAAATGTTTGTGGAAGAACTTAAAAATAAAATAAGTGTAGCTATTAACATTCCTATTGGGAATATAGAATTTTCAAAAGATGGAGATAGATTTTCTCCGACAGGAGACAGACTGCTGGTGAAGTTTGCAGAGCATGATGATGCCTATGAGATCTGTGGAATACATACAAAAGAGCTTTTTAGAGAATTCTTAAATGGAACATCATTTGACACCATTCTTGATAGTACTGTAAGAGACATTAGACAGTTACAAGG
>ERZ1034878.977-NODE-977-length-11496-cov-7.274801_pt1 | contig 11496 bp, 10 predicted proteins | sample MGYA00520593_ERZ1034878 | MGnify/ENA primary metagenome ERZ1034878 (study PRJEB33766, sample SAMN09781724) | gut metagenome | biome: gut microbiome | host: Homo sapiens | place: Madagascar | study: EMG produced TPA metagenomics assembly of the PRJNA485056 data set...
ATGTAACCAAATTTTGTTAATTATTACACCCCTTAATCGACCTCTTTTTTCTAAAAAGCCTTGATTTTTTGAGCAAATTATTATATAATTGTCATACCGAGTATATCGGAAACATATTTTTATAGGAGGAAATTTCTAATGTCCAAGAAGATCATTAGTCTTATGTTGGCTATGGCTCTTTCTGCTTCAATGGTAGCAGTTGCAGCAGTTAGCGTTTCAGCTGACACAGACAGCGATGGTAACTATGTTCCTTCAGAGGGAACTGAAACATATAGATATTATTTCTATATGCCACAGAGATGGGAAAATGAGTTCACAACAACAACTGGTGCATACTGGTGGGAAGGTACAGATTATTGCGAAACATGGCAGGATATGTATAAGGTTAAAGAAACTGAGAACGAAAACATTTTCTGTATTGATGTTCCAAAGGATGTTCCTAAGCTAATCTTCAACAACTATGTTGACGGCGGTGCAGACCCAGAGGCTCCTCAGTACACAAAGGCTGCTCAGACATCAGATGTTACATGTGTAGACGATGATGGTGAAGATGCTTGGGGTTACTGGCCTAAAACTGAAGATGACGATCCTAGTAACGCGCTTTATCCGGAAGGTATCAGAAATTTTGATAACATGATTTATGTTATCGATGAAAACAGAATCGAAGAGAACCCACTCAACCAGAAGCTTACATGCCGTGGTCAGTGGTACTACTACTATGGTAACGGCGAATATGGTTACACACCTGTAAAGGGTGACGGCGCTGTTTACAACACAGAGTATATGTCATTTGAAAAGGCACTTGAAGATAAGAATAATCCTAAGCCAACAGTTCCTGAAACAACAGTTGCTCCTGAGACAACAGTTGCTCCTGAAACAACAACAGAGGCTACAACAGCTCCTGCTCCAGTTTCAAAGCCTGCTCTTACAGTTTACGCTACATCAAACGTATTCCCAGAGGCTAAGGCTGTGTATGATAACTCAACAAAGCAGGTTACAGTTACTTACTACCTCGGTACAGACAGAGATCTTGTAAACCTTGAGTGGTACTTAACATTTGATAACACTGTTCTTGAGTACAAGAACGCTAACAACCTTGATTCATCAGGCAGAAAGCTCAACATTATGCCTCAGATCACACCGGCAGGCGGCGATGTATTCAATACAGATCTCCCAGGTAAGATAAATTCTAACGCTTCTAGCCTTTCACTTTATCCGATTGATTCAACAAAGCCTTTCGTACAGGTTACATTCGATGTAATCGGCAAGCCTGAGAATGTTGAAACAACAATCAACCTCAATGTAAGAGTTCTTACAACAGGCGCACTTGATCCTGACAAAATGAGCCTTGATCCTGATTCTATGAACTCATTTGTAGTTGACTTCACAATTAAGGATCCAGCTCCACTTACATTCACAAACACAACTCTTACAGAGTCAACATATGTTGAGCCAACAGCTCCGGAAACAACAGCTGCTCCTGTAACAACAGCTCCAGAAACAACAGTTCCTGGAACAACAGCTGCTCCTGTAACAACACCTGGAACAACAGCTGCTCCTGTAACAACACCTGGTACAACAGTTGCTCCTGCAACAGGCGCTACATCAGCAACAGGTTCAACAGTTAAGCCTGGCACAGCTGATACAGCTAATAAGGGTAACACAACTAACAACAATAACGGCACAGTTAAGACTGGTGACGCTACACTCGCAGTTGTAATCCTTACTCTCCTTGTTTCTGCTACCGGCGTTATGTTCGTTATTCGCAAGAGAGAGATCCTTTAATCTTAATTAGCAATAATTAGATTTCTTTGGGCTGGCCTTTTGGTCAGCCCATTTTGATTAAGAAAATACATTACTTAATTGCAGTATATTTATTTTACTGATAATGCAAATAATACTATAAATAATAACCCTATAAACTCATTTTAAATTGTTTTCAATATACTCCGTATAGTTTGAAAATATGGCATGTATATTGTGTTTTGTCGGTGATTTCAGGTTATAATTCCTATAAATAATAATTATCAAAAAAATTGAAAAAATAGCGTAATTATGAAGAAATTTATCGTAAATTTCGGTTGACAAAGCGCAAATACTTTTGTATAATAATCAATAGCGTTTTAATATGCGTTTATGCGGTCAAGAGGTGCAATTATGCTTTTTGAACTTAAAAGTGTCTTTCAAAATGAAGGCGAAGAAAAAACAATCAGCTATCAGCTGGATATAAGCAATATTGACATTGACGGCGTTTTTCCATTCAAAACACCGCTTGATATTACCGCAACAGCAGGAAACAGGGCATCACTTGTTGACCTTACTTTGGTTGTCAGCTTTGACTATGTGCGCAGCTGCGACAGATGTGGAGAAGAATTTACAAGGAAGATGAAGTACAAGTTTACTCATAAGCTTGCCCGTTCTCTTGAAACTGACGGCAACGACGACTATATTGAAACACCTGATTTTGTACTCGACCTTGATGAAACGGTTATTTCTGATGTGCTGTTGTCGCTGCCGCAGAAAAACCTTTGTAAAGAGGATTGCAAGGGACTATGCAGTCAGTGCGGTCATAATCTTAACGAGGGTGAATGTGATTGCGATAAAAAGCAGGTTGACCCAAGGCTCGAGATTCTTAAACAACTTATGGATTGATATATGTTATTGTAAGGAGGTCTTTGTAATGGCAGTACCAAAGAGAAAAACTTCACACGCAAGAAAGAGTTCAAGACGTTCAACAGTTTGGAAGCTTAACGCTCCAACACTTGTAATTTGCCCTAACTGCGGTGAGTACAAGGCAGCTCACAGAGCTTGCGGCAACTGCGGTATGTATAACGGCAGACAGGTAATCGTAAAAGCTAACGAGAACTAATTACGGTACAAACATTATGGGCGGCAGAATTCTGTTCGCCCTTTTGTTTTGCTCTGATACATTGATTTTTTAATGAAATTTGTGTAAAATAAGTGTGAGGTGAGCTCGTGGCTGTAAAAATATTTGGTGTGACTGCTAACAGTCACGCAGACAGAGCAAAAATTAAAAGCGGAGAATCTCTGCTTACTATTAACGGAAATATAATTGAAGATGTGCTTGATTATCGCTTTCATCAGGTAAACAGAGATCTTACTCTTGAAATCCAAGATGGGAACGGCGATGTAAGAACAGTTAAGATTTACAAGAGTGAATACGAAGAAATCGGTCTTGAATTTGAAACATACCTTATGGATGAGCAGAAAAGCTGCCGTAACAAATGTATTTTCTGCTTTATTGACCAGTTGCCTAAGGGTATGCGTGAATCGCTTTATTTTAAAGATGATGACAGCCGACTTTCTTTTTTGTTTGGCAACTACATCACGCTTACCAACCTTAGCCAGCACGAAATCGACCGTATAATCAAGATGCACATTAGTCCTATTAATGTATCGGTGCACACAACAAATCCTCAGTTGCGTTGTAAAATGATGCATAACCGTTTTGCAGGCGATGCTTTAAGGCATCTTGAGAGCTTTGCAAAGGCAGGCATCAGCCTGAATTGTCAGATTGTAGCCTGCCCCGGAATAAATGACGGTGAGGAGCTTTTGCGAACATTTAAAGACCTTGAAAAGCTCGATGTTAATATGACCGCTGTTGTACCCGTAGGACTTACAAGGTACAGAGAGGGTCTGTATCCGCTTACCGAGTACACGCAGGAAACCGCCGAACAAACGGTAGATTTGATAGAAAAATTCGGCGACGAATGTGTAAAAAAATATGGCAGAAGAATTTTTTATGCAGGTGATGAATTTTATATTAAGGCGGGCAGACCGATACCGGAGCCTGATTTTTACGAGGGATTTCCTGCTGTTGAGGACGGCATTGGTATGATAGCCTGCTTAAAGGAAGAAATTGAGTTTGCCGTTGAGGACAGCGAATATAATGAGTCGCTTAATTATATGGTGACAATGGCTTGCGGCGAGGCTGTTGCGCCGTATTTACGAGATATGATGAAGATTATTGCAACTAAATTTCCAAATGTAAAAATAAATGTGGTTGCAATTAAAAATAACTTTTTCGGTGGCGGAGTTAATGTGTCGGGCTTGGTTACAGGCGGCGATCTTATTGCTCAGCTCAAGGGCAAGGAGCTTGGTGAAAAGCTCTTTATCCCGTCATCAATGCTAAGATTTGAAAACGATATTTTCCTTGATGATGTTTCAGTTGAAGATGTTGAGCGAGAGCTAAATATTTCTTTGGGAATTGTAAATAACAATGGTGACGAGCTTGTAAGGGCGGTCACTACCGTAAAGGAGATGTTAGAATGAATAAACCCGTAATTGCTATTGTGGGCAGACCAAATGTTGGTAAATCCACACTATTTAATAAACTTATCGGACAGCGACTTTCAATAGTTGATGACACACCGGGCGTTACTCGTGACCGTATTTACGGCGAGGTTGAGTGGCTCGGCAAAAAGGCTTTTATAATTGATACAGGCGGTATTGAACCGAAATCCGACGATATTATTTTGTCGCAGATGCGCAGACAGGCTCAGCTTGCCATTGATACCGCAAATGTAATTATCCTTGTTACAGACGGTAAAACAGGTATGGTTGCAACCGATATGGATATTGCGCAGATGCTTATGAAATCAAACAAGCCGATTGTGCTTTGTGTAAATAAATGTGACGGTATTGGCGAACCTACTCCCGAATTTTATGAGTTTTACAACCTCGGACTCGGAGATCCTATTCAGGTTTCATCTGTTCACGGTCATGGTACAGGAGATTTGCTCGACAGTGTTTTTGAACACCTTGATTTTACAGAGGACAGCGAGGATGACGGCACTATAATTAATGTTGCGGTTATCGGTAAGCCAAATGCAGGCAAGTCATCGCTTATCAATAAGATTACAAACGAGGAGCGCTGTATAGTTTCTGACATTGCAGGTACTACAAGAGATACCATTGATACAATGATAGAAAATAAGTACGGTAAATTTAATTTTACCGATACAGCAGGACTTCGCCGTCAGAAAAAGATTTATGACGATATTGAAAAGTACAGCATCATCAGAGCTAAGATGGCGATTGAGCGCAGTGATGTATGTGTGATTATGATTGACGCCGAGGCAGGCGTTACAGAGCAAGACACAAAGGTAGCCGGACTTGCGCACGAGGCAGGCAAGGCTTGTATTCTTGCAGTAAACAAATGGGACGCTATCGAGAAAAACGACAAAACAATGCAGGAGTTCAGGAAAAAGCTCGACACTGATTTTGCGTTTATGTCATATGCTCCGCAGGTATTTATTTCAGCAAAAACAGGTCAGAGAATTGACAGACTGTTTGAGTTTATTGTTAGTTGTGCGGAGCAGTCGGCACGAAGAATTACAACAGGTATGCTCAACGAATTGCTTGCTCAGGCAACAACAAGAGTTCAGCCACCGTCTGATAAGGGCAAGAGATTGAAGATTTTTTATGTTACTCAGGCATCTGTAAAGCCGCCTACATTTATTTTCTTCTGCAACAATGCCCAGCTGTTCCACTTTTCTTATCAGCGCTATCTTGAAAACAGAATCAGAGAGGCGTTCGGTCTTGAGGGAACACCAATCAGAATTATTATTAGAGAGCGTGGCGAAAAGTAATGGATTTTTATTTGACATTTTTAGCGGATAACTGGTGGAGAATTTTAATTACCGCCGTTGTCGCTTACCTTTTGGGCAGTGTGAATACAGCTGTTATAGTTACAAAAATTGTTACAGGCGGCAAAAAAGACATTCGTGAAATGGGCAGTGGCAACGCAGGCTTTACCAATGTTTTGCGTTCGGTCGGAAAAGTTCCCGCTATATTTACAATCGTGTGCGATGCGCTTAAATGCGTTGTTGCGGTAATTATCGGCTGGCTGATTTTCTCGACTATTCAGGCAGACAGCCAAATTCTTTCAAATGAATTTGGCAACTGCGGCAAGTATATAGCCGGTATTTTTGCAATATTAGGACATTCCTATCCTGTTTATTTCCACTTTAAGGGCGGTAAGGGTGTTGTTACCGCTGCGGCACTTATAGCAAGTGAGGATTGGAGAGTGTTTATTGCGATTATTGCCACTTTCCTTATAGTTTTTATTTGTTCAAAAATTATTTCGCTTTCAAGTATTACAGCGGCTGTACTTTACGGGCCATTTACATTCCTTGCAACATTCCTTTTTGATTATCCGAACGGATATTCTTTAGGCTATGTAATTTTGTCAACGGTTGCGGCGCTGATTATCGGTATTTTTGTAATTGTTAAGCATAAGGATAACATTAAAAGACTTATGCGTGGCGAGGAAAAGAAAATTACTGCAAAGAAAAAGACAAAAGCTTGACGAATTTTTATAAAAGTTGTAAAATAGTGACAGAAATATTATTGAAAGGTCGAATATTATGTCTGACTGTATTTTTTGTAAAATAGTTGACGGCTCTATTCCATCAACAAAAGTTTACGAGGACGATAAAATACTTGCATTCAAGGATTTGAACCCTCAAGCACCTGTTCATACTCTTATTGTTCCTAAACAGCATATTTGTTGTGCAGATCAAATTACTGCCGATAACTGCGAGATAGTCGGTTACATATTCTCAAAAATTCCTGAGATTGCAAAGTCACTCGGTCTTGAGAACGGCTACCGTATTGTTAATAACTGCGGTGAAGACGGCTGTCAGTCGGTAAAGCACTTGCATTTCCATTTGCTTGGCGGCAAAAAGCTTGCTGAAAATATGGCTTAAGAGGTGAGTACGATGGGTACATATAAAATTACCATTGCAGGACTTGAGCGTGAGCTTGAGCTTTTTCCTGTAAGTGATAAGCTTGACATTGCGGCATTTATTATGTTTGGTGATGTTGAAATTACCGAGGCGTCTGCTAAAGAGCTTTTAAAAATTTGCCCTGAGCACGATGTTGTTGTTACAGCCGAGGCAAAGGGTATTCCTCTTTGCTATGAAATGGCAAGACAGGGTTGCAAAAATTATGTTGTTGCCCGTAAAGGTGTTAAGGTTTATATGAGAAACCCTATTGAAGTAAACGTTAAGTCAATCACAACCGAGAACGAGCAGGAGCTCTATCTTGGCGAGGGTGACGCTGACTTTATTAAGGGCAAAAGAGTTTTGGTTGTTGATGATGTTATTTCAACAGGTCAAAGCCTTGAGGCTATTGAGGAGCTTGTTACAAAAGCAGGCGGAAACATAGTAGGCAAGGCGGCTGTGCTTGCCGAGGGTGACGCAAGAGGCAGAAAAGATATTATTTATCTTGAGGAGTTGCCTTTGTTCTTTAAATAATATATTAAGGATTGAATTTTATGAAACGACCGTTTGCATTGATTGGTATTACATATCTTTCTGTGCAAGCGGCGCTTTTTTATTTTCAGCAAATTTACATTGCGGCAGTAGTTGCCGTTGTGTGTTTTGTCGGCGCTGTTGTTTCGCTTTTTACCTTGAAAAATAAAAGTATTCGGCATACCGCACTCGGATTTTGCATTACCGCTGCGTTTGCAAGTGTGATATTCGGCGGATACAGTGCGCTTGTAAGACAGCCGATTACAGAGAAATATTCTGACAAAGATATATATGTTACGGCAACTGTAATTGAACAGCCGACAAGGAAATATGATTATTACAAATATCTGATTGAAACCGAGCAGATAAATAAAAAAAGTGAAAGGCTGAGGATAAATCTTTCAACAATCAGTGAAATAAATGTTGAAGAATTTGACAGAATAAGCTGTGTTTTATCTGTAAAAGAGTGTGAGCAAAATTCAATGATAGCAGACGGTGCGTTTTTGCAGGCGTCTGCCGATAAGAATTTTGCTTATATTGTAAAAGCCTCGGATAATAAGCCGCTGTATTACAATGCAATTAAACTGCGGAAAAGCTTTGCAAACAGCTTGAATAATCTTATGTCAAATGACAGCGCATCACTGTGCAGAGCTGTTTTGTTAGGCGAAAAGTCGGCGCTCTCGCAGGATGTGCAAAACGATTTTACACGCTGTGGCGTCAGCTTTCTAATAGTAGTGTCGGGTATGCACCTTGCAATTATATGCAGTTTTGTATTTTTCTGTATAAAAGGAATTATCAGGAGCAGGGCATTACGCTCGTTGATAATGATTTTATGTGCATTTGCATTTATGGCGGTAAGCGGATTTTCACCCTCTGTGGTAAGGGCAGGAATTATGCTTGCTGTGGTGTATTCGGGAAAAATGTTTATGCGCAACGGCGATTCGCTTAATTCGCTGGGAATTGCGGCTTTAATTCTTACAGTGCCAAATCCCGTTGCGGTAGCCGATGTGGGTATGCTGTTATCATTTACGGCAACTCTCGGCATAATTTTGTGGGCACAAGGTATGACCGCATTTATAATGGGTAAATTTACAAAATTAAATAGACTTAAAAGACCTGTTGAATTTATCGTAAATCTGTTTTCCGTATCGGTATCAGCGGCTGTATGGACAATGCCGTTTTCGGTATTGCTGTTTGGCAAGGTGTCGCTTTTCTCAATTTTACTTTCAGTTGTGCTTTCGCCTGTTGTAAGCGTACTCGTAGCCTGCGCCTTGCTGACTGTGATTTTTAACGGCATAGGAGCTATCGGTTTTATTGCTTATCCGTTTGCGTTTGTGTGCGAGTGGCTGAGCCGTTTTGTTTTAGCTGTGGTGGGCACGATTTCCGGTATTCCGTTTTCATATGTAAATGCTCGTAAGCCGTATTTTTACATATGGCTCGGTTTGGCTGCGGTTATGGTTATTGCAGGCTGTTTTGTAAAGAACAGGGCAGGCTATGCCGTTAAAAGTGCTGTTGTATCGCTGTGTGTGCTTACTTTGGGTTTTGGTATATATTCAGTAATTGATGTGAGAAATACCGAGTTAAACATTTACGCAGCAGGAGGCAATACGGTTATGATAAGGCGTGGCAAAAACTGCTCGGTCATAAGCTGTGACGGAGATTTTGCAAAAATTTACAGCACTGTATCGGATGTGAAGGAAGATACCGACAAGCTCGACTTTCTTATTGTGCCAACCGACAGGGAGAGCAGTGCCGCTTATGCCGATATTATTCAAAGAAAATTTGACGAATCGGATGTTTTGATATATGATAGTAAAGGTGAGTTTAGCGACAGAGAAAATGTAAAGTATTTTAACAGGAGCTTTACAGTATATCTTAATGAAAACACCAAAGACGAAATAGTGTGTGCAGAGGGCGGTGTTTATCAGTATATAAGCACTGACAATACAGCTGTTTTGCTCTTTGACGGTGAACTTGATTTTAATAAAATTCCCGAAAAATACCGAAAAGCCGATTATGTTATTACGGATAAATTCAGTAAAGATATTAAAAGTCTTTTTAGCGGAAAAGTAATCGTTACAGGCAACGGCGAGGGTATTGAGGAAAATTCAGATATAATTTGGATACAAGACGATAATATGGCATTTGCACTTAATTAACGGAGGAAATATGGCTGTACTTACAGACAAACAAATGGACAAGCATATAAAAGAAAAAAATTTTGCTAAAATATATTTGATTTACGGCGATGAACAAATGTATGTTAGAAAATATACCGATAAACTTGTTACTGCGGTGGCAGGCAAAACTCCGTCAGATTTTAATTTTCATTCGTTCGGTGACAGTATTAATTTTGACGAGCTTGCCGCATCTGTTCAGATTGTGCCGTTTATGAGCGAATATAACTGCGTTTTGGTGAGTGATGCCGCCTTTGATGAGTTTAATGCAAATGACAACGCAAGGTTTGCCGATATTTACAAGGCAGTGCCTGACGGTACTGTTTTTATTGTATCTTTGCCGTCTGTTAAGCCTAAAAAAAATACAACGGTTTTGCCTGCGCTTAAAAAATATGCGGACAAAAACGGTATAGTTTGCGAATTTAACACACTTACTCAGAACGAGCTTGTTAAATTTATTGCCAAATGGGCGAACGCAAACGGCAAGATTATTTCTCAGGTAAACGCAACTCACCTTATATCGCTTTGTGGTCGTGACCTTAATATGCTGAAAAATGAGATTGATAAGATTTCGGCATACGCAAAGGGAGAAGAAATATCTTGTGATGATATTGATAAGTTGGCGACAGTTACGCTTGAGGCAAAGGTTTTTGCACTCTCCGACGCAGTGCTTAACGATAATGCACAAAAAGCGTTTAATACGCTTGATGTATTGTTTTATCAGCAGGAAAAAACAGCCGATATGCTGTATATTTTAACAAAGGCGTATATTGACGCATACAGAATACGAGTGGCAGACGAAAGCGGAATAACGAAAACCGAAGTTGCAAATAAGTTTAATTATAAAAACAGAGCGTTTGTACTTGATAATGCAAAAAAAGCGACAAAGCGAGTATCAACGCAGGCACTGAGAAAGTCGCTTGAAATACTTTTACAGGCTGATACAGAGTTTAAGAGCGTAGCGATAAATGACAGAATGTTTTTTGAAAAATTAATCGCAAACCTTTTGCTGACAGCTGAGAGGGGTAGAGTTTAGTTGCTTAAAATAAAAGAGGCAATAATAGTAGAGGGCAGATACGATAAAATAAAATTAAAAAATATTGTTGATGCCACAATTATTGAAACCAACGGCTTTAGAGTGTTTTCAGACAAAGAAAAGCAGTCGCTTATTCGCAAAATTGCAGAAACCAAGGGAATACTTGTATTTACAGACAGCGATTCCGCAGGCTTTGTTATAAGGAATTTTTTGCGTGGTGCGGTTGATAAAAGCAAGATAAAGCATTGCTACATACCGCAGATAAACGGTAAGGAAAAGCGAAAGGCGCATAGCTCAAAAGAGGGCTTTCTTGGTGTTGAGGGAGTGAGCGATGATGTTATTATTGACGCTATCCGCAAAAGCGGTGCAACAATCATAGGAGAAGAAAGTCAGGCGCAAAGCGGAGAGATTACAAAATCCGATTTATATCGGCTCGGACTTACGGGCAGAGAAAATTCGGAAAAGCTGAGGAAAGCACTTTTAAAAAATTTAGGAATGCCGTCATATCTCACTACAAATGCTATGCTCTCGGCAATTAATTGCTTATATTCGTTAGAAGAATTAAAAAACATAGTAGAAAATTTGGAAATTTAATAATCGTAATTGAAATCATCGTTTTTGGACATAATAAAAACGGTGATTTTTTTGTTAAAGAGATTAAAATGTGATTGTATGATTTTTTCAATAGGCGGTGTAGCCTATGCTTTGCTTGAAATATTGTGGCGGAGAAAAACGCACTGGACTATGGCGGTTACGGGTGGGAGCTGTTTCCTTGCTATTTTCAGAGTATATAAAAAGTTCCCGAAACTTTGCCTGCGCAGTAAGTGCCTTATCGGCGGAGCGATTATTACATTTATGGAGGGCATATGCGGTTTTATTGTAAATGTAAAGTGCAAGCTCAATGTTTGGGATTACAGTAACTGCACCTTGAATTTTAAAGGACAGATCTGCCCGTTTTACAGTATGCTCTGGATTCTTTTGTGTATTCCGATAAGCGGTATATGCA
>ERZ1034878.979-NODE-979-length-11483-cov-11.245887_pt1 | contig 11483 bp, 10 predicted proteins | sample MGYA00520593_ERZ1034878 | MGnify/ENA primary metagenome ERZ1034878 (study PRJEB33766, sample SAMN09781724) | gut metagenome | biome: gut microbiome | host: Homo sapiens | place: Madagascar | study: EMG produced TPA metagenomics assembly of the PRJNA485056 data...
TATAAATATAAAGCTCTCTCTTCTTATTTAAACGGATAGGCCTTGAAAAGATTTTAATCAAGGTCTTTTTTTTTTTGACTATTTTTTGTCTTCTGCCGTTGCTTTGTCTAAAAGAGCTCTAATTCTTAGATATCTGTCTAATTCAATTCTGAATTTTTTCAAATTTTGATAATAGCTGTTAGACATAAGAACTCTGTTATCGTATTTAGGATCTAGGATATAAACAGTTGGGAAACCGCCAATACCTACATCTTCTGCAAGAGCTTTGGTGTTTTTGTCTGCTTCTACGTTAACCATAACAAAATTATATTTATCAGAATAAATCTTGCTTAAAATCTTAAACTTAGGCATAAATCTCAAACAATAACCGCACCAGTCAACGTAAAACACCGCAAGCATCGGCTTGTCAGATTGAATTGCTTCGTCATAAGTTATGCCAATATTATATTCAGATGGGTGTTTTGGTGCATTCATTGCTGTTACTGCGTATCCGACAACAGATGTCGTAATTAATACTATCAAAATCCCCAATATAATAAAAATTTTCTTTTTCATAATATCCTCCAAACAAGATTATATAATAAAAAAGAGTATTTACAAAATAAACGTGTTCACAAATCTTCACATGAGACTTGAAAAAATATATATCATAGTATATACTAAGTATATATCAATTGAAAGTTTATTAATCCTAATCAAAAAATCTCGTGTACAATTGAATAAAAAGAAGGAGTTTATGAGGTATGAATAGCAATTCCCCAGTTAAAATGAAAAAAGCAGGAAAATTATCAAATCCCGCAAAAAATGAAATCTTAAACAGTTTTAATGATGATCTTTTGAAAGATTATATCAGAGAAATTTCTGATTATAAAGCACTTTCTCAAGACGAAGAAAAAGCTTTTGCAAAGCGCGCAAAAGCAGGTGATTTGGAAGCTAAAAAACAACTTATTAAAGCAAATTTGAAACTCGTTATTACAATTGCTAAAAAAGTAATTCACGTATCAGGTTTGCCAATGACTGACTTAATTCAAGAAGGTAATGTTGGTTTGATGATTGCTGCTGATAAATTTAATTACAAATTGGGTTACAAGTTTGCAACTTACGCAAGTTGGTGGATTAAACAGTCAATGTTTAAAGCGATTTCAGAGCAATCTCATTGCATGAAAATTCCTGTTTATATTCAAGAAACACTATCAAGGTTTTCTAAATTGAAACGTGAAATGGAGCGCGAATGCAATTCTCAGGTTAAGACAGAAGATGTTGCAAAGAAGATGAATATTGCTGCTGATAAGATTGATTCTTTCTTGAACGCTTATTCAAAAACCATTTCTATTGAAAGTGGTCTGGAAAACAATGACGGCAAGGAAATGAATATTGCAGATATTATTGAAGATAAAAATGCTTCAGCAACGGACAATGCAGAATTTGAGGACTTAAAATCTGATATTTTGAATGTGATTTCAACATTGAAAGCAAGAGAACAAGAGGTTGTAAAACTTCGCTATGGTTTGGAGAACAACAACAAAATGACATTGGAAGAAATCGGAAACATTTACGGTGTAACCAAAGAATGTATCCGTCAAACAGAATTGAGAGCATTAAAGAAGATGAGATTCTCCGTGTTGGGTCAGCAGGTTCTAACTGCGTACGTAGACTAAGAAGGTAATTTGTTTATTATTTATTTGTGTTTAATTTTATAGGGTTTGAAAAAGGTTATCAGATATTTGATAGCCTTTTGATTTTCTATTGTTAATGCTTAATTCGTTATTTACATTTCTTGCGATAATTATTCCACCCCGGGAACATTGACATTGTAGCGAACATCGTCATATTCCCCGATTGCATCATCAATATCTTCTTGCAGAATTTGTTTTGCACCACAGACTTTAAAGTTTTTTACGATAGCTTGATCGAGTTCGTCAGTTAAAACGATTTTGCCGTTTACATAAGTTACATTTGAACTTTGAGTCGGTTTATCTGAAATTTTCTCAATTAAATCGCTGTTCGAATTTGCTATAATTGTTCTTGTCACATCATTCATAACATCAAAAACATATCGTTGGCGAGATGCAACGTTATGTTCATCTCCGGCTCCAATAAGAGTTGTAGCTTTTTCAAGTTCTTCAAGCGATTCTTTGTAATATTTCAGGTGTCTTAAAAGCACTGCCAAGTTGTAGTGAGCTTCGTAGTTCATCGGGTTAAGTTCAATAGCTTTGCAGTATGTCAAGCCGGCTTCTTTGTAATCACCTAGCAAGTGATAAGTTAGGGCTAAGTTGTAACGAGCATCATAGTCGTTTTTGAGGATTTTGCACGCTTGTTTGTACGCCTCTAAAGCTTTTAGAAGATATTGACGGCGTAATTCCCAATCTTCATCTAGATAGACTGACTTTTGCTTGTATGCAACGCCTTTGTTGTAATATGCAAGCCCTTTGTTTACTTTGTAACTTTTCCTGTTGCTGTAAATGAAGGGGATAGATAACAAATGTCTTTTTGTTTTTAAAATTTCATTGTATTGATCGATTGCGCCGTCAAAGTCGCCGAGTTTTTCTGCGGAAACAATTCCATAATTCATACGTGCAATCATCATTTTAGGGTTGTATTCAAATGCTTTTTCGTAAGAGTCTACTGCTGAATAGTAGTCCTCATAAACAACGTAGATGTTTCCGAGATTGTACCAAGCGCCATAATGCTCGGGGTAAAGTTGAACAGCCCTGTTGTAGTAGCTGATTGCTTTTTGGAGTTTTAATTCTTTTAAAGCTTTGTCGCCTTTATGTACGTAATACATTCCTCTCACTTTATCCAACTGGCGAGTGAAAAACGCAGGGTGTAAATATATCATTGCACCGATTGCTGCAATTACTAATAATGTGAATAAAAATGAAAAGAATTTTTTCACGTGTAATACCTCTATTTACAACTATTTTACACAGTTTGACAAATTATTGCAATACATTATTGTTACGAATTCGTTACAATTGTTTTCTTAAATAAGCAATTTTTATAAGCAGAATGTTTTTATATAAGTAAGGTAGGTTAAAAATCAATTTGGAGGTTAGGTTATGGCAGACTTCAACATGGCTGCGAATATGTACGGACTATATCCGAACGCATACAATAACCAGGTAGCATTAAACGATTTAACAGATATTGATATGTATTCGCCAATGGGTTCTCTTCAAAATCCTTATATGATGAATCCGATGATGAGTATGAATGGAAGTGTTTTTGGAGCTCCAACGCCGGGTGGATATCCGATGATGCCGACATTTACAGGCGGAACAAGCGGAAGCTACGAAGACTATTATAAAAATTATGAGAAATATCAAGATTTTATGATAGACAGTCAGGTTCGACAACAACAAAAAATGCGTAACGCTGATCTTCGTTTGAACTCTCCACAAGAAGGTATTCAAAAACAGGCAGCAGTTCTTCATGAAAAGATTTTGCAAAACGAACAAGAGCAAATTAAACAAGCTTATAACGCTTTCAAAGAAAGTGTAAGAGCAATGTATGGTAGTAATGCAACAGATGAAGAAATTGCAAACCGCGCATCTAGTCTATATGGACAAATAACCGGAATATCTCTTATAGATGATATCAGACAAAATGGTCGAGGTTCATTTACGCAAGGTGTAATTCAATCTGCAACATTTGGTTTAGCAGATCAAAAAACTGCAGAAGAAAATATTGCTGAAATGACAGGTCAACCGATTTCAAAATCTGAACGCAATAAGAAAATTGCCGGTAACGTAGTAGGTGGTGCAGCAGTAGGTGGTGCCGGTATAATTGGTGCGAAGTATTTGTTAAAAGCTTTCTGTAAAGGTGCAAAAAATAAACCGTTCTGGGCAGCTCTAATCGGTGGTGGTATCGCTCTTGCAGCAGCACTTGGAACAGCATCAAGATCATAGAATTATAAAAGAGTTTTAAATTATAAATTATTAAACCCTTAAATTAATAATCCTAACCTAACTCTTAACATCAAAAAGTGTGTAGAGGTTGAGTAAATCAACCTCTTTTTTTTATTTTTTAGTCGTTATTCTTGTATGTGTTAAGTAATTCGTTCCAATTATTTAGGTAAATTATCCCAGTATGTCTTAGAATTGTCGTCAGGGTTTTTGTTTGAAAGTGCCCAATAAGCACAACCTAGTCCATTCCCGCCTTGTTTACTGCTTGCAGAACAAGGGTCATTCGCTTGTGATGAAACGTTCGTTGTTCCTGCGACGTCTTCTTTAACTTTTTCTGCCAACTCGTCATCAGAAAGAAGTTTCCCGCTATGTTTTGGGTGTAATTGGTCTGAGGAATCTATATCAAAAAAGAAGATATCGTGTCCGAGTTTATTTGGCTTTTTGGTTCCATTAGTATCTATTGTGATATTTATTTCGTTAGCGCAAACAGTTACATTCACACACATTCCGTTAGCCAATCTTGTGTTAGGAGCTTTTGTGCCACGGTCAATATAAACAGCATCTCCAGATTTTGTTCCGTTGTAGTTTTGTATTTCAGAAACATTATAACTACATCTCCCATCTGTTTTTAGTTGTCTGTAAATGAGATTTGTTATTTCTCCCGCATTTGCATATGTGTTGTTGGCAAATGTCCCATAAAGAACTTTTAATCCAGGGCCCTTTTGTCCTGCAACCGTATAAACAGCTTGTGAAAGAAGTGAGTGAGCTGTGTTAAATTGCGCTTGTAATTGTTTTGAATTTGAGCTCCCTGTTAATGTTGGCATTGTGATTGCGGCAACAACTCCGATAATACCCATTGTTACCAATACTTCCGCAAGTGTAAAACCTTGTTTATTCATATAACTCCTCTTATTTTTTTTACTGTTACTTCTCTATTATAGCAATTCTTTAGCTATTTTTCAAGTGGTGTTGCATGGGATTTTTCATTCATTTAGTCTAATGAAAAAATTATGCGATATGCTATAATTACCTCAAAAAGGAGAATAAATATGAGCAAATTTGAATTTAACTTATCAATGGAAGAACTTGAAAAACGTACAAGTAAAGACTATCTTATGACAAAAAAGATGCTGAAAGCTGATGCTCCCGAATATCTTGAATTAGCAGAAGGGGATAAGAAAACATTAAAACATCTTGTAAAAGCTGCATATATTTTAGAAAAAATCAATATGCAAATAGATTGTCACCATAACCTTGAGTTTAAAGCGTTTTTAGAAGATGAGATTAAAAAAGGTAACAAGCAAGCTGAATTAACAAAGGTCTTGTTTGACGCTCAAAAGGGTATGAATGCGATTGATACAATGTCAAATAAAATAAATTTGGCAAAAGGGATTGTTGAATTTGCCGGAAAAGGTGTTTATCCTGAAGATTTGACAAAAGAAGAATTTCATCAAATTATAACAAAAATGGTGAATGAAGGTAAAATTGAAGAGGTTAAGAAAATTTTGACTCAGCGTTCAGTTGTTGAGAGATGTGGTAATGAACTTGTCGGAATTGATTATATTGACAAGTTTAAGGAAGATTTTTCGAAGATGGCTGATGAAATTGATAAAGCTGCGGAAACTTCTACAAATGTAGATTTTACAGAGTATTTAAAATTGCAGGCCAAAGCTTTGAGAACGGCTGATCCGATGTTAGATGCTTATGCGGATAAAAAATGGGCAACTTTACAAGATACACCGCTTGAATTTACTATAACAAGAGAAAATTATGAAGATGAAATGACAGGAACTATCGCCGAAAACAAAGAACTGTCAGCATTGTTGGAAAGTCGCGGTATAAAAGCAACTCCAAAAGATTTTCTCGGTGGTAGAGTCGGTATTGTTAATAAAAAAGGTACAAATGCGCTTATGGCTATCAAAAAATATCTTCCGACTTTGGCGAAAAATATGCCGTTTGCAGATGAATACGAACAAAATATTTCACCTGATAAAGATACAAAGCAAACAATGGTAGATGTTGATTTGGTCGCTGTTTGTGGAGATGTTGGTGCTTATCGTGGCGGTATTACTTTGGCTGAAAATCTTCCAAATGATGATAAATTATCACTTACAATCGGTGGTGGAAGACGTAATGTTTACCATAGACAAATTCGTTTTATTAGTGATATGTCTAAGCTTCAAGAAAGACTTGATGCGATTTTGGATAAGGAACAGCACAAATATTACCTTGATGAAGCAGATCATTGGTTTACTATCGGGCATGAAAATGCGCACTCGCTTGGACCTAAAAAAGCTTGTGAAACATTAGGTAAGTACAGAAATATTATTGAAGAAAACAAAGCTGATATGGGGTCTTTGGCATTTGTGGACTTGTTGTGTGAACTAGGAATGTACACAGAAGAACAAAGAAAACAGATTATTGTAACAACAGTTGCTGATAATTTCTTAAAGTCAAAACCGACAATGAGTCAGGCGCATAGAGTTAGAACTGTTATGCAAAACAAGTATTTTTCAGAACGTGGAGCTTATGATATTATAGATGGAAAAATTCATGTAAATATTGACAAAGTTGTTCCGATTGCAAAAGAAATGCTTTCTGAAATTATTAGAATTCAAATTGATGGTGATTTTGAAAAAGCTGAAAAATACGTCTTGGACAACTTTGTTTGGACTGATAATATGGAATTTATTGCTCAAAAACTTCAAAAAATTAGCAAGACTCTTAACGGTCGTACAGAATCTGAGTTGGCTGAAAAATTGTTGAATGAGTAAATGTGCAATTAAGTATAGTGGCTATTTGTCGTCATTGTGAGCGGTTGCGAAACAATACAGCCGATTATTGAATTCAAATAAGTAATAAGTAACAATGAAAGAATATTAATTAAAAGAAAGGTTTCTGTTTGTGACAGAAACCTTTTTGACATAAGAATTGAGAGTTTTTTGTATAGTTATTGGTATTGATTAGCGGAAAAACGCTACTGTGGTCTGTTAAATCCGACAGGACGTCTTGATTTACTTGCTGTGCTGTTTTGTGCAAATACATCAATTGCTTTCTTAAAGTCGTCTGCTGTGATTGTTAGGTTGTCAATATCTTCTTTTGTAAAAGTACCGGCTTCCATTTTTTCGTATATTCCTGCCCGTTCAAAAGCGTTTTCGTGTGCTGTATTAGTGATATGTGCAATATCAGCACCGGTTGTTTTCAAGTCTAACAATCTTTGAGAAAGTTCTTTTTTGTCAATATCAGCGGCAAGCGGTTTGTTTTTAGTATGAATGTCTAAAATTTTGTTAACGCCATCAAGAGTGTCCGGAGCCTTAACTTCAATATGCTTGCCGAAACGTCCTGAACGTTTTATTGCCTCATCTAATGCGTCCGGCTTGTTTGTTGCAGCGATAACATAAATCTCGTCTCCGTTTTTCTCAACATCGCTCATTAGTGTTAAAATTTGGTTGACAACTTTATCGCCGTAAACATCTTGTCCGTTACGCTTTTTAGCTACTGCATCAAATTCATCAATGAAGATTACGCTCGGTTGATTTTCTCGTGCTTCATCAAAAAGAGTTCTCCAGTTTTCTTCTGATTGACCAACCCATTTTGATTCCATTTCAAGCCCGTTTAGTTTGACGAAATTAGCGTTTGTTTCGTTTGCCAAAGCTTGTGCAATAAGAGTTTTACCTGTTCCGGGAGGTCCATACATGATAAAGCCGTGGTTTACTACTGAATTTTTGTATGCTTCCGGATATTTTACCGGATATAAAATACCCTTTTTTAAATCTCTGATAGCGGCATCTTGACCGCCAACATCTGCAAAAGTTAGTGTTTGGCTTCTCGGAGCTTCTTGTCTTGCTAATGTCATTACAGATTTTAAGTTTTGGCGTTCAATTACAGGTTTTACGTCCTCTGTTCTGTCAAACATTTGTGAAAATATTTTTCTATGCAGGCTTAAATCTGTCTTTGGTTTCGTTTTGATATCAAGAGTTTTAGCTCCGATAAATAGTCTATCACCTTCTAAAACATAGAAACTTTCTCCTGTTTTTATGGCATCTTTTTTCCCAAGTGAGTCGCCCAAGAAAAAGTTTGTCTTATTTGGGTTGAAAACCTCTAGTTCATCTTTTGCATTTCTTGTGAAAACTACAGTGTCTTTCATTCCGTCCTCTGGAATAAAAATAAAACGTTTAATTAGATTTTTAAAATCTTTAATCGTTGATTTTAGGGCTTGTTGCGCACTTTTGATGTTATCACCCAGCAAAATTACATCGCCATGTTGTGCGACTTGAAACATTGATGCAAGTCTGTCTTCGACAGGGATTTGTTTGGCAAGAGTTAATGCTGTTGTTTTAATTCCTGTGAAATTAATTGGTGTTGCAAATTTTGTTTGTGTTGGAATAGTCATATTTTGAACTGACTGTTTTTGAACAGTTGTTGGGTTTGCAACATTGTTTCTGTTTTTGTTTAAATAAGTGTTATTTGTACGATAATAATTCTGTACGGGTAAAATTCTCATCACTACACCTCCTGTTTTTATAAATCTACTACAATTGTAACATTAAGTCAATAGCCTTGGTTATTGGTTTTTGGATTATTTGTTTTTTATTAAATATGAAGCAGTCAAAATCCTTGCTATAATTGTAGTATATACACTTTTAAAAAGCGTTACATTTTGTAATATTTGTGTTTAAATTGTAGTTATGCAAGCAATATTTAATACTATATTTGTAATAGTTAGAATATTTTCGAATTCATTTTCGAATGTGTTTCAGAAAAAATTGGCATGTGATGGTGAAAATCCGATAAATGTTAATTTTATAAACTATTTATTGCTTTCTATTTTTTCATTACCTCTTTTGATTTTGTGTGAAAATACGACATTAGGGCATGGATTTTGGCAATATGCGATTTTAGGTGGAATTATGGGAGCAATTTGCAATTGTTTTATGGCGTTAGCTTTAAAACGAGGAGAATTGTCTGTATTAGGGCCGATAAACTCATATAAAGCTATTGTAGGCATGGTTTTTGGGATATTTATTTTGCATGAATTTCCCAATATTTATGGGTTATGCGGAATTGGGTTAATAATTCTTGGCTCATATTTTATATTAGAGTCCCCAAAAGCTTTGATTAGAAAGGATATTCAATATCGAATTTATGCGTTAATATTTTCTGCAATAGAGGCTGTTTTTATTAAAAAAGTTATAATTTTGTCTTCAATAACTGTGTCTTTTGTTGTTTCAAGCTTATTAGGAGCTTTGTTTTCATTTTTTCTTGTAAAAATATTTAGTAATCAAAAAATTTGTATAAAGAATAAAAAGCATTTTTCAATGTATTTAATAACAGCTTTGTGCTTTGGGGTGATGACTTTTGCAACAGCGTATGTATTTAAGTATATGAATGTAGGATATGCTCTTTCTCTATTTCAGTTGTCGATTATTTTGAATGTAATTTTGGGGTATAAATTATTTAGAGAAAAGAACATATTAAAGAAGTTTTTTGGTTCTTTAATAATAATTTTCGGTTCGGTTATAATAATCCTTTTGGGGCATTAAGTTGTTTATTGTTCGCTTTCAATTTTTATTTGCCCATTTTCTTCGACGAATTTTTTCTTGTTGAATAGTTTGTTGAATAATGTTTCTGTCGGTTCTGTTCGTTTTTGATAGCGAGCTTTTTCTGTTTGAACATCGTTGTAATCATTGAGTTCTTCCATTCTAAACCGTTGTTGGTTAATCATTTGCATATCATGCACCATAATGACTTCTGCTGGAGAAGGCGGATAAGCTAGTGCCGGCAATGATACAAGTAGTATTGAAATAGTTGCAAACAGTTTTTTCATATAGCTAACCTCATGATTTTAATCCCTAATATATATTAGCACTATTATTTTTGAAAATTTATTTTTTTACAAAAATATAAAAAGTACTAGAAAAATGAAATTATAAACTATTAATGTGCTGTAATTGAGATTAGTATAAACAAATTTTATAGCACATTATAATAAATAAAGAAAAATCAAACTAGCAAGCTATGAGAGGCGGATTTGACGTATTATTTGTACAAGGAAGTTCGATAATAAAATGCGCTTTCGATTCTCTTGTTTCAATAAGGATAATTCCGCCATGAGCACTTATAATCCGTTTTGCAAGATATAAGTTAAGGCTGCTACCGATTTTGTTGAATTTTTCGGCAGATGTTGTGTACATCTCAAACATATTCTGAATTGTTTCTTGAGTTGATGCTAAACAGTTAAAATCAAGAGAGAAATAAACCGAATTTAAACTGGTTATTTTGCTCACGCTACAAAGTATTTCAGAATTCGTAAGAGCATTTGCACAGCAAAAATCAATTAGATTGTCAAAAGCTTTTTGTAGTTGGTAATTATCTCCAAAAAGTGATACAAATTTGTCTTTTGATGTGACCTTGATTTTAATGTTTTTTTCTCGTAAAGTTCTACCGGCTTTATTGAATGCTTTGTCCAAAGACTTCATAATCTGAATTTTTTCGTAAGATAAAGTTATGTCATTATTTTCGTATTTATATGTTGTTAAGATAGTTGATAGCATGTCATACATGCAGTAACAAGAGTCCAAAGTTAGTTTCAAAAGCTCTCTTTGTCCTTCATTGATCGCTCCCAGGTTTTCGCTGACCAAAAGTTCTAATGCTCTAATTTGCGCAATAGTTGGCGTCTTTAGGTCATGACTAAGTGTTGATATATAGGTTTCTCGTTGTTTTTGTGCGTCTTTATCTTTGTCAATATTTCTCGCAAAGACAACAATTTTTGTAATATCGTTTGTGCCATCAATAATAGGAATTTTGCGTACTCTAAACCAATTTTTTTTACCGCATTTTAGCTTAATTGGTCTGTCTGCCATAAACGTTTGTCTGTTACGAACAACAAGTTCGTTTTCTTGTTTCATTTGCTCCATAGTATCCCTCTCAAAAATATTTGCGGACAATTGATTTATTTGTCCTTGCTCCTCGATATTTATTTCAAAATAATTCGCTGCTTCTCTGTTGCAGGCGATGAAGTTGTATTCAGTGTCAACAATATATGCAATCATAGGCATGCTATTGAGGATAGTTGCAAAATTACTTTCTGTATTTCGTAGTTGATATCTTAGTTTTTTTTCTGTTTCTACTTTTTTTTCAAAGATTTTATCTTTAAGTATAAGAAGAGCTAGTAGTGAATTTACAAAGCCAAATAAAGTGGCAAAAATAACCACATGCAGTGTATGTTTAAATTCAAAGAAACAGCATAACGAGATTATGAAAAAAGTCGTTATAAATACTGAGTATGAAAGAGTTTTAGCTTTTGTGATTTTTTGCATACGTTCCTCTATATCTAATCACATACAAGATAATAAATTATTTTTATAAATAAATAAATTGCCCACCTGTGTAGTTGGAAACTTATTTTTTGGTGATAAGGTTGAAAACTTTTCAAAATATGTTAAAATGAGATTGTACATATAAAGAAAGAGAGGAAAATTAATGTCAAAAGATTTAAGAAGAGCTCTCGGGGGGGGGGCAAGCGTCTAGAATCCTCGCTCCAACGGGGAGAGGAAGCAATCGTTCACGAGCGACTAG
>ERZ1034878.980-NODE-980-length-11480-cov-7.109059_pt1 | contig 11480 bp, 9 predicted proteins | sample MGYA00520593_ERZ1034878 | MGnify/ENA primary metagenome ERZ1034878 (study PRJEB33766, sample SAMN09781724) | gut metagenome | biome: gut microbiome | host: Homo sapiens | place: Madagascar | study: EMG produced TPA metagenomics assembly of the PRJNA485056 data set...
AATTTATTCTTTAAAGTAATTTTATAATCAAATCGGTTTAAAAATTTTTAACGGTTTTGATAAGCTTAAACAAGCATAAATTTTCAGGTGGTGTATTAAATATGAATTATGTACTGGTGCAGATTGCCAAAAGATACCTTTGCATAACAGCCTGCGAAACTGTAGGCGAGGCAGCTGCTAATGGCACTGCAAATAAAGGTAAAAAGCAGGCTGACCCTAACGAAAAGAAAGCCTACTCTTTCTCCTCCCCTCTTATTATTCCTGTTGACAAGGCTGTATTAAAAGACAAAAGCTCCGTATGGGAAGACCCCAACTTGCTCGCCCGTCTTGTAAAGGACGGACTAAGCACAATGAACCACAGTGAGGTTCGTGATGTTATTCTTATGGTAGAAAGCTACGACCTTACCTGTCAGGAGTATCAGCATATAAGAGGCGCCAAAAAAATCATCGAAGGACTTGCAATCGACAGAATCAGAGATTTTGTCGGCGAGGCGGTTACTGACTTCTCGGTAATCTACAAGGACTACTCTACATACAAAACAAAGGAAGTAAACGAAGAAATTACTTCTAAGGCTTTTGCAATGCCAAAGGCACTTGCAGATGACCTTGTAGCAGGTTTTAAGTCTTTCTCTCTTAATCTTATCAAGATTATCCCGTCAGAGACGGCAATGATTTATGCCGCACAAAAAACAATCTACAGCTTTAACAAAACCGTAGCTTTCATCAGTATGGACTACTCGGCAGTCAGAGTTTTTATTGCCAAAAACGGTGTGCCGCTTTATTGTCACGAATTTACATCCCCTGTTGACGAAATTTTACAGGTAATTGAAGAGGACAGAGATTTAAGCACGGCTGCCGCTATTGATTACCTGCGTACCGCAGGCTACGGCTTTAAGGAAGAGTGCCGCAGCGCATCTTCTCAGCGAAAGATTGAAGACATTGCAGAAAATCTTATTGACGATATCGTAAGAAATGTTCGTCTTGTTACAATGTCGCTCAACATCAGCATTGACCAAATGTTCCTCAGTGACTTCTTGGCTTACATTCCGCATATTCGCAACTACTTTGTAGGCTTTGGTCTTGCAGGCGAGGTAATGCTTGTATCCGATACATTCAACACAGGTTCAATTATTCCTGAGCCGTCACTCAAGGCAAGGGATGACTTCTACAAATCAGGCTCATACTTCCTTATGAATGAGCTTATGAACTGCGGTACTGTTTTTGAAAACAACCTTATTTACGGCTTAAAGGCTCAGCAGGCAAAAACACTTGACGACAGTGCCAAAGCCGCCAAGGTCGGCTGTATCGGTCTTGGCGTTCTATGCGTGGCAGGACTTGCTTTCTTCGGTTTCTACTTTGGCAGAAGCGTTGTAGATGATATGGTTTATAACGATACAAAGTACGATTACGCAAAAACTCTTATTCAACAGAGAGATGACATTACCCAGTCTTTGGCAAATCAGTCACAGGATGCCGAGCTTTTACCGAGAACACAGCTTTATTGCGAAGATGTAATTAATGAGCTTGATGACCAGGTTGTAGATAAAATGGATACTTTTACAAACTACAGTATAACTCACGCAAACGACGGCAACGAAACCTACAGCATTCCGGTAAACGGACTTATTAAAGACTTCCCTACCTTTATTGATTTACAGAACAACATTAAAGACAACGGTTTCTTCTCTATGAGCGAAAACTTCTCGGTTTCTACAAATACAGAAACCGATCAGTACAGTCTTACAGCTCAGCTTACAACAGACATAACTCAGTCACAATCAAGTAAAACTGCAAGTGATACTGAAAACAACAGCGAAAACTAAGGGAGGAAACAAAAATGAAAAAGACTAAAATACCGGTACCGATTATTGTGTTTGTTGCACTTCTCATAGTATTTGTAATTATTTTGCTTGCACTTGTAATGCCGACATTCACTAACCTTTCTAAGTATAATGATGACCATGCTACTGTCACAGCAAAAATCGCCGACTGCGACGATGTACTTGCAAATCAGACAAGTGTCGAAACCAAAATTAGCGAAATGAAAAAGCAGTATGATGAAAATCAGCAAAACCTCTATGTTGACGCTAAGTCATCCGTTAAGGATTTGCAGGATATTTTTGCCGACCTCGGTATTGATATGTCATCACTTACCCGTGGTGAAGGCATGCAGGACCCACAGGGCAGAACATCTATGGGCGGCATTCCGCTTTACTACACAAACCTTACATTCAGCTATACCGGCGCAAAGGATAAAACTTTACAGCTTATCCATTATCTCGAGCAGGAATCAAAAGGCTGCTACTTTATTGATTCGCTTTCAATGTCAGAAATTGAAGGCAGCAAAGAATACGCTACTTCATTTAATGTAACACTTTACTACTTTGATACAACAAAGCAAGTTGTAAGTAATACTGATTCTACCGATTCAACAGAACCCACTACATAATTTTTAAGGACTTTACTATGGCTAATTTACTTCCAATCGACTTTTCACAAATTTCAACCTATATAACTCTCGCAGTAATTTTAATACTGTCAGTTGTACTCTGTATGCTCGCATACAGGCTTATGAATGTCGTGCCTGCAAAATGGCTGTGCGACTATGATGAAGAGCCGGGCGAAAGTCTTTTGGGCACAAGGTATATTTTCAAACAAAGCGGAATTTACACTTCCGCTTTGTTTGCTATATTTAACTTAGGCATCTTTGCATTTTTTGGCTATTCTTTTTACACAATTTTCTTTTTATTAATTTCGTACACAATGCTCCTCATTACAATGAGCGACTTTAAATATACAATTATTCCGGATCAATTTACAATCGCACTTGCAGTGCTTTGCGTTGCACTTGCAATTACCGATCTTTTAACCGACCAAATCTTTATAAAAGAATGGTGGAGTATTCCGCTTGGCGCAATCTGCGGTGGCGGTGTGCTTATGCTTATCAATCTTTTTTCAATACTTATATTAAAAAAGGCAGGAATGGGCTTTGGCGATGTAAAGCTTATGCTTGCACTCGGTGCCTGCCTCGGTTTTCCTATGGTATTTTCAGGACTTCTCTTAGCGGTACTCGTGGCATTTGTATACATTATCTTTTTACTCATTAAAAAGGCTGTATCCAAAAACGAAGTTTCAAGCTATTTCCCGTTCGGCCCTTTTCTTTGCATTGGCTCACTATGCAGTATGTTTTTAGTTAATGTTATAAACTATGGCTTAGATCTCTATTTCTCTCTCTTTAGCCTTAGTTATTAATCTTTATTCCCCTGAAAGGATGATCATATATGAAAAACTCTGTTTTTAACTTGAGTGACGATCTCGTTAAAAGCGGTATAGTAAGTTTAAAAACATTAAAGCGTATTGAAATGCTTTATACGGAAGACAATACTCTTACTCTTGAACGTGCGTTGATAAAAGAAGGCGTTGTCACAGAGGAGCAGATTTATGACCTTATGGCAAAGAAAATGCATTTGCCGCTTGTTGACCTTACTTCCTACTACATATCAGACGATGTAGCCCGGCTCATTCCGGAGCAGATGATGGAAGACCTCGGCGTTATGCCGCTTACCATTGACGGCAATTATCTCTTGATTGCCATGACAAATCCGCTTGATTATAAAGCAATTTATACTCTCAACAACTATACAAAAAGAAAAATAAAAACCGCTATATGTACTCCTACACAACTTAAAATCAAACTTGACGAAATTTTCAGTGTGTCGGACAAAGAAGCGGTAATAGACGAGGCTCAGGAATTTGTTCAGAGCCAGATGAAAAAAACTGAAGACACGGTATCTACCGAAGATCAGGAAGATATCGAAGATCAGCCTATCATCAAGTTTGTAAACAATATGATAGCCGAGGCTGTAAGACAGCGTGTATCAGATATTCACCTTGAGCCTCAGGAAAAGAAATTGGTAATTCGTTTCCGTGTTGACGGTAAACTTATTAAATATATGGACTCAAGCAAGGAGCTCGCTCCCTCTGTAACGAGCCGTATTAAATTTATCAGCGGTATGAACATTGCGGAAAAAAGAATTCCGCAGGACGGCAGAATTCACTACAATATCAATAATCAAAAAATTGATATGCGTGTATCTTCTCTTCCTTGTGTTTATGGCGAAAAAATCGTAATCAGAATTACAACCGCACTCGGTATGAAGCTCGATAAAAAGAACATCGGTTTTCTCCCCGAAAACCTTGAAAAATTTGATCAGCTTTTAACCTCAAGCCGTGGTATCATTCTTCTTTCGGGTGCAACAGGTTCAGGTAAGTCAACCACACTTTACGCTGCTCTTTCAGCTCTTAACACCGAAGACAAAAACATTGTAACAGTTGAAAACCCTGTCGAAATGGTTTTGCCGGGTGCTACACAGGTTAATATCAATGAAAAAGCAGGACTTACATTTGCAAGCGTTCTTCGTTCTATCCTCCGTCAGGACCCTGATATTATTATGATCGGTGAGATTCGTGACCAGGAAACCGCAGATATCGCAGCAAGAGCCGCTATCACAGGTCACCTTGTACTTTCAACAATCCATACATATAACGCAGCCAGCTCGGTTGTCCGACTTATTGATATGGGTGTTGAGCCTTATATGGTATCTTCTTCTATGCTCGGCGTTATTGCCCAAAAGCTTGTAAGAAGACTTTGCCCGGAGTGTAAGCAAGCATATGATGCAACAGATGACGAGCTTAGACTTCTCGGACTCCCTATCACCAAACAGCTCACACTTTACAAACCGGGTCAGTGCCCTGCTTGTAACAACATAGGTTATAAGGGAAGAATTGCGGTACACGAGGTTATGCCTGTTTCAAGAGCAATTAAAAATGCCATTCATCTTGGAAAAACCACAGATGAAATTGACACAATAGCAAGAGAAGAGGGTATGATTTCACTTCGTGATAACCTTAAAAAGCTGTTGTATGACGGTATTATATCATTTGATACATTCATTGACACTGTATCAGAAATCTATCAGGAAGATTAAGGAGTAAGTTTTATGGAATTTGAAGAGATGGTCAGATTTGCCGTTGAAAACGGTGCGTCTGATATTCACCTTGCAAGCAATAACTTGCCTTCTTACCGTAAAAACGGTAAAATTATGAACTACAAAGGCACAGAGATTCTTGACGAGGACACAGTTATGCAGTATATTGACGAGGTTCTTGAGCCTGCCGATTACCTTAAGTTCTGCAACACAGGCGATATCGACTCGGCTTATCAGTTTGAAGACCTCGCACGATTCAGAGTTAATGCATTCAAGCAGCGCCACGGTGCGACGCTTGTAATGCGTGTAATCAAAATGAATCCTCCAAAACTCGGTGATTTAAATTTGCCGCGGTCTATTGCAAAAATTCTTAACCTGCAGGAAGGTCTTGTACTTGTAACAGGTCCTACCGGTAGCGGTAAGTCAACAACACTTGCAGCTCTTATCAATGAAATTAACCATCGAGAAGAACTGCACATTATCACAATTGAAGACCCTGTTGAGTATATGCACTCCCCTGCAAAATGTATTATTAACCAGAGAGAAGTCGGCCAAGACAGTGAAACTTACTCGACAGCACTTAAATCGGCACTTCGTGAAGACCCTGATATTATCCTCATGGGTGAGATTCGTGACCTTGAGTCAATGTCAATCGCTCTTCGTGCAGCAGAAACAGGCCACCTTGTTTTTTCAACACTTCATACAGAGAGTGCCGCAAAAACAATTGACCGTCTTATAGATATGTACCCTGTTGAGCGTCAAAAACAGGCACTCAGCCAGCTTTCAACCACACTTAAGGCAGTAATTTCACAGCGTTTGCTTCCAAGATCAGACCGTCCGGGCCGTATCGGTGCATTTGAAATTATGTTTGTTAATTCTGCTATCGCTAACCTTATTCGTGAAGATAAGATTCCGCAGATTGAACAGATGATTTCTTTGAACCAGCAGACAGGTATGATTACAAGAAAGTTGAGTATCGAAAACCTCCTCAAAAGAGGAATTATTTCAAAAGAAACTGCCGACAAGTACAGTTACGATGTGGCTGATAACGCAATACTTACAGGCGGCAACAATTCTCCGCAGCCGGGTGCACCGGGAATACCACAGCAAACACCACAGCAGCTTACCGCTCCAATGCCACAGTATTCTAATCTCCCGCAAAACAGCACAAACGCTTATCTTAACAGGAGGTAAAAATAATGGAATTTTCTTATGTAGCGGTAAATGAAAAAAATCGTAAATATCGTTCCCGAATGACAGCGGGCACAAAAGAAGAGGTTAAAAGGAAGCTCGAACAGCGAGGTCTTATTGCTCTTTCAATCGATGAAGTAAAGAAAGGCTCGCAGGACGATATTCCGATTTGGCAGCGTGACCTTGGCGGCACAAAGGATGTGCATACATTAAAAATCAGCAACAAGCGACTTCTAACTTTTATGCACCAAATGGCGCTTATGATTCGTTCGGGTATTTCGCTTTCTGTTGCAATGGCTGTAATGTGCGATACCGAAAAAGATAAAAATATGCTGAGAATTTTGCAGGAAATCACCTCAAACCTCTACAACGGTATTACACTTTCTCAGTCGCTAAGCTCATTTAAAACTTTCCCTACTGTTTATGTAAACATTATTCAAACAGGTGAGGCAAACGGTCGACTTGATGAAGCATTTGATAAGTGCGTTAGTCTTCTCAAAAAGGAAATCACTCTTAAAGGTAAGATTAAGGGTGCAATGATTTACCCTATCTTCCTCCTTATTCTTACAATTGCACTTATTATTGTAATGAGTGTAGTTGTACTTCCGTCATTTAAAGGATTGTTTGAAAGTTTTGGCTCTGAACTTCCGATAATGACGCAGATTACAATGGGTATTTCAGATGTACTTCTTCATTTCGGCTGGCTCGTTGTTCTTATTATCGTTGCAATTGTAGTTACACTCAGAATTCTTTACAAAAAGAACTATACATTCTGTATGTGGTGGTCAACATTCCAGCTTAAAATCCCGATTATCGGCGAAGTTTTAAGACTTAACCAGCTTACAAGATTTGCAAATATGATGGCAACACTTACTTCTTCCGGTGTAAACATTCTTTTCGCACTTGAACTTTCAAGAGATGTAGTAGGCAACAAATTTATGTCCGACTGTCTTAACCAGGTAATTGAAGATGTAAGAATCGGTACACCGATCAATATTTCTCTTTCAAGATATCCAAAAGCTTTCGATCCGCTCTTTGTATCAATGATAAGAGTCGGTGAGGAAAGCGGTATGCTCAGTGATTCCCTTAACAAAATGGCAGATATGTACGATGAACAGGCAACCGACGCTACACAGCGTATGACAGATGCAATGACACCTGCAATGACAATCATTATCGCCGGTATCGTAGGTTTCGTTGTAATTTCTATCGTACAGGCAATGTTCGGTATGTATTCAGTTATCACAGCCTAACAGTGATAATTTATAGCAGACGAAAGGAGATCTTTATGAAGAAACTTCATACAAAGAAAAGAAGGATAAACAGCAAAAAAGGTATTTCCATGGTTCTTGCAATAGCTTTGGCTGCAGTTTTATTTTTATCGACAACTACTTTCTTATCTATTGCAATGCTCCAGCAAAAAGAAACCGGTACTACAATGAACTCCCGTCAGGCATATGTATCAGCAAAAAGTGCGCTTGATATGGCAGAAGAACTGTTAAACGACGGTAAACTTCAATTACCTGATTCAGGATCACTTTACTATGTTTTTTACTATGTTGAAGGAGATCCTAAGGTTCATGTAGAAAAATTCAACAGCTCTGAACTTGCATTAGAATGGATTAACAATCCGGCTCATGCAAGTTATACTATAATAGGTAATGCTTATATTAAAATTACTAAAAATACAGACGGTAGTTACACTATGACTGCCGTTGGCAAAGAAAATAAATATGACTATTCAGGTGATGGAAATACAGGTGATCTTTCAACCAAATTTGATGTAAAATATAATTTAGTTGAAAAAGAAGAAACAGCTAACCTCACTATGAAGCAAAAAACAATTACTTCACCGACCGGCAATAAATTTTTAATGCTTGGTGATCAAACTTCATTTTCACTTCTTCGTTCTGTAAGAAAAACTTTAAACGAAGGAGATACCACATTTCGTACCTTACAGAGCTATGATACTGACAATGACAAAAAATCAATAATTTATATTCCTAAAAACGAAGCTGGCAATACACCACTCACAACTTGCTTTCCTCTTGTATTTGATAAAACAGTAAAAAGTACAAGTAATAGTAATAAGAGACTTAAATTTACAGCATATGATAACGGCATTTACTTTTTAGGCAATTACAGCGGACCAAAAGTAACAAGTGACTATAATTCCGAAGCGGTTGATATAAGTTTTTACACAGAGTCAGACGCTTACGGTGTAGCCTTAGAATGTAAATATCTTGTAATTGGCGGAAATATGGTATGTCGTCCGGCCACTGGCGAATCCGGCATTACACTTAAATACTCCGGCAGCTCTTATAATACCGATAAAGGTGTTGTAATATACTTTACTAAAGATTGTAAGCTTATGACTTATAATAATAGCAATCAAATAACTAAAACAGTAGAGTATAAAAAAGGATATTATTATATTAACTTAGGTGACAACAATACAGCCGTTGATTTATTTTCAGAAAGCACCAAAGCGAGTGCTAAAGAAATTACTACAAACAGTGAAGAATACAAAAGAGTTAACAGTATTGATATGTATAGTTCTATGGTTGATACAAAAGGCAAACTAAAGGACATACATTCAGCTTACGAAGGTGAATATGAAAAGGGCAAAGAAAGAGTTGATATTTTGAATGAATCTGGAACTTTCACTGCAGTTCCAAATTCAAACAGCTACTCCAATACAGTTCGAACAACATTTACTAAAGGATGGCAAGACTACTACATTTATTGTGCACCATCCGAAATGCCAACAGCTAGTGGATATTATGATATGTATTCAGGCAAAGAATTTAATTATCTTTGGTACAATATAAACCCAATGGAATTTAATGGAAATGTGGATATGTCAATTCATAGTAGTAATATTACATTATCAATTGGTCCCGATGAAAACGAAACTGTTTATTATAACAATCAAATTAAGAACAGCAACGGTAATCCATACTTTCCTTATTCTTTCAATCAAACTATTCTTCCTACAGACAAGTTTGCTACTGACAGTAATACTACAAAATTCACAGCAGAAGGTTCAAATAAAATCACACAAAAAAACAGTTCAGCATCATTTAGTGTAAAACCTTATTGGAATGAAAAATCGTTTACTCTTAAAGTAGTAAATGATTTTATTGTAGAAATGTCAGATGGTACAACATATACCATAAAAGCCGATGATTACACAGATATTCCGGAGACAGGACTTAACTTATTTACAGACGAAGCAAAAAAATACTTTGAAAGTCATTCTACTTCACGAGTTGATTCTAACTCATCAAGTATTGAATGGGTGAAAAATAACACTATTAATACTTCAGTAGACAGCAGTAACCTCGACCAAAGCAGTTCAGTTATAAATTTTAAAGCAACAAACGGCGGAACACTTAAAGGAGATACATATAAGGGCAAAGCTATTTACTGTGATTTTGGTAATGGTTCTTCGGGTGAAAATGCTATTGTAACATATGGAAACAATGCAACCTTAAAAGCAGATGTTGTTTCAATCGGAGCGGATTTACTTGAAATAAAAGACGGAAAAGGACTTAAAATTAATACTTATAGTGCACATAATGAATCGACATGTGTTGTAGACGGTAATCCTATTGACGGTTCCATGCTTCAGATTACTCGTAAAACTACTCTCAAATTTAATGATGATAATGCTAATTCTATAACTTTAAGTCCGGGTTACTATTTCTTCCCGGGTATTACAGGTGATTTTGATATTTTAAGCAAAGCTTTTTGGGAAAATTGGAGTTCTTCAAAACCATATTACAAAGCAGAAAAATTAAACGACGGTACTGAAGCTTATAAAAAGGTAACTGTTACAACTAAAATTGATCCTGTTGACTTTGAAGGGAAGTATTTCTAATGAAGAAGAAGAACCTTAAATTTAAAAAATATTTAAAAAGTAAAAAAGGCTTTTCTCTTCTTGAGTTGGTATGTGCAATTATGATCATGGCAATAGCCGTTTCGGCTACTGCCACCGGTCTTAATATCAGTAATCAGTCCATTACCAAAAACAGTCTTATGGACAAAGCTTCTGCAAAAGCACAAATGTATTGTGATGTAATTATGACATATGTTGAAAAAACACCGTCAAATGATCCATATGACGGTTGGGATTCATTGACTGAAGCACAAAAGAATGCTAATAAACTTTTTGCAGATACACCTAATCAAACATATACTTTTACAAGCGATATTCAAAGCAATATTGATACAGATGTAAAAGCTCTTGACAATACTTTTTCAGCAAAACAATATGCTTCTGCAGATATTGACAACAGAGATTTTAACAAAAATGAAGTTGCTTATACAATTCAAAAAGAAGGTTCTTACATTAATTCTGATGGTATAAGTATGGTATCGTACAAAGTCACTGTTTATATTGATTACGGTACAAATGGTACAACTTCATGTACCGGTATTATCACTAAATCCAAATATGTTCAATAAGGAGGATGCAAATGATTAAAATATTAACTAAATTAAAAAAACATCTCTCCAAGCGCTCCGTAAAAAATAAAATCGGTGCAACGCTTATTGAACTTATAGCTGTTGTATGCATTCTTTCTATTGCCTCTACTGTAAGCATAAGCGGATTATTTGCTATGGCCAATGTTGCAAAAAGAGGTCAGGATCTTTCCCTTTGCGAACGCACAAGCGATATGATTTCTAAACAACTTTCAATTTACGGTAATACCTCAAACTATGTTCAATCATATGATTCAAAACCTACTCTCAAAGCATATGACGAAAGTGCAACACCAAGTGGTTTTATGGATGTAGATAATGGTATCGGTAATAAAAGTGATTACTTTTTATATGCAGATCCAAATACAAAATACAGATTAATTCTTGCTAAGTTTGATACTTCATCGGGTGATCCTACAGGACATAAGCTTACACCAATAGTCAGTATTGACAATGTAAAATCAATTAAATTCGACCTTAAACAACTTAATACTGATGAAAAAAAATATATTCTTCAATATACAGTAACAACAGTAGGAAGCAATGTATGGGATAAGGATACTGATAAACGAGTTGAGTACACTATTTCAAGCGGAGTAGTTTTGAATAATACAAATAATTCTGCTACTATACCTCCGCTGCAATATTCAACCATAACAACAAAAACTTCTTTAACTGAAGCAAGTACAACCTATATCAGAATACAAACCTCAAGCAGAAGTAATCTTGATATTTACTAAAAGTTAAAATCCTTAAACAAAAGGGGCTGTCGCATTAACACCCTCAAAAAGAAAAACCGGGTAGCCCGAAAGG
>ERZ1034878.981-NODE-981-length-11462-cov-63.895503_pt1 | contig 11462 bp, 14 predicted proteins | sample MGYA00520593_ERZ1034878 | MGnify/ENA primary metagenome ERZ1034878 (study PRJEB33766, sample SAMN09781724) | gut metagenome | biome: gut microbiome | host: Homo sapiens | place: Madagascar | study: EMG produced TPA metagenomics assembly of the PRJNA485056 data...
GATTGTAGGTTGTCTTTCCTATCCTGTCGGAAACCTCAACCTGTACGTTCCACTCATACGAATTATCCGCTGTAAAATTTGCATCAGTATTATTCTGAATGGTTGCATAGCTTCCATATGAGCTGTCAGAAACCTTCTTTGTTCGATACCTGATTGCTACTGTATTCTTGCCACCAATCGAAGCATAGTTCGCATTTACATTTAATATGCTTTCTGAATAATAGTTGCTCTTTCGGTTCAGCTTGATGATTGCACTTGGCAATGTCCAGTCATACACAAGCACCGTGATATTTTTCTGGCCCACATTTCCCCTTGAATCAACGATTTTGACGGTCACTTCAGTGTCGTATGATACATTTACCACACCGACATTGATTGTGCCTGTAGAGCCGTTTAAAGTGCCTGTATACGCATTACCATTTACAACCGCTGTCAATGTTTTCAGCGTGGCACTGTTTAAAGCCTTTGCATTGCTCACACTGATTTGTAACGTGGAATTATTACGAATGATATATTGATTGTTTCCTGTGATTGCAACAGTTGCCGAATTTGTGTCGGAATAACCTACATCAAAGACAGGATTAGAATTTACAACGTGTGCAATAATGGTACAGCTTGATGTTCCTATAACTACACTGCCACTATACGTTGTTACAATGATCTCTCCGGTCATGTTATTGCTGTTTGGCATTTGCGCATAAAGATTAGATGCAATCCTATCTGTATCAAGTGTAATGTTATCCGTTACGCCATTGCCGATAGTATAACTATATGAACCAAACTTCAGCACAACAGTGTGCGTAAACACGGTTGACTTGCGGTTCATATGCACAACAATAGTATCACCGATATTAAAATCAGGAGAATTGTTTGGCCACGTATTCAAACTTGGCTGTGATGATCTGCCAATATCGGGAAGGCTCCAACTTCCAGAACCTTTACAGTTTACGCTCGTAACATAAATTGCACATTCTGCATATGCGCTGAAACTCTTTGCACCGTTAGTATCGTGACCGATTGCAAGCTCACCAGATGCAACAACCGTTCCAGTGTATAACTTAATTCTAGTGTTTGATTGATAAACAACAGTGCCGTTTACAGTGCACTTAAAAGGCCCTGCCATGTACCAATAGCCTGACTTGATTCCTGCACCCTTTAATGTCCACGAGATAACAGACTGATTGTTTACGGTGCTTTGACTTTTTAATGACCAGTCAAACTGTAAGCATGCGCCATCATATGTTGTTGTTTTGAATGTTCCTGATGTTGCCATATTACACTCCTACTATACCGATACCGTCATTTGTAACAGTATCTCCATCTTTCACTGTAATCGGAATAAACCGCACTTTGTTGCACAAAGTGATCTCTTCCTCAATAACAGATTTTTTCTGATGAAACTCGTCACCTGAAACCCAGAATGTTTTAGCCCCTGTACGATCATATCCTGCAAAACCAACATAATTATTGACAACCAAATATGAGCCATCAAGGCCATACATGATTAGTCCGTTTTTGTCCAGCTTTGCAATCAGATTATTTGCTTCATCATAGACTTCAATCTGTCCATTCTGGTTAAGGTTAGAGCCGAGTTTTAATGTTCCACCTTTAATCATGTCCGCAACTAAATTGATAACGTTAATATGTTGCATATTCAGCACATTGTCAATCGTCCATGCACTTTCAAAATCTCCATTGATTCCAGTGTTTGAAAATGCAATACCTCCGCTGTTAATCATAATGACGTGGTGAGCTTCTTCCTTTGGCAATGCATCAACAACAAGAATCTTGTCGCCTTCATACACAACATACGAATTGCCAAGCATGCCTAGAATTGTTTCCTGAGCATGTTGAATTGCATCTGAAAACACAACCTGTAAAGCAGAATTGTTTTTCTCAACGATCTGCTGAATTGTTGAGTTTACTGTTCCCATAAGATCAGAAACTTTTTGTTGAAAATTTCCAAATTCAAGCTCCGTATACTTGCCTAAAATGCAGTCATAATCATACGAAATAACATGTGTTGTAATATCCACACCCATAGGCTCGTCAATGACTTCGATTGTATCTCCAATGTCTGTCAGTTTTTCGAGATTAGCCTTGAGTGTATAATTCACTTTTGGCACGCAGTTTTCATCGACATATGCCTGCCCCTGATTTCTCAAATCCTCAATAAGTGCATTGTTATATGCTGTCTCATCAAGATGTCCTTCTGCATCCTTGTATAGGTCTTGGTCAACGTTTTGGTTGAAAGATACCACTTTTGTGAAAGGAATATCATACTGTGTCTTGCTGTAAAGATATACCTCATCCAACAGCAAGCCATCTTTTCCAACTGGCATAAGTTTTGTCACAACATTGTCCCAGTTTGCCGTGCATGTCATTTCCTTCAGATTCTTTTTGTATCGTACAGTCACACCATTATCACGCCCGATAGTGCTCATGATTGCAAACCTGTAATTGTCACGCACAAAGTGACCACCCCAACGCTCTAGAACCGTGCTAAAAGCGTCATACAGCGATGTCCTCACGCACCTGTATGAATTTACTGCTGCAATATCAGACACCGTCTGAAACGGGCTAGGATTGTCCGTGGCGCTGTTCAAATGGTCCATCGCATCGTTGCAATTCTTGTCAACCACATAACTGTCTGCAATCACATAGTTTTGAGCATCATACGATATGTGCTGAGCTTTTAATGTGATCTTGTGTTTTGTCTTTTCTGGATTCTTAATGCGGAAAGCCTGTGCGCCTTGTGGAGTATCTGCAACGATAATTCTATTTTCTGTCAAAATGTCAACATAAGAAATGTCCGCTTCAACACTCAAATAAAATTTGCCGTTATCTTCCTTGTGAATTTTTGCCTTGAATGGCTGAATGACTGCATCACCGTTGCTTGAAAAATCTGTGTCTGTTGTTCCAAATAGTTTTATCATATTTCAACCTCACATACTTAACGAAAAAGGCGCTCGTTGCGCCTGTCTTTTTATCCTACAATTCGGCTAACGCTTTTTCTACAGCGTCATGCCATCTTTTAGGCACTTCTTCCAGTGTCATTCGGTTCATCTGAATCTGTCGTACGTACCATTTTACCATGGTTATTCACCCCCTACGATTTCTGCAAGTGAAGCGATAGCTTCATTGATTGCTGTAATGTCAGCTGTGTTCTGCTCAGATGTATTCTGTAGTGCCTGAATTGCCTTTGCTGCGTCTACCACGGCTTCTCTTGTTTCTTTAACCTCAAAAGTTACTGTAGTAGTGTTCCTCTTGGAGTCTACAGAGATTCTGCTACCGAGACTGTATCCTTTTGCTGTCAGAACTACCTCTCTAAGTTCATTCAAAATTTTGATTTCTGCGATCTGCTCAACTTTTAGAGTCTCAATTGTTTTCTGATAGCTCATATCTACTAGGGTTACTGAGACTTTGTCATTCTCTGTGTTGAATTCATTAAGTGCCAGTTCTGTGCCGTCTTTTAAGACTAGCTTTTTAGTTACTTCCATTTTGCTTCCTCCTTATGCTATGCGTTTCCAAAAATATACTGTGATGTATGGTTGCAGTGAGTGCGTTTCCGCTTTCATATGTTCATTATGGTCATGAACACCAATTTTATTACCATTACTATTTAACAATGCACCATAGTATAGGTATCCTATATCTTTACGATATATAGGATAAAGGTATGAACCACCTGTAGAGTTCGCAGTAAAGGTCATGCTTGTAACACCATCGTTCCCAGTACCTTCACCGACTAGTGTACGGCCTTGTCCAAATCTTTCCCATTTGCCACCGAATGATGTATTCGGATTAAAGTTAGAGCTAATGCTTATGTAGACACTTCCCACTGGGTAAGCCTGAAGCGGCCCTGGCATTTTAGCTTTTATCTTTCCCCAGAAGTATTTAAGTCCTGTTTGATCTAAATATTTAGCCATTTTTCCTCCTTAACTAGCGACTATCGTGTCGATTTCTGAATTGGTAATTGCCGAGACACTTGTTGCGCTCAGATTATCCAATTTAGTTTTATCAGCAGCAGACATCAATCCATTTGCTGTATTTGTCGCAACTCCATATGTCGTATTGTTATCCTGTTGAGTGAACGTAAATGTTGTTCCGTCTAGTGCCGTTGCCGTAAATGTCGTTCCTGATCTTGTGATGTTTTTTATCGCCTTTGACTGATCATAGTTTGCAACATTGCCTAGACCTACTTGTGATTTGTTCACTCCATGCGGATTGCTCCTATTTCCTATATGGCTTCTGGCTGCGGAATCCTTTACCGTGTATGTTGTGCCACTTGGGAGTTCAATACTTGATATATCAGCCACTCAAGCAACCTCCTTTATTTTGATGTAATCGTTGCGCTTGTGCCTGTAAACGCTGGTGCGGATGCACTAGCAGACTTAACACCTGTGGCAACCGTTACAGCCGTTCCCTTTGTTGGCAAAGAACCTGCTGAAAATCCAAGTGTTAGAACCTCATTTGTAACCGATGCCGTGAAACTTGGCAATGTGCCTACACCAGTAATTGGCGTAACACTCGTTGTATTTACAGCAACCGAAACAGTCGGTGCGGAAACTGAACCTGCCGGTGTATATGATGCACTCGCAGAATCCTTGAATGCCAGTCCCCTAAGACTGCCTGTACTACCGAACTCGTGCCACTTACTATCCGATGTAGACCACACAAGTTCAAGCGAGTTGTAAATAACGACATCGCCATTTGATGGCGTATAATCTGCATTATTGATTTTAATCGGTGATGTGCTAGAGCCATCCGCAAGTGCCGTTGTTGTAACTCCTGCGTAATGCATAGCACCTGTTGCAGAGCCCTTTAGAATGCTAATGTCATGTCTTGCAGTTGCATCTTTGATGTCGTAAGTTGCTCCGCTTGGTAATGTAATTTCTGAAATATCTGCCATTATTTACCTCCTATTATCAGATTTCCTTCGTTAACAGTATACGTCGTACCGCTGTTCCATTTAAGCCTGTCTGTACATGATACGTGTATATCTGCATCGTTTACATGTATATTTATTTCGCTGTTCAAATTTTCAAACTTTTTTTTGGCTTCGCTTGCGCTCTCAATATCATAATCTGCAAGCGATTTGTTTCCTTTTACTTCAACATTGTTGATTTTAGGAATATTCGTTAGTTGATTATAATCGTCTGTTCCAACCACTGAAACGCTATCCAATTTTACGGTTAAACAATCATCGTCCGCAAGCATGATAATCTTGTAATCATCCATGCTTTACACTCCTTTTTCGGTGTCACATGCAAATGTGACTTCTTCCGTGATAATCAGCTTGCCTAAAAATGTCTGATGTATCTGGTCACCTCTGATAAGCTCAATGTCATAATAATAAGTACCAAAATCAATGTAGTCTGTATCTTCTGGCTTAATTGAGAATGAATATACATTTCCATCTTTAGTTATCGTTCCATCAGTCAGTTTTTTTTGAATGATAATCTTTCTCGATGATGTATTTGCTTTTACCGTGAAAGTGATTTGAGTAAATCCTTTGCTTACCTCTGCATCGTTTGCATCGTGAACGGTAAAATGAACCTTTTTCAAGTCACCTCTCGGCATTGTAATGTGTTCCATGTCATCACCTACTCTTTCATAATATCTTCAATTTCGTTATTTGAAATAGATGAGGTTGGAGCAATATCAGCCCACTCGTATTCGTAATCGTTGTTGCTTTTCTTTTTTAGAAACTGTCCTGTTGTACCACCTGTTGGAATGCCTTCACCTTTTTCGCCGTTCAGACCATCTTTACCATTCAGGCCATCTTTACCATTCAGGCCATTTTCGCCTTTCGGTCCTTTATCGCCTTTCAGGCCTTTTTCGCCTTTCAGCATAAAAACCTTACATACAGGTTTTGTAAAGTATTCGCCCATTTTATGCACCCCCTAGTCTGTGATTCCATATCGTACTTTCAATGCACCTGTTAGGATAGTAAATACATCACTGTTAAGTTCAATTTGCATATCGTAAAAATAATGTCCTGTTTCAATATCGTTTGTATCTTCAGGCGCAATTCGCACCACGTAATACATCTTGTTGCGCTCCTGCTTCCTGAATGAGATGCCATCTTCAAGTGTTTTCTGGAATACGACATCGCCATCATCAAGATTCCTTTTGCACGTGAAGAACGCCTTTTCAAGCTCCTGCGGTTTGTCATCGAACTCAATCTCAACCGCAAATGACAGTGTGTCGCCTTTAATCATTTCAAGATTCGCCTTTTCCATCATATCCACCTCGACAGATTTTCAAATGCAATATATGTAAGCTGTCCATCCCATGATACGGAATTAGACCCAACTTTCAGCACAAATTTGTCGTAATTTCCGACAACGTATCTGTTCATCAATACATCATCATTGTACGCTTCAAGCCTTTCCGTGTCTATAGTGATGGAATTTGATGTGCTCATGTCAATCCGAAACAACTGCACACCATTCAACGACAGATTGATTGTTCCTGAACCCTTGATATGAATGATTGGCTTGGAAACATAATTGCCGTTATTTCTCACGGTAATAGCTCCAGTTGGATTGTCAAACACCTTCATTTTTTCAAGTGTGCTGTACTTGAACGGTTGCACATGATACGTGATCTCAGCCGTTCTAAACCTCATAAGGCGCTCATAATCTACAGCATCAAGAATGTCATATTTGTAATATCTTTCAGCTTCATTTGAAAACGTGACTGTTCCACTCGTATTAAAGAACGAAATGATTTCGTCAATGTCATAATCACCAAACAGACCGATTTTCATTTTCTTATCGTATGCTGAATATCCTAGTCTTGTAATAATATCACCATCACGACCATCTATCTGTTCAATGCTTGTACGCATCAAAGGCTTACTAATTGACGGCAATTCCTGAATCAGCAATCCTTTTAAATATCGGCTGTCAAGCCCATTTTGAATTACATAGTTTCGCACATCTTTCACCACCTTAATTGTAAATCAGTTTTGTAACTGTTTTATCGACGAAATGTCCCATCTCTTCGTCGTCCATCACGACTTTGACCTTTGATAAAGCTTCCTTGAATGCATCAACCATGTTGTTATAGCTTCCACCGCTTGTTGAAATACCACCGTTCACATTGAATGCATCAGACATGCCATTTGCCAGTGCTTCAGTCTGATTAATCAACTCTGGGCTTGCCTTTCTCAAAGAATCGCTCAAGCCTTCAACCATGTCAGGCATCCAACTTTCATATTCAGCCAACGGCCCTTCATCAGGTCTTGAGAAATGAAGAAATGACTTGATTTTATCTGCAACACCGCTGACTGCATCCGTTACATAACGAATCGCTCCCCTGATGCCGTTTGCGATGCCCTGAACCATATCAACGCCCCAGTTGTACAACTGTCCAGGCAATGAACTGATACCATTGATAATAGTACTTACAACATTGCCAATAGTTCCGCCAAGATTGCCCATCATGGATGCAATACCACTAATGAGTGAGCCTATGATTTGTCCGCCCATTGCTAGAATCTGTGGCAAGTTCTGAATCAATGTCTGCACAATTGATATTATTATTCTCGGCGTAGCTGCGATCAACTGTGGCAAAGACTGAATAAGCCCATTGATAAGCGCTACAAGAATCTGAATACCTGCATTGATAATAACAGGAAGATTTGCAAGTAATGTTGCTGAAACCGTGTTAATAATCGTAGGCAACATTGTGATCAACTGTGGTAATGCTTCAGTAATACCATTAGTTAAAGCTACTAACAACTGCACACCTGCTGTAATGATTGCAGGAAGATTTGCAAGTAATGTATCAACAGTCTGCTGAATGATTGTAGGCAACATTGCGATCAACTGTGGTAATGCTTCTGTGATTCCCTGAATGAGCGACGTAATCATCTGCAAGCCCGCATTGATAAACTCTGGTAACAGAGTAATCATAGCCTGTATAATCTGCATAATACCATCAACAACAACAGGCATCATCTGTGGGATAGCTTCAAGAACCGATTGAATCACATTTGTAACTGCTGTTATAAGCGTTGGTAACGTGTCGCTTAGAATAGGTGGAATCATTTGTACAAGCTGTGGTACAACCGTCTGGATAAGCCTTGTCGCCACTTCCGCACCGCCCTTGATAATCTGCTGTACCCTTGGGATTATGTTACCAGCAAAAGCCGTAAGACTCTCCACAAAGTCATTTATCAGTGTTCCAAAGTCTGCGTTATCGTCTGCAATGCCAGTCAGAAGGTTCTGCCAACTGGCCTTCATCATGTTCGATGAACCCTCGATTGTGGTAGCTGCTTCCTTTGCAGATGTTCCCGCAATTCCCATATGCTTCTGCATCACTGAAATTGCGTTAACACAGTTTGCGAAACTCATTGAGTTAGAATCGACCGTAACGCCAAGCTCGCTCTGTACGTCCTTCATTTGTGATGCATCTTTGATAAGACGTTTCATTTCCTCCGTAGTGCCACCATATCCAAGTTTCAGGTTGTCAAGCATCGTATAGTTGCCCTTTGCAAACCCTTGATATGCGTTCTGGATATCCTGCATAGATGTTCCCATTTTGTTTGCATTGTCCGACATATCAATGATCGCACGGTTGGCATACTCAACCGCCTGCTGTGTGTCATTACCAAGCGAGGATACTAGGCTTGCCGAAAAGCTCGTTGCAGTCTCCATGTAGTCGTTGGCAGAAATCTGAGCAGTCTTGTAAGCATCAGAAGCGTATGCCTTCATCGCATCAGCTGAATTGCCGAACATCGTTTCGATTCCGCCTGTAAGTTGCTCATAGTTTGCGTATGAATCGAGCGCCTGTTTCCCTAAGCCAACAAGTGCAGAACCAATTTGCTTTAGCCCATTTCCAACCGCTCGTATAGCATCGGTTGTAAGGTTGGCAAGAACCCCCTTCATGACCGTGAAGCCATCGCCAAGTTTTTTTGATGCATCATCGGCATCATTCATTTCTTTACCTAGGTTGTCAATCTCTTTCGCTGTCCTGTTAACGTCCGCTTGAGCATTGTTCATCTGCACTGCAAGCTTTGACAATGATTGCTTGTTTTTGTCCTGCGCCGTTGTACTTTCATCATACTGCTTCTGCAATTCGTTAACAACTTTCTCTTGCTCTTTGTACTCTTGACTGTTCTTTCCAACCTGAGCTTCAATACTTGCAAGCTTTCCCTTTGCATTTTCGAGCTTTTCGCCGAGTTGCGCATGCTCAGCTGCTGACTGTTTAACAGCATCCTGATATGTCTTGTACTGGTCGGATACAAGTTTCAGCTTTGATTTCTGCTCTTCAAGGCGCTTGTTCAGCACATCACTCTTGGCTGTCAATGCTTCGGTACTTGTATCGTTCTTGTCATATGTACTCGTGACAACCTTCATTTCAGAAGATACTTCACGCAAGCTCTGTGTGATTTGACTTAACGCTCTCCTGTATTCGCTCTCGCCTTTCAGCTTAATGGTACCACCTAATGCCATATGCAACCCCCTTCCTAGAACCAGTCGTCCTCATGCTGTGATTTTTCATATGCCTTCGCATATGTTGTTCCTGTCTTTTCAAGCATCAGTTCAAAATCAAAATCGTTCTTGTAATGCTTGTAATACAGGTTGAAAGTTGTCAGTGTCAATCTTCCAACTTCATGAAATGTAAACCCTAGTTTGTTACGCCCGATAAAGTAGAACCATGTAAAGTCTATCGGCTCTGGTTCATCCTCATCGGGGATTATGCGTTTTTTTCGGCGCTCTGTGTGCTGTCAACGACAACGCCATTCATCAACTGTGCAGATGATTGCAAGCCAATATCTGTGATCATTCTTCCGACCTGCTTGCGTGTAAGCATCTTTTCTTTTGTGCCGTTTTCCTCGTTCTCGATGTCAATTCCTTCATTCAACATTGCTGTGATACCAAAGATAACAGCCTTTGCATTTGGCTCACCATCATTTTCTGTGCCGTCTGTAAGCTTTCCCCAGTTTTCAAGTGTTCCATACTTCTCTTGAATAACTTCCATCACGTTCAAATTGAAAGCTAGCTTGTATTCCTTTCCTTTGTATTCAAGTATCTTTGTGATTTCCTTCATGTTTGCCTCCTATAAAAATAAGACAGGGACGAACCCTGCCTTTATATTCTTTTAAACTGAAGTCTTTGCCATCAGTCCTTCAAGATATGTGACAGCTTCAGTCTTCGTATCAAACGTTTCAGTTTTTGACCATGTGCCATCTGCCAATGTCGCCACCGTTCCGTTAAGTTCAGTTGTGCTGAATGATACGCTTTCGCCCTTTGTAGCATCATCCTGTGACGGTTCTGAGAACTTAACCTTGCATAGAAACTCTACCGTGTACTTGTAAGCTCCGTTCACCATCTTTGTAATGATTCGTCCGAAACCTACATATGGCGCAACATCGTTTGAATTTCTGACAAGCTCTTTCCCATTTTCTGAAACCGTATGCCCAAGAAGGTCTGCCATGATCTGCACATCCTCGTGGTCGATTCCTGCTGTAACAGAACCTTTCTGAAAAGATGTATCGCTCTCAGCCAATGCATCATCGGCATACAAAGACGCATCATTGTTAGAAATATCTACCTTGCATGAAATAGCCTTGGCTGGCTTTTTCGCACCGTCATAAGTTGCTTTACCATCTTCCGATTCCGTAAGTTTTGAATATCGGAAGTTATTTAACCCGATTTTAGCCATTATTCGCTCCTTTCGATTGAAAAACATAATGTCTTGTGGTAATACTTCGTATCATCCTCATACATATCTGCGGATGATCTGTCAGGTTCCCACATAAACCCGACAACTGTAAGCAATTCCTTTAACGCCTTGATAATCGGCTTGTAATTGCTTTTTGAATAAATATCAAAGTCATAATACTCGATATAATTAAGCAACTCATCATCACCATGTAGCGTACTCTCTGCATCTGCTTCCATATACGTGATGTACGTTTCTTCGTTTCCATTATACCGCAAGAACTTGACTGGAATTTTTTTGCCATTGACCATGAAGTCACTTAATATTCTTTCAATAAGATTATTCATCTAAAAGCCCCCCGCTCAACTTCTTCTGTTCTTCTTCCATTGCTTTCATAATCTGCGACTTTTTGAAAGACTTTCGGAAGAACGGTTGCTTTGGATAGTTCTTTTTAGAGCTTCCATATTCAAACATGTTAGCAACAAGTGGTGCAGGAGTCTTTCTTCCATCTTTGTTGATGAAATATCCAGTGATCATGACTTTTGTGTTGATACCATCATCTGACGGTGTTTTATAAACTCGTGACAGCTTCACATGACTGCTAAAGCCTGAACTTCTCAGCGACTCTGGAAGATTGGCAATAACATTCTTATATACAACCTCTGCCCCTGCTTTGGTCATGCCACCAAAGATGTGGTCAAACTGCTTGTCGATGTAAGATATATCCTTCAATACGCTATCATCAATATCAAGAATAAGTTTAGCCATCAGTGTGTCACTTC
>ERZ1034878.984-NODE-984-length-11439-cov-6.898103_pt1 | contig 11439 bp, 8 predicted proteins | sample MGYA00520593_ERZ1034878 | MGnify/ENA primary metagenome ERZ1034878 (study PRJEB33766, sample SAMN09781724) | gut metagenome | biome: gut microbiome | host: Homo sapiens | place: Madagascar | study: EMG produced TPA metagenomics assembly of the PRJNA485056 data set...
AATGATGAATCAATAAAGCAATTTGAACAAGAAAATAATATTATTAGAAGTAATGAAATATTTAATGAAATTCTTCGTAAAAATTTTCCAGGGAAACGTAATTTATTTAAAATCAATGACAAATCTGAAATTCAAAACTTATTCTATGACTTAAACAATAATGTAGAAGTTACACGTCTGTATTATCGATTTTACCATCTAACTGGTGGTGATTTTTATATTCGTAGGATTGAAAAAATGCAAAATCATATTGACGGTGAATTTTGGCTTTTAAATAATTATGAATTTTATATTAATAATCTATGGATATACAAAGATGATGTCGGATATGATTTTATTGTAATTGATATAAAAGCAATGAAAACTAATGATGTTTTTGGAGAACCTTGCGAGTCAAGTGTATGGGTTGGTGCAGGTTATGATCAAGGAGAGTACATTTCAAGTAATGAATATGAAGACGGTTATTCCACAAAATTAGGTAAATTATCAAATGATGCTGAATTTAGAGAAAGATATGTAAAAAAAGATCTATTAGTTATATCCCCACAATTCAGTAGTATGTATAATGCATTTGAAGGTGAAAATATCAAAAAGTTATTTACATTATATAAAAATAATAATTTGGTGTTAAAAGAAGAATTTTTAAAAGAAATCATGCCACCAAAAGTATTAAGACATATATCTCATTTGATGATTTTAGGTTACTAAAAATAAATTTTTATCATTATATAGTAATTTACTTTTTCCGGTCATATAAATAATCATCTTCATCTCATTGTTAATTAAATTTTGTTCTGTATGTTAAATTACACTCACCTCTCACAAAACGTGACATTTAGTCACCTTTTGTTCGGCAGAGTCTCCAGGCGCATTTTTTAAAAGCTTGGATACGAGGAATCGTCTCACGCATCAAGCGAAGCTTGATGGGTTCTTACCTCTCACAAAACGTGACATTTGTCTTGACAGGTTCGCGTTTAACGGCAATTACAAGTTTTACTGCTATGCTAACCGCATATTGTAAAACTTTCCAGCCTCAGCTCACCTGTCGCTAGTCACCTTTTGTTCGGCAGAGTCTCCAGGCGCATTTTTTGATTATTGGGACGCTAAATACACCTTTCACACGACAAGCAGAGTTTGTCGTGTTCTTGTGTATCGCAAAACATGACAGTTGTATTTAATCCAAAATCTTAATCATTTCCCTGCTTTTAACTTTTTAGATCTTAAATCTCTATGGAAAGTAATTGCAAATCTGTGCGCTTCATCTCTTATTCGCTGGATTAAATAGAGCGCATTAGAATCTCTAGGGAGTAAAATTGAGTCGGTTTGATTTGGCAAAAACACTTCTTCTTCACGTTTTGCAAGTGATACAAAGTCAATGCCACCTTCGCCAACTTTTATTCCCATTTCTTCAACGATTTGCATAACACTCGATAGTTGACCTTTTCCGCCATCAATAATAATCAAATCAGGTTTTTCCCACTTAGGTTCACCTAATCTTGAAAGTCTGCGCGAAAGAACTTCTTTCATAGACAAAAAGTCATCAGGCTTTCCTTCTGTTGATTTGATTTTGAATTTTCTATAAGCAGTTTTTTTCGGTAAACCGTTTTGAAAAACAACCATAGAAGCAACAGTGTTTGTGCCTTGAATATGCGAAATATCATAACATTCAATACGGTTAGGGAAATTTGTCAGTTGCAATTTTTCAGCCAAATATGAACCAACTTCATTAAAATCCTCTCTGATTTGTGCCATTTTTTTTAGTTTTGCATTTTCTAAAAGGTTTGTTGCATTTTTAAGTGCAAGTTCGTAAAGTTCTTTATACTTGCCTTTTCCATAACTTATAGTAACTTTTTTGCCTGATAGAATTTTCAACCAATCTTGATAAAGTTCCTTTTCTCCAACTTCTTCCAAATCTTTTGAAATAATTCTATCAGGAAATTCTAATTTCAGATTTGTATAATAATCTCTAAAGAAGGTTTCAAAATATTCGGTTTTATCGACATTATCTACAAAATAAGTAAAGTCTTTTTTATCAATCAATCGACCTTCTCTTATCATCATAATTACGATTGCGAGAATTCCGTCTTCATAAATTACGGCAATAATATCTTCATTAAGTTTAGTATTTTCATAAACAACTTTTTGTCTTTCCAAAGTTTTTTGCAAATCCAAATAACTGTCACGCATTTTTGCAGCTTTTTCAAACTGTTCAGACTCTGCGTATTTCTGCATTTGAGTTTGAATTTGTTTCAAAAGTTCAGACTGTTTGCCACTCAAAAATAACTCAACCTGCTGAATAAGTTTTTGGTACTCTTCAGGAGTAACTTTACCTTGGCAAGGTGCAAGACATTTCCCGATGTGATAATAAAGACAAGGACGGTTTGTAAATTTTGGCGTTTTGCATTGCTTTAAAGGAAACAACCTCTTCAAAAAATCAAGCGTAGCATACATCGCGCCGACATCAGTATAAGGTCCGTAAAATCTGCCTTTGTCCGGGTTTAAATTTTTTTTGCGCACAACTTGAATTCGCGGAAAATCTTCGTCAGTGATTAAAAAATAAGGATATTTTTTGTCATCTTTTAAAAGAATATTGTATTTTGGTTTATGTTGTTTAATTAAATGAGATTCTAAGATTAAAGCTTCTACCTCAGAATCAGTAATAATATATTCTAATTTTTCAATTTGGGAAACTAAAATATTTGTTTTAGGACTTTCATGTTGTTTATGAAAATAGCTGTAAACTCGTCGTTTTAAGTTTTTCGCTTTTCCAACATAAATAATAGTACCTTCTTTATCATAATAAAGGTAGCATCCGGGTTGAGTCGGCACGAGTTTAATTTGTTCCAATAAAGCTTCGTTCATAATTAATATTATACAACATTAATAAAATTGCAAAATAAAGCCGAGTGTGTCCACTCGGCGAATCCCTATATTACTTAATCGTAGTTTACTTAATCGTATTATACTCCATGCGGGCTTTTGCCCTTTAAATTATTTTTTAGGCGGTGGGAATAAGCCCCCACCCTAACCCTCCCCTAAGGAGAGGGAATGTGCGCTGATGTTCATCTTACTTTATTACAGTAAAGAATTTAAATTCAGCAGGCATAAGTTTTCCGAAAGAAAGCGAATTTGTTGCTGCCACGAATTTTTCTTCTATATAATCCGTACCATCAAATCTGAATTCTGAAACGATTGAATAATCACAAGAAAGTTCAATTGTTTTATCAAAGACTTCTCTGCCTTCTCTCGTTTCTGTCCAAGAATTTCCATTTTCTTCAACTCTGAATTTTTCGGTTGGTGATTGATAATTTGCAACAACAAGAATTGAGTTTTTCAAACCTTCTTTTTGTATTTGCCATACTACAAAACCGTCATCATCTTGTCTGATAATATGAGCTTCACCATCAGTAATTACAGGACAATTTTTTACAAATCTGTCAATTGCATCGAATTTTGCAAAGAAATCGTAATCTTTTGCTCTTGGCATAGAAACTTCATTTCCTATAACAGATTCCATACCTGTTTTTGTGAATGACTCATCACCATCTATGTACATTACAGGTCTTTGAGCATTACGTCCCCCCGGTAAAAATTTGTACTTGAACCATTTAAACAATGCCCCTTGTTCACCTAACTGAGCAGGATATCTGTCAATCGCCTCAAATTCGCCATCTTGGTTGTTGTATGTTTTTAGAATAGAAAGCGGAGTTAATTTTTTGGAAGTTGAATTATAATTAGCCAATGTCAAATTATCTTCTGCAATTGCTTCAGGAGTTTTGTAGCTTTGTGAAACAATATCATTTCCCCAAAGTACATCAAAATTCATATCTTCATGGTATTCTTTGTAAAAATTATCCCAAAGCATATACTCTGCAAGTGTTGCGAAATATGGAACTTTTTCTTTCATTGCAGAATTTAACATTCCTAAAACTTTTCTAGGCGCTCTGTAACTTATTGGAACACCGTCTTTTTCAGAAACTTCATCAACAATGTGGTCAATGTGATCAACTCTAAAGCCATCGAAGTTAAATTCTTCTTGAAGATTTTTCATATAATCAATAAAGAACTTGATTACATCATTGTTATATTTTCCATTTTCAAGACAAACAAAATAGTATGGTGTTTGACAATCAAGGTTTGCAAAGTGAGTTACGTCTTCGCCGTCAAACTTGTAATGTTTGAATGTTGGATATGATGCGCCTTCGCTCATTTTGTCAAATACTGGAACTCCTGCAGAACACCAAGCACCACCAGGAGCAGGCCACATACCTTCTTTAATCAAAGCTTGAATAATTTCACCTTGATTTTTAATATCATTTTCTGACATTTTTTTATTGTGTTTATTGCCTGCAACAGCATTAATAATTGATTTTGCTTTTTTGTGCAATCTGTCTTGAATACTTTTTTCTAACATAGAATTAGATAAGAAAATTTTTGTTTCTTTTAAAAGCTCGTCTAATTCATTAAAAATATTTTGATAATGTTCAGACAAATCTCCGTAGCTTTCGCCTTTGATAGATTTTTTGTAAATACCGCTTACAATAGCTAAATCATCTTGAGAATATTTATCTTTAAGTTCTTGTGCTACTTTATCAACATTCTTTGATAATTCTTCAATTAAAGCGTTAATGTCAAACCAACGTGCGCAATCAGGATTTGTTAAAACGATTTTTGAAAATCTTCCTGTTTGCGGAAGTATATCATAAATTACAGGGTGTCCTGCAAGTTGTGTCATTTGAATAAATGTTTTAACCTGTTCATCTACATTCAAACCTGTTTTTTCTAAAATATTTTTGTCTTCCAAATTAGGGCTAACGCAGCTTGCCGTCGGAAGATAAGCACAACCAAATTCGCGCGGATGGAACGGAATTAAATACATTGTTGTAGAAAATACATTGTTATCTAAATTACCGGTAGGTAAAATCAATAGTTGGCGCATCCAATCCATAAATTTACCTGCTTGAGTGTTATCTTTGCCTAAACCTGCAAGGTTTGTTAATTTAATATCGTGTCCTTCTTTTTGTAACCAGCTTGAATTCTTAACATTATTTCTTGCCAAAACGCTTGATTTTGAAAATTCAAATTTGCCGTCTTTGAAAACTCCGTTAGCGTCCCATTTTGATTCAAGCGCAAATAAAACTTCTGCATCTGTTAATTCTTCTAAAGCTTTAACTTGCGGATAAGGAAGATACCCGAATTTTGACATTGTTGTCTTTAAATATTCTTTTCTTTCGTCTGAAATACTATCAAAAGAATACATTTCTTTAAGCTTAGAATAGAAACTGTTTAAATTTTCACAAGAATTTACAGTTTCTTTTTTGAACAAAAAGTCTAACATAGGGATCTCCTTCAAATTGTGATTGTTTGGATTTGTATACAAGGATAATATCATGCATATATATTTTTTACAAACAAATAAAAGTATTTTTATTTGTTTTGTAAAGAAATATTAACATTTATTATTTTATCTCATCCGTGCCTTTTGACACAAAATACGGTTCTGCGTGAATTATAGTGTTCACTTGTCCTAAATTAGATTTGATTTCATTTTCTATTTGGTCACAAACGTTATGTGCACAGCTGATTTTCATATCAGGATTAAATAAAAGAGTCAATTCTATATCTTTATATTGACCCGATTTTCTACCTTTAATATTTTTATATCCTTTAATAATGGAATTTCTTTTCAGAATTACTTCAATTTTTGCGATATCTTCTGCAGGTAAAGAACCATCAAGTAAATTATTTAAAGTTTCTTTTGAAATTGAAAAACCTGCTTTTAAGATAATTAAAGCAACGATTAATGCAATAAGCGGATCTAATGCCGCAATGCCTGTGATTTTTATTAAAACTAAACCGACAAAAACACCCAGTGAAGAAAAAATATCGGTGCTCAAGTGTTCAGCATCCGCTAAAAGTGAAACCGAGTCTGATTTTTTTGCAACATAAAAAAGATATCTGCTTACTAAAAAATTAGCAATAACGGCAAATGCCATAACATAAATCCCGAGCATAGAATCCGATTCTAAAGTGTAACCTTTTATTAGCTTGCTGAGAGCTTCATATATAATAAAAAAGCCTGCAAAAATAATCAAACCGCCTTCTATAAAACCTGACATATCCTCGTATTTACCGTGACCAAATGGGTGACTCTTATCTGCAGGTTCGGCGGAACGAGTTACGGCAAAAAATGTTAAAACAGAAGCCAGAAAGTCGGAAAGCGAATGAATAGCTTCCGAAATTATACTGATACTTCCAGATACCATGCCGGCAATAATTTTAGTAGCAATAACTAACGCATTTGAGGTTATTGAAAGCCCCGCTGCAAATTTCTTTTCGGTATTTATATCCATAAATTACGCCACTCCGTTGTTAAGCAAATCGTGAATATGAATTACGCCGACAGGCTTTTTACCTTCCAAGACAAAAAGGTTTGTAATCTTCTTATCATGCATAATTTTTAAAGCTTCCGCTGTCATTGCATTTGGCGAAACTGTTTTTGGATTGCGCGTCATCAAATCAATTGCTTTTTCTTCTAAAATTTTTGAAGATAAACATCTTCTTAAATCGCCATCCGTAAGAATTCCTGTTAAATCGCCCGTTTGATTTATAAAACCTACGCAACCCAAACGTTTTGAAGTCATTTCTAAAAGCACAGCCTGCATGTTTGAATTCTCATCTAAAATAGGCATTTCTTGACCTGTATGCATCAAATCAGAAACACGCTTCAAGATAGAACCGAGCTTTCCTCCCGGATGTCTATCATTGAAATCTTCTTTAGAAAAACCTTTTCTTTCAATCATTCCAACTGTTAAAATATCACCAAGGACAAGTGTAGCAGTGGTTGAACTCGTCGGTGCCAGTCCGAGCGGACAAGCTTCACCGTTATTTGGAAGTTCTAAAACAACGTCACCAGCTTTACCGAGAGAACTTTCCGCATTTTTTGTTACGGCAATAAGTTTTATGCCAAAACGTTTACAATAATTTAAAATATCAATAAGCTCTCTTGATTCACCGCTGTTAGATATGGCAACTACAACATCATCTTCAGTAATCATGCCTAAATCACCATGGCTTGCTTCTGCAGGGTGTACGAAAAATGACGGAGTTCCTGTTGAAGCTAATGATGCTGCAATTTTACGACCGATATGACCTGATTTTCCCATGCCGGTAATAATTATTCGACCTTTTGAGTTTTGCATAAAATCTAAGGCTTTAGTAAGATTCTCCGCTTTTACAGAATCTTTTAAATGATTAATTGTATCAATTTCAGAATCAATTGTTTTTATTGCTGAAATTCTATCAAGTTCCATTTGTGATTGTTGCATTTCTAAAGCCATATTCTTAAAACTCCTTTTAAGATATTTTACCACAAATTGTTAAATGGGGATAAAAAGTTTTAATAATAGTAAAAATACAAGTGACTATCTTCACATTCTGTGAACTTATTTTAAGCTCAAATCTCATGGGGGCTCGACATTTAATCTTTTTTCAGGTAGTATAGGTTTATACTAGCCCAATAATTATTAAAGGAGAAAAAGAAATGCAAGTAATATTGAAAAAAGAAGTTCAAAACATCGGTGAAGCTGGCGATTTAGTAAACGTTAAAGATGGTTACGCTAGAAACTTCCTAATTCCTAAAAATTATGCAGAAATAGCTACAGAAGGTGCTTTGAAGAACAGAGAACAAAACTTAGCAAGACTTCAAGCTAAACAAGAAAAATTACACCAAGAAGCTTTAGCTAAAGCTGAACAAATTGAAAAACTTGGTTCTATCGAATTATCAGCAAAAGCTGGTGAAAGCGGTAAATTATTCGGTACAATTACAACTAAGAAATTGTGTGAAGAATTAAAAGAAAAAGCCGGTATTGAAGTTGATAGAAAAACTGTTTCATTGAATGCTCCAATTAACAGAATTGGTGAATTCACAATGTTAATTAAATTAACTTCAAAAGTTAGAACTGAATTAAAAGTTGTAGTAACTGCTTCAGAAGTTGTTAAAGAAGCTGTTGAAGAAACAGAAGAAACTGAAGCATAGTTTTATATTAAGGATTTCTAAAACGTGCCGATATTATGGGTTGGCACGTTTTTTTATATAAAAGAGAGGTTTTATGCAAAATTCATTCCCTAGATGCATGCCGGTTGGTTCATTGCCATATGAAGATGATTCAGCTACCACAAAAATGATGGTTAAACTTTATGAAAAAATTCCATATTTAGCTTTATTACCAAAAGTTGATATTGATGAAAATCTACTTTTTAGAACACTATCAAACATTCCAAATATAAAATTTCAAGGCAAAAATGCGGTTTTGGTAGATGATGCAATAACTTTTAGGCAAGAAATAAATGCATTAGATGTGGCTTTTAATAATCCAACATTGGAAAACTTAGAACCATTTGGCGATTGTTCATATTTTTTACCAAAGTATATGTTGATCATAAATAGATTGAAACCTGCATACACAGTTATAAATTTATTAGGTCCTTTGACCGCCTCCCAAATTTTGAGTACGGAAGGCAATAAGCAAATCGCCTCTGATAGATTATATAGAAAATTACTCGTAGAAGCTGTTGCGGTGAAGGCACTCTGGTTTATTAACGAAATAAAATCATTTTCACCTAATACAACACCAATTGTTGTATTAGAGGAACCATTGCTTTATAAAATTGGAGAACTAAAAAGAGAGAATGAAGATATCACACAAGATGTTATAGTTAATTTTCTTGCAAAAACAATTGAAAAAATTAAAGAAGCCGGAGCAAAAGTTTGTATTCAATCTTTTGAAAAATGTGATTGGCAGATTCCGATAAAAGCAGGGGTTGATATTATTTCCTTTGACGCATATCACAATCCAAATAATATAAATATAATATCTGATAAGATAAATTCATTCTTGCGTGGTGGTGGAATTATTAACTGGGGCATTGTTCCTGTAAAAAATGAAAACTTGATAAAATCTCTGTCTGTAGAAAAATTATATGATAGATTTATTGATACAATTAGCACATTGATTATTGATGGTGTCGATGAAAAACTTATATATAACAATGCGATGGTTTCTATACAGGGTGATTTAGAAAATTTACCATTATTTTTCGCAGAAAAAGCCTTAATTTTATCAACTCAGTTAGCAAAGAGAATTCCATTTAAAAACTAAATTAGGCAGCTTCCTGTACGCCATTTGAATCAATGAAAATAGTGTTTCTAATAAACGCGTGTGCCATTAAAAGTAAATAAGGGTTCATTTCATTTGTTGCAGAAAGATTTACTTTCGCTTCGTTTTTTTCTAAGATTTCCTTCTTAATCGGTACAACAGATTCTACGTCAATCGTTGTATTCATTGCGTGTGCAGAACTTTCTTCCATCAAGCTTTTTTGCAGAGTTTTTTTCGGAAAATCTTCTGAGCATAAAATATAAATATCTACAGAATTTGATGTTGTTAGAGTAAACACACCTTTTACGTTACCATAGTTTCTGGTTTGAATAAGTACGGTTAATTTTGAATCATTTGATGCATTTTCACCATCAGGAGCTTCTACTTCTAAATCAAATCCTACACCCTCGTTAAGCGGAAGCCAAGGTAAATACAAAAGCATCAAACTTTTTAAAGTCTGCGTCGGATTGTCAGAACTAGCCATTGATACGCAAGAGTTAATAATACTTAGGGTTTCTGTGATTTGGTCGTTCGACATGCCACCTTTAGAAGCTGAAGCCATTGCTATTATTAAATTCGCAACTGCTTGTTTGCTGTTTTTCAATATCATTTCTGAAACTGCCGGCATGTGAATCATGCCACTAAAAAAGAGCATTACTGCATCTTTTTGGTTTGCTGCAATTTGGGTCTGAATGTTTTGAGAGGTTACGTTTAATGGTATTTCAGATGTATCATCAAACAATTGAGAAATCATTTTCTGATTTTTCAATAGCTCTTCATTTAAATCATTTAGTAACAATGTGTTTGTATTTACAGTGTTAATAGGGCGGTTTTTGTCTTGCACGGCAAGTAAAATCTCTCCTAAAGTCTGCGGGAGTCCAAGTAAATTTTTAATATAAATTGATCTGTCCATGCTTGCAATTTGGTTCATTTGAAGTTGCTGCATCAAACCAACCGTAGAAGCGATTGTTTGCGAAATATTTGGCTTAGGTTGCGTAAGTGAATTGTTAAACCCGGTATTTGTACCAATTCCTTCTTGTTGCTTAAGCTTTTTTAAGTATATTTCGGGGTTTCTCAAACCGGCTAAAATTTTTCCAATACTAAATCCGTCCATAATTCAATTATAACAATTTGATACACTAAATCAACCGTATTTTTGGAAAATTTTAATAAAAAAAGAGAGCATTCAGCTCTCTTTTTTTATTAAAATTTGGGCCCGGAGGGATTCGAACCCACGACCAAAGGATTATGAGTCCTCTGCGCTACCGCTGCGCCACAGGCCCTTATTAAAATATGGCGTCTTAATATTTAGTTGTTGTGCCTTGCCTGTGTCTTGCGGTAGCGACGCTACCTATTGCGGCGAAAAGTCAACTTTTCTTGTAATGTCACAGGCTTTTATCAAGCTTGGTGTCTTTATACTTAATTTATCAAGTAAATACAAAAAAATCAAGAGTCTACTCTACAAAAACGCCTTCACATTTGTGAAGGCGTTACAAACTATTATAAATAGGAGTTGATAAATTTAATTGATTAGTTTAAACCTAATTGGCTTCTGTAGAAACTGCTTGATGCAATTTTTTGTTCAACCAAGTTGTTGTTGTGTGAAGAAGCTAAGTATAGACCGCTCAATTTGTCTAATCTTCTTGTTAATTTATTGTCTGGATAAACTTTTGATGCTGATTTAAGTCTTGTCCAGCATGCTGCTTCTTTTTGTGTAGCAGTTGTTTCTTCTGCTAAAGTTGCACTGTAACCGGTGTGGCAGCTTTCGTGTGCAATTAAGCAAGCGATTTGTTCAGCAGGTGCATTTCTGTAAATTGAATTGATATAAATAACTTTTGTGCCAAATTCATTTGTTGTGCTTACTGCAAATGCATTTGCACTATTGTATGATACCATAGATAGATTATTGAATTTGATTCTTACAGCTCTTCTTTCAAGGCTTCTTAAAACATCTGTTTCGCCGGCTTGTTCCAAAACTCTTACAGCTTCAACAATTTTTGCATCACTAGAGAAATCTGTAACTCTGTAAGCGAACGCTTGGTTTACTCCTAAAAATAAAAACGCAAATAACATTAAAACTACTTTTTTCATCACGACACAACTCCTATTTTTTTATTTCCTAATCAACAGCTTTGATAATTGTGTCTACGGCGATTTTTAGAAAAACTTTAACGCTTGATATCACCTTGTTACAAAACTTAACAAAAGGCTGGGCTGATTTGCTCAAAACCCTTGCGATAAGAGAAGTATAGAGTTTTTGAAAAACTGTTAAGAATTATTA
>ERZ1034878.994-NODE-994-length-11363-cov-4.520693_pt1 | contig 11363 bp, 12 predicted proteins | sample MGYA00520593_ERZ1034878 | MGnify/ENA primary metagenome ERZ1034878 (study PRJEB33766, sample SAMN09781724) | gut metagenome | biome: gut microbiome | host: Homo sapiens | place: Madagascar | study: EMG produced TPA metagenomics assembly of the PRJNA485056 data set...
CTTTCATTCCGTGGTGCTTCGCGCGGGCACGAAGGCGAAAACCTTCTGGTTGCCGATATCGGTGGCGGCTCCACTGAAGTGGTGCTGGGCGTTGGCGGCGAAGCTCCGAAGTTAGCGCATTCGTTCAACGTTGGATGCCGCCGCATGACGGAACGCTTCTATGTTTCCGATCCTCCCGCCGAACCCGAATTGGCACAGGCTCGCGCCTGGGTCCAGCACGAATTCAAGCCCTTTTTCGAACATGCGAAAAACGAGGGGATTGCTATCGACCGTATTGTTGCGGTGGCGGGCACGGCAACCAGCGTTGTTTCCATGGACAAGAAGATGGAAGTGTACGATTCTTCTTTGGTCGATGGCGTTACGGTTCCAGGTGAAACCCTGAACAACCTGTACCGCCAGCTATCCAGCATGTCCTTGGCCGACCGCAAGCACGTAGTGGGTCTTCAACCCGAACGCGCTTCGGTTATTGTTGCCGGCTTGGGCATTTTGCTTGAAGTGATTGCCGCCGCCGATTGCAAATCCTTCACAGTTAGCGAATCGGATATCCTTCAAGGTTTGATCCTTGGTGCCTATGAACAGGGGAAATAAACAAATCTTACTTATTTGCTAAGGCTTGTTCACCGAAGAGCTTTCATGGGAATGATCCTTAACCGCGCGTTGGGAGTTATTTTTGCTATGATGGTAACGCTTGCTCGTCAGGGGCAACACGGGAGCGTGGTGGAATTGGCATACACAGCGGACTTAAAATCCGCCACCTTCGGGTTTGTGGGTTCGAGTCCCACCGCTCCTACCAGTTCTGAATTCAGCAGTGCTCCGTTTTAGTGGGCACTCGGTTATAACGAAAGCGTTGAAGATGACAGACATCGCACCTTACATGCAGGATCCCAAGATCGTCCAAAACATCAAGGATTTCGAGGCATACTGCAAGACAGAAGATGCATCTGCCCAGCCCGGATCGCCCGCGCTGTTCGAATCGTACCTGAGCCGCTATGCGGATAAAGTCGGCGACATCATCAACACGTTCATTCCTGCGGGTAGCCATCCCGATATGGACAAGTACCTGTACGCTCCGCTTATGAAGTACAGCCAAAACGGCGGCAAGCGCCATCGTCCTCTTATCTGCGTTGCAGCATGCGCTGCGGTAGGTGGCGATATCCGTCGAGCATTTTCCGCCGCTGCCGCTATCGAGCATTTTCATACGGCTGCTCTTATCCACGACGATATTGCCGATGAGGCATCGCTGCGCCGCGGCGAGCCCTGTATGCACCTTACCCAGGGCGAAGGCCTTGCAATCAATGCGGGCGACTTGGCCCTGTCCATCGTAAACGGCATCGTTATGCGCGATCCGCTGCTTTCCGACTCCATGAAGGTTCGCGTTGCCATCGAGCTGGTTTCCATGGCTCAGAGCACGGTAGAAGGCCAGGCTCTTGATATCGGCTGGGCTCGTGATGGTCGCTACGACATCACCCCGGAAGATTATCTGGTTATGGCAACGCACAAAACCGCGCACTATTCCGGCGCGGTTCCTCTGGCTGTTGGCGCTATGGTTGGCGGCGGCTCGGAAGAGCAAGTTGAAGCCCTTCGCGCTTACGGCTTGGACACTGGCCTTGCGTTCCAAATTCAGGACGATCTGCTTAACCTGGTTGGCACCAAGGAAGCAAAGGAAAAAGACTATCGCAGCGATATCACCGAAGGCAAGCGCACGCTTGTTGTGGTTCATGCGCTGCAGAACACCACGAAGCGGGAGCGCTTGGTAGAGATTCTTTCCTCCAAGGAAACGGATCCGGCCACTCTCGAGGAAGCGGTTTCCATCATGCGTGAGGCGGGCAGCATCGATTATGCGCGTGCTTATGCAGAGAAGCTAACCGCCAACGCTCAGGAGCGCCTTGCGAAAATCCTGCCCGAATCGAAGATGCGCGACCTTTTAGCGTCGATGGCAGATTGGTTCGTTGATCGACTTAAGTAGTGAAGCATATGGATCCTATTAAGAAAAACGATTCCGGCGCTGCGGTTGAAGATGTGCAGCGCAGGCTCGTAAAAGCTGGTTATCTGGCCGAAGACCAGGTAACGGGCACTTTTGGTGCCGAAACGGAAAACGCTGTTTTGTCGTTGTGCCGTGATTGCGGCATCGAACCGCGCGCCGAGGTGGACAACGCTGTTTGGACCAAATTGGTTGACGCGTCGTTTGAATTGGGCGACCGCAACCTGTTCTTGCGCGTTCCGTTCTTCCACGGTGCCGATGTGCGCACGCTTCAGGAAGCCCTTTCCGCTTTGGGCTTTTCTTGCGGTATTGCCGACGGCATTTTTGGCGTTCACACGGAAGACGCGCTGCGTCGTTTCCAGCTGAACATGGGCTTGCCCACCGACGGCATTGCCGGTGCGTTCACGTTCCGAGCGCTTTTGCACTTGCAGCATTCCTGGAAAGGCAAGGATTCTTTCAGCCCCGTTCCTCGTTTGGGTTTTGCCCGCGCAGCTCAGGTGCTCGAATCTAACCTTATCTGCCTTTTCGGCACATCGGAATTCACTCGTTCGGTTGCTGCTCGTATGTCGAACCTGGCGCTTGCCACCACTCCGGCATCGAAGGTTACCAGCGCCGATTCTCTGCTGGTTGCTCCCGATGAAAGCATGTATTTCGTGCAAATTTTGGTTGGCAACGAAAAGCCCGCTTCCACGGTTCCCACGGTAGATTTCGTGGACGAAGAAAGCCTTCCCGACCGCGTTGGTCAGGCTCTTATGGCAACGGAAGGTCATCAGCGCCGCATTGCTGTTCGTCTGCCTGAAGAGGGCTGGGAAGATGCTGGCGCCGATCGTTCGGCTCAACATTACGCCATCGTTTTGCTCGATGCGCTTTGCTCCGGTTTGGTTATTGCGGAGCAGCGATAGCGTTGGTTTTCGTTTGCTATACTGAGGACGCATAGGCAATTGAGCAGAAAGGCGTCCATGGAAGCATCAGCTCTTATTCTTGCTGCGGGTGCAGGTACCCGCATGAAATCATCTAAACCCAAGGTGGCTCACCAGATTTTCGGTAAGCCCCTTGTTCGTTGGGTTGTCGATGCCGCACACGCTGCGGGCATCGATTCTGTTGTTGGCGTGGTAGGCCACGGCAGGGAACAGGTAGAGCCTCTCCTTACCGATGTAACCACGGTTGTTCAGGAAGAGCAGCTGGGTACTGCCCATGCGGTTCTGGCGGCTCGTGGTGCGCTTGAGGGCCGCAGCGGTTCCCTGGTAGTGCTTACGGGCGATTCCCCGCTGGTACGCGCCGAAACCATCGCTGAGCTTGTTCGCACGCGCGAAGAGGCCAACGCCGCCGTGGTTGTTCTGACCATGGAAGCGGAAAACCCCACGGGCTACGGCCGCATTATCCGCGATGCGGCAGGCGATGTTCAGGAAATCGTCGAGCAGAAAGACTGTACGCCTGAACAGGCTGCGGTAACGGAATGCAATTCCGGCTTCTACTGCTTCGACATCGAAACCCTGTTTGCTGCGCTGGAAGAAGTTTCCACCGACAATGCGCAGGGCGAATACTACCTTACCGATGTTCTGGGCATTGCTCGCAATCAGGGCAAGCGCGTTCTTGGTTTGAAGGCCGAAGACGCATCCGAATGCCTGGGCGTTAATTCCCGCCGCCAGCTTGCTGAGGCCACCAAGGTGCTGCAGCAGCGCATCAACGGCATGCATATGGACAACGGCGTAGCCATCATGGATCCCGCCACCACGTGGATCGGCCCCGATGTAACCATCGAGCCCGATGTTGAGATTTTGCCCATGACATTCCTTATGGGCGCTACCTCCATCGCCACCGGCAGCGTTGTTGGCCCCAATTCCCGCCTTACTGACACTACGGTGGGGGCAAATTGCCAGGTCGAAGAAACCGTGGCTATCGAAACTGTTCTTGACGCTGATGTTACGTGCGGTCCTCGTGCGTATCTGCGTCCTGGCACGCACATGTGTGAAGGCTCCAAGGCGGGCACGCACGTGGAAATCAAGAAATCTACCATCGGCAAGGGCAGCAAGGTGCCGCACCTGAGCTATATCGGTGATACCACCATGGGCGAAGGCGTTAACATTGGCGCCGGCAGCATCACCTGCAATTACGATGGCGAAAAGAAATGGCCTACCACCATCGGCGACAACTGCTTTGTTGGCAGCGACGTAATGATGGTTGCTCCGGTAACGCTGGGGGAGAACTCCCTTATCGGCGCCGGATCTGTTATCACCAAAGACGTATCTGCGGGGGCCCTTGGTTTGGGTCGTGCCCGTCAGACGGAAATTGAGCATTGGAACGAGAGGAAGAAGAACTAATGAGCAACATGACCAAGACCATGGCGGTATTCGCCGGGTCAACCTGTCCCGAGCTGGCTGAGGATATTGCCACTGCGCTGGGCACCACGCTCGGCAACGTGAAGCTCGAGAAGTTCTCGAACGGTGAAATTTACGCACGTTATCTTGAAAGCGTTCGTGGCGCAGACGTATTCATCGTACAGTCCACTTCCACGCCTAACGTTAACGAAGCAGTAATGGAGCTGCTTATTATGGCCGACGCGGCAAAGCGCGCTTCTGCTCGTACCGTTAACGCTGTTGTTCCTTGCTATGGTTATGCTCGCCAGGACCGCAAGGCTGCTGCACGTGAGCCCATTACGGCTAAGCTGGTTGCCAACATCATGACTGCTGCTGGCATTGACCGTACCATTACCATCGACCTGCATCAGGGCCAGATCCAGGGCTTCTTCGACACCCCGGTTGATCACCTGACCGCGCTGCCCATCTTCGCCGATTACTTCCGCAAGAAGAATATCGACACCGAAAAGCTCTGCGTGGTAAGCCCCGATGTTGGCCGCGCTAAGGCTGCGAAGAAGCTTTCCGACATGCTTCACTCCGACCTGGCAATCATGCACAAGGGCCGTCCTGGTCACAACAAGGCGGAAATCACTGCGCTTATCGGCGACGTTAACGGCAAGATCTGCATTGTTAACGACGACATGATCGATACCGCTGGTACCCTGTGCGCTGCTGTTGCCACGCTGAAGCAGAAGGGCGCTGAAAAGGTATACGTTTGCGCTACGCATCCTATTTTTAGTGGTCCTGCTTACGAGCGCATTGAAAACTCCCAGATCGACGAGCTGGTAGTTTGCAACACCGTTGCTGTTCCTCAGGAAAAGCAGACCGGCAAGATCAACGTTATTTCCGTTGCTCCGCTTCTGGCTCGTGCTATCAACAACGTATACGACAACAAGTCGGTTGCTTCGCTGTTCGACCCAGAGTTTGCCCTGTAAGGCATGCGCGTAGTAGTTGGCCTGGGCAACCCAGGGGAAGAATACGCGCATACGCGTCACAATGCGGGCTTTGAGGTGGTAGACCTTTTGGCTAGCGAATGGGGCGTAACCTACTGGAAGAACACGTGCGGTGCTTTGGTGGGCGAAGGCAAGCTGCGTCATTCCGACGGCAGCATCGAAAAGGTTATTCTGGCGAAGCCCCAGAGCTTCATGAACCTTTCCGGCGGGCCTACGTCGAAGTTGTGCAAGGAATACGATTGCTCGGTTGAAGAGCTTATTGTTATCCACGACGAGCTTGATATCGACCCAGGTACCGTGAAGGTTAAGAAGGGCGGTGGGCATGCAGGCCATAACGGTTTGAAGTCCATCATCGAAAAGTGCGGTTCGCGCGAGTTCTTGCGCGTGCGTACCGGCATTGGTCGCCCTCCTGGAAGGATGAGCGTGGTAGATTTCGTGCTGGGTACTCCGAAGAAGGATGCAAAGGACGATTTCGACCAGGCATGCCAGCGTGCCGCCGAAGCAGTTGAATCGCTGCTGGAAAAGGGCCTGGCAAGAACACAGGATGTGTTCAATCAGCATTAACAAAGATCCCGATCGTGAAAACGATCGGGATTTTTTTGTTGGTGGGGGTGCTGATTTTGACAATAGGCTAAGGGGGCAACGGCACCCCGCCAACCGTTGTGGTTGAATAGACACGGAGCTGGCCCTTGGTGCGTTTTACCAGCTAGTGACATATAATGTCGGCATTGCATTCGTATCGTATCCCTAGTGATTTGACGATGTGGATGCGGTTGCAAAGGAAACTCATTGATGGGGAACCGAGTGGAGCTGAGAACTGTTTCTTCCCGATAGCGGAACCCATTCTTCGATGTTCCTCAGTATGTCTGACGCACTTATAACATAGCAACGATCAAGGCAACGTCTAAATGGCGGGCTTGGCGAGTTTAATGTGCTTGTGCGCTTAAAGAACCTGTAAAGAAAGGCAAATAGCCGTGATCACTGGAGCAACTAAGGGTAAGGTCGACGCCATTTGGCAGAAGATGTGGGAGGGTGGCATTACCAACCCCATTGAGGTTATTAGTCAGCTTACCTACCTGATGTTCATTCGCTCGCTTGACGAAAAAGAACTTGAAGCCGAGCGCATGGAGCAGGTGCTGGGTGTGCCGCAGCCGCGTATTTTTCCGGAAGCTTACCGGAATGCCTATGGTGCGGAAATCCCTGGAGAAGAACTTCGTTGGAGCCGCTTTAAGGATAAGTCTGCTCAGGAAATGTATCGCATCGTAAGCGAGTTCGTCTTCCCGTTCATCAAGGAACTGGGAGATGGGTCTGCATTTTCAAAGACTATGGAGTCGGCTACCTTTGGCTTCCCTGCAGGCAAGCCCTCGTTGCTCGAGAGGGCTGTTGATGGTATTGAGGAATTGCTTTCGGAGCACGATGAACATATTGGTGATTTGGGCGATCTCTACGAATACATGCTGTCAAAGCTTTCCAACGCGGGCCACAATGGGCAGTTTCGTACCCCGCCGCAAATCCGTAACATGATGGTTGCTATGGTTGACCCCAAGCCCGGTGAGCTTATATGCGACCCTGCTTGCGGTACTGCTGGCTTCCTTATTTCTGCTGCCGAGCATATTCGCCACGATTACGAAGCGAATATGACAAGTCAGCAGTGGGATTGCTTCGCGGGTGCGAAGGGGGCAGACCCGCAATTCAGTGGTTTTGAGATGGATCAGACCATGCTGCGAATTTCCACCATGAATCTGATGCTTCACGGTGTTGATGCGCCAGATGTGCGCTACATGGACTCAATTTCCAAGAGCAACACTGTGCGTAGCCGCTATGGCGTGATTCTTGCGAACCCACCGTTCACTGGTTCGGTGGATGTTGAGGATATCGACAAAAGCTTGCGCGGTATCGTTGATTCTAAGCAGACGGAACTTCTGTTCGTGGCGCTCTTCCTGCGTATGCTGAAGATGGGCGGCCGCTGTGCGTGCATCGTTCCCAATGGCGTGCTGTTCCGCAGCAACTCGAAGGCATACGGTCAGCTGCGCCGCGAGCTGGTAGATAACCAGAAGCTCGAGGCTATTATTTATATGCCGAGTGGTGTTTTTAAGCCCTACTCAGGGGTCAGCACGGCTGTTCTTGTGTTTACCAAGACCGATGCTGGTGGCACTGATGATGTTTGGATGCACAACATGGAGGGCGACGGCTTCACCCTTGATGACAAGCGCGATGCCGACGAAAAGCACAACGACATCCCTGATATCTTGAACCGATGGGCGAATCTTGCCGATGAGGCAAAGCGCGAGCGTACGGACAAGAGCTTCCTGGTTCCTAGGCAGGAGATTGTCGATAACGACTACGACTTCAGCTTTAACAAGTACACCAAGACCGAATACGAGCGTATTGAGTACCCGCCCACTGAAGAAATCCTGGCCGATCTTGCTGATCTGAACCGTCAGATGGCTGAAAGCCTTGCAGAACTCAATAAGATGCTCGGAGGTGATCGCAATGAGTAGCAAACCCCGATTTGTCGACCTGGGAAGCGAAAGAAACGAATTCTTTTTGATCCTTCAATTCGGGCAGCGGAACGTTTAATTCCTTCAAGAGAAATATTTTTAGTTCAGCAAATGTAGTACCAGAAGCGATATTTGAAAAGCTCATCTGGAACATAGTTGAAAGGGCGTGACGAAGATAAACGCCATCGACCGCATCTCTATCGGGCCGAATCCACAGAACACGTCCGTCTTTAAAATAGAAAGGGGCATTGGTGTTGACGCACCAAATCTGTCCACCAGGGCAGATGGACGGCAATAGCAAATCCCCGATTTCTGGTTTCCCAGTCGAGCCGATCAATCTTTCGTAGTGCTCTTTCGATATGAACAAATTAGGTTTTATGGAGCCTCCTGCGCTTAGTTCCGCGACCTCAGTCCCACGATAAAAAGGCACGCCTTCGGAAAGAAGTTCATTCTTAAAGACGCGTTTGCTTGAACCAACCTCAGCAATTGATTCGAGCTTACACGAGGAGCATTTATAGCCATGTTCCAAATCTCCGAACATCTCGACAAACCGGGATTTGGCGAGCTGGTCAAATTCTTCAATAGCCTTACGGGACTGTTTGATTTGAGACTCGATTGAAGCAAGGTTTGCAAGCCTCTCTTCTTGCACGGCGAGCGAAGGCAGCTTGAGCCTCATTTGGCACAAAGCTTTGAATTTAAGATTGTTTCGGACTGTGCCGATGGACTGAAACGCAATCTGATCAAGCCCTGGTTTGCTCTTGAGAAATCGCACTGCGTAACCAGGCTTAACCCTACTTTCATCGACCGAGAAAACGACATAAAGAGGGCTCACGACGACCTCATCGCATTTGTCTTGCAGGGCAACTGATCCTACGTTGATACGCGACGGGTTGTAGGCAATCATGTTTCGCTTCACAACCCGGTAAGTCTTCAGATCCTTGCTGTAGACCTCTTTCGAGAAATAGTCTTCAGATGGGACGAAGCCCTGAGAATTCGTAACGCTGTATACCGCGCTGCAGCGCCCTCCTTTGTTGCGTTCGGATGAAGCGCTAACAACGTCGCCCAAACGCACCTTCTCCCCGACAAATCGGGGTTTGCTAGTTGGGGCTGTTGGCATGTCAATCAAGTGCAGAATGCCGAATGGGTGGGGCTTGTGCTTGATGAAACTGCTGTTTGACTTGTGTCGAGATCTGGCAATACCAGTGGGTACTGTGTTGTACTCATAAAAGCGAAAAGGAGTGTACTGTTGGGGTCGTGCGTAAGATTGGGGCGGTGTTGGACCGACTGGCAATCAGGCGGACGAACCGCAGCACCACCAATTGCAGCGCGCGCTGCCCGCAAACGCAGGGATGCCTCAGCTTGTTGGACATTGCAGGAAGCTGTTCGCCGCGTAGCAAAATCGATAGGCAGCACATGTGCGCAGGCGAGAGGGAAGCGAAGCTTTATGGATGATAATACGGAGACAAGAATTGACGAACTGGACCTGTATGTGATTCCTAATAGCTACCCACCGAAGTACAACCCGCGCAAGGTTGCCGATTATTGCAGGGAGATGGGCATAGAAGACCCATCGACCTTGACGAAGGAACAGCTTGAGCCGTTTCGGTTGAAGAAGTCAGAAGTGTAGAAAGCTCATTATCGATGCTCAGTTTTGGAGCAGTGTCGATCTAACTGGTAATCAAACTAAGATCGCCGAATGGGAAGCGAAGCCACAGTTTTGGAGCAGTGCCGAACTGACAGGTAATCAAGCCCGCGTCGCGCGTTGCGCCCCCTGTATATCCGAGGGCAATCCCAAACCGCTGCAGGGCAAAGGCCGAGTTTACGAATAACCGGGAGAATCGGGACGAAGGCTCGCTGAATGATTTCGTGAAGAACCTGAGGAATGGGCAGAAGCCAAAAGAGTAAGAAACGCTATCGAATACGAATCACGCGGCAGATGCGAAAGTAAGAAAAGATTATTGGAGTGATGAGGATGTCCGGTAAATGGGACAGCGGAATAATCGTCTGGCGTGCCGATGGGCAGATGCAAGTGCTCAAAGAGGGCAATGACGGCGTTTACGTTGTGGACCCAAACCAGAAGGGCTGCCCGGTGGTGCTGCGGTACCATGACATCATGTTTGTCGAGCACTATAAAGGTTCCGCGATCGGTGCTAAGAGCAGGGTCCCACGTGCCGCTTTGGGCGCTGCCATCGGAGGCATGCCCGGTGCGGTATGGCTCGGCCTTAGCGGCAGCGCTGGAAAAGGCGAGTGGAAGCTGCGGATCAAGGAGAACGGCGGTGGCGAGGACAACATTTACTCATGCCGTAATCAATATGATGCAAAGAAGATGGAGAAGCGCATATCTAAGTATGCCCACCGACGCCAACCAGGGGAACAACCGCCTGCTCCGCAACCTTCCAAGCGTAATGCCCCACCCGAACCCCCAGTGGGGCACACGGGGTAGGTAAGTGCTTCCCGCATGCGCAGGGGTGATCCCTGGCAAAATGAAAACAGCTGATGATGGGAAGTGGAACGGCACCGAGATATGCGCGGCGAACAAAGTTGTCGGATTCATCGTGCGCAAGGACGGAACAGAGGTTCCGACACGCCCGTTCAAGATTCATTACAGCAAAAATGGAACGCATATCGTTCCATTCGCGAAGGAAGGCAAGCCGTGGAGTGGCAGGAGCTAAGCAAGATAGAGGAAACGCTATGGGGTCACGATGTTGAGGTTCTATGCACCGATGGACAAGTGGTGCGTGGTGCGTACTGGTGCAACAATGCCGCAGATGCCGACGAGGACGAGGCCATCGAAATCGACATCGAGCAGAAGGCGTTCTTCGTTGGAATACCAATCAGCGAAATCAAAACGATAACCGTGATCGACTGATCGAACTGGTTTGAACCCCGTTTTGTTGAATCTACGCAGAACAGGGTTTTGTTTTGCCATTAAGCCGTTTCCGAGGTCGATGGATCGAAGAAGCGGTTTTTTTATCAGTTTGTCGTTTTTATCTAGCCAAAAAGTTATTTCGAGATCAATCCAAGAAAATGCTCGAACGCAGCTTTTGCATATTCGCTCCCGCTGTCAACCAGACCGTAGCGTTTGAAATTGTAAAGGTCTTCGGAAGTCCAGCCGAACCCGACATGGGTATACGCGCATAAGGCACCAAGCCCGATTTCAGCCTATATATAGACGTGATGCCCATCGTAGGTGCGATTCTTTAAATCAAAGGGCCAGCGTTCCGATTTGCCGTCTGCCGTGTTATACTGCCGAAGCCATCATCCCCATGTCGTGGCTATAAAAGGAAGCCTGAAAAATGGCTTCCTTTTGTTCTTTCTGTGCTCGGTTTTCCCTGTTCCATACAATACCCTGGGAATTATTCTGTACACCTGGAAATTGCAGATTCCGTATCGTTGTCGCTAATAAAACGAAGCATAAACGCACAACGGAAGGAAACGATAGCCATGGTTACCATCATCATTCTTGCCCTATTGATATACGGCATTTTCCAATTCGCGAAGTACTTGATGGGCGCCACGGTGAATCATGCCCAATCCCATATTGCGGGAAGCTGGGGGTGGCAAAATCTCA
>ERZ1034878.995-NODE-995-length-11361-cov-3.511233_pt1 | contig 11361 bp, 9 predicted proteins | sample MGYA00520593_ERZ1034878 | MGnify/ENA primary metagenome ERZ1034878 (study PRJEB33766, sample SAMN09781724) | gut metagenome | biome: gut microbiome | host: Homo sapiens | place: Madagascar | study: EMG produced TPA metagenomics assembly of the PRJNA485056 data set...
AGCTCGCGGCGTTCCTGAAACAGTCCGCCGCAGTCTCCTTCAAAACCGCGCCAGTTCCGAAACGGCGCGGTGCGGCGGATCAGCCGCTCCACGATCTCCGCCAGCGGCCGGTTCGGGCAGGACTCCGCGATCGTCCCATGCAACGCTTCGTCCACCTCCAGCGCGCCGGCCCGGTCGGAACTGCGTTCCGCCTGTTCCAGCGCCCACGCCAATTCCCGCAGCCGGTCCGCCGGAATTTTCCCCCAGGCCAGTTCCAGCGCCAGCGGTTCGATCCGTGCCCTGCAGTCGAACAGCGCTCCGATTTCCGCCGGTTCCGGGCGGCAGACCCGGAAACCGCAGCGCGGCACCGTCTCCACCAGCCCCTCCTCATTCAGCCGCCGCAGCGCCTCACGCACCGGCGTGCGACTGATCCCGAACCGTTCCGCGAGCTGCTCCTCCGCGAGCCGTTCGCCCGCCGCCAGCGAACCGTCGATCACCGCCCGGACCAGTTCCCGGTAGGCCAGTTCAGCCAGCGAAACTTTTTTCAACACCATCTTCTCCACTCCGCTTGCAATTTCCGTTTTACTGTATACAGTATACAATAATCCGTATTTCATTTATTTTCAAGGAGGATTATTTCATTATGCGCGGCGACTGGCAGCATTTTCCCCGGCGGGTCACTCCGGACTACCATCCGGTGGAGCCGGAGTTCTACAAAGAAAACGGCGGCGAATTCAACCGCCTCGCGATCTCCCGCCCGCTTTCGGACCATCCCGGCCCCACAATCGTCTGGTTTCACGGCGGCGGCCTGACCGGTGACGGACGGGAGTGTCCGGCGGAGCTTTACAACGGCGTCAACACCGTCGTCGAAGTCCGCTACCCGGTCTACCCCGCCGTCAGCACCCTTGCCATCATCGAAGACGCGGCGGCGGCCGTCGCGTGGTGCTTCCGCCATATCGGACAGCCCGGCCGCAGGGAGACATCGATTTTCGTCGGCGGCATGTCGGCGGGCGCCTACCTCGCCGCTCTGACCGGCATGGACGCCTCCCGGCTCGCGCCTTACGGGATCGACCACCGCCGGATCGCCGGGCTGATGCCGGTCAGCGGCCAGATGACCACCCACTTTCAGGTCAAGGCGGAACTCGGCTTGCCGGAGTCGCCGGTGATCGACGCTCTTGCCCCGATGGGACATCTTTCGGCCGATCTGCCTCCGGTGCTCCTGATCACCGGGGAATCCGGCCTCGACATGCCGGGCCGCCCCGAGGAAAACGCCTTCATGGCCGCTTCGTTACGGGCGCTCGGACACCCGGACGCGCACCATTACGCCCTGCCCGGCCACGACCACGGCGGCGCATTCGACAGCTGCGACCACCTGCTGCTGAAATTCATCAACCGGATCGCGGAAGCGCAGAAATGAGTCTGGAACTCTGGATCGTCGGCCCGCTGATCGGTTTTATCGGCATGATGTCCGGCGGCTACTGGGGAGTCGGCTGCGGCTGGATCGTGGTGCCGACGATGCTGATTCTCGGCTTTTCACCGTTTGAAGCGGTCGGGATCGGCCTGCTGCAGATGGCTCCCTCCACGCTGCCGACCGTGATCCGGCAGTTTCCTGAAATCGGCTGGGGGCCGGGTTCGGCGGGACGCTGTCTCGCACTGCCGCTCGGAACCGGTGCGATGCTGACCTCGCTGGCCGGCAAATCGATCAACGCCCGACTCTTCGACCGCTTCGGCGCGGCCCCTTTGAGCCTCATGCTCTGCGCGGTGATCCTGGCGATCGCGGTGCAGACGCTGTGCAGCCGCACCCGGTGCTACGACGACGAACTGCCGCCGCTGACTCCCCGGATGGGGCGGATCGCTTTCGGAACCGGGCTGGCCACCGGGTTGTTGAGCTCCATGCTCGGCGTCGGCGGCGGCATCCTGATCCGCCCGCTGCTGACCGGCGGTTTCAAGCTGCCCGAATACTTCACCAGCCGTCTGGTGCGGCTGCTGGTGCTGCTGACCACCGTGACCGGCGGAGCGACCTATCTTGTGCAGTCGGGGAAATTCGACCGGACCATCTTCCTCGCGTCGATGCTGGTCGCGGCGGGCGGCATGTTCGGTTTTCCGCTCGGAGTGAAGATGCACCGGATCGTCTACGAGGCCGGCTACGCCCAGCACATCCACAAGAGCTTCGCCTTCATCGCCTTTGCGCTGCTGCTGAACACCGCGTTCAACCTCGCCGGGTTCACCGCGCTCAGCCGCGTCTCCATGCTGCTGATCGGCGCGGGGCTGACCTGCTATCTGGCCGGCTTCACCCTCTATGCGCGCCGCGTCCGGCGCTGAAGCTACGCCAGTTCGTCGGCGAGTTTGCGCATCGCGTCGTACTGTTCCTCGATCGAAGCGACCAGCTTGAGCTGGGTGCGGCAGCGGTCGAGGTTGTGGTCCGGGCGGCGGATCTTGAAGTACACATCCCCTTCCAGATAATCGGTCAGGAAACGGATGCCGATCTCCAGCGTGATCAGCTTGCCGGAGAACGGCAGCAGCGATTTCTCCGTCGCATTCAGGAAGCCGCCCGCCCCGGAAAGGTAGCCGCGCAGCAGCGCCTCGTACATCGGGAAACGCATCGTGACCTTGCCGAGGTCGGTTTCGTCCTCCGCCGCCGGGCTGGTGCCGGTCCGCACCATATCCCCGAAGTCGTAATGGGGCAGCCCCGGCATCACCGTGTCAAGGTCGATCACGCAGCAGCCGCTGCCGGTCAGGTCGTCGATCAGCACATTGTTGAGCTTGGTGTCGTTGTGAGTGACCCGTTCGACCAGTTCGCCCTCCTTCTGCAGGTCGATCAGCACGCCGCACTCTTTGCCGCGCGCCATGATGAAATCGAACTCGCGCGAAACCGATTTCAGGCGGCCCATCTTATCCTCTTTCGCCGCTTTTTCCAGATTCGCGAGGCGGGACGGGGTGTTGTGGAAGTCCGGGATCGTCTCATTCAGCCGCTGCGGCAGGTCCGCGAGGTCCGCCTGGAAGTTGCCGAACGCCGCCGCCGCCTGATAAGCCTGAGCCTTCGTTTCAAGGATGTCGTACGAGCGCGCATTCTCCACAAACACATAGCAGCGGAAGAAATTCCCCGCCGGGTCGCGCCAGTACGGTTTGCCGTAGATGGAGTTGACCACTTCGAGGGTGCGGCGGCGGGTGGCGGGGTCGGCGGCGCGCTCGTCCCGGATTTTCGCGCCGATATGGCGGGTCACCCGCAGAAAGTTGTCCATCAGCTCCTCCGGCGCCTTGAACACATTGGTGTTCACCCGCTGGATGATGTAGTGCAGCAGCGTGCCGCCCTGGTCGAACGTGACCTGAAAGGTGTCGTTGATGTGGCCGGTTCCATACGGGACCGCGACCACGAAGTTGCCGTAGAGCTGGAAGTGGGAGGTGAGCTGCCGGAAATCGAATTTCATAACCATTTTTCCTTCTGTTGATCCGTCGTATTCCTGTTCCACCGGTGAATATAGCCGGTCGGAACCGTTTTATAAATGGAATTTTTCACAACACCTATGGACTTTTCGGCAAAGTAAAGATATAGTACGTAAAAGTTGCAACAACAGGTTGAAAAGATATGCCGGTCACACCGTTCGAACTCTTTCTGAGCGATGAGGTTCAGTCGCTGCTGGACAACTTCGCCTCGCTGCTGGACATCCGCGTCACCTTCTACTCCGCCGACGGGCGCATGCTGCGCCGCGGCCGCCAGATGAGCAACACCGACTACTGCCGCCTGATCCAGGCGGAGCCGCACAACCTGCGGCGATGCGTCGAGCTGGACGCCGACAAACAGAAAGAGGCGATGCGAAAGCGCGGCATCATCGACTATCAGTGCCACGCGGGGCTGCGCGAGGCGATCGCCCCGGTTCATATCCACGACCAACTGGCCGGTTACCTGATGATCGGCCAGTTCCGGATCAGCAATTCCCCTCCGGCCTGTATTCTGGAGCGGTGCGATTCGCCGGAGCGCCGGAAAGCCCTGACCGAAGCCTTCAACGCCCTGCCCCGCATTTCAGTCGAAAAGCTCGAAAACGTGCTCGGCCTGTTCAAAATGCTGATCGATTATATCGTGGTGCGCGAACTGGCCGTCCTGCAGGGCGACCGGCTGCGGACCGACATCGACCGCTATCTGGAGCAGCACTGCACCGAAGACATCCGGCTGCCGGAGATGGCCAGAAAACTGGGGAGGAGCGTTTCGACCATTTCCCAGTTCCTCCGCCGCAACTACCAGACCAGCTTCAAGGAGCTGCTGCTCGAACGCCGCCTGCAGCGGGCGGAAGCCTTCTGGCAGGCCAACCCGAATGCGACCGTCGGCGAAGCCGCATTCGCCGCCGGTTTCAGCGACCAGTTCTATTTCTCGCGTGTTTTCCGCCGTCGCCGCGGCCTCCCGCCCGGCCAATACCGCGACCGGCGCCGCCGGCAAACCGCCAACTCCGGCGGCGCCGGCACAGCCGAGTAACGGCGGTCAGAACTCGATTTTGACCACATTCAGCGGGGAATTCACGCTTTCCGGCGGCATCTGCAGTGTGAGACGGCCCTCTCCGTGATGGAACGGCACCCGCTGATCCGTCTCCAGAATCCGGGCGGAACGGGGAGCGGCCGACACCGCTTCGATCACCAGTTGGCAGGCCGGATGGTTCTCAAATACATGGGCGTACAGCGCCCCGTCCTTCCCCAGCGTCAGCCGTCCCCAGCCCGGCTCCGGCTGCGGGGCGCAGGCTGTATTGTAGACGGATTCGCCGTTGACTGCCAGCCATGCGCCGATTTCACGCAGCCGCCGAACAGAGGAAGCCGGAATCGAGCCGTCGGCGTGCGGCCCGATGTTCAACTGATAATTACCGTTGCGGCTGGCATTGGAGATCAGACATTTCAGCAGGAAATCCGTGGTTTTCCAGCGATAATCAAGGCGGTGATATCCCCAGGATTCATTGAAGGTGCCGCTGGTCTCCCATGGGCGCGGGATGGCCTTGTCCGGAAACTGGTTGTCGCCCATCGACAGATAATCGATTCCGGCGGCGTCCCCTCTGGAATGATTCCAGGTGACGCCGATGCGGCTGTTGACGATGCCGCCGCGCGAATGCACCAGTTCGATCAGCTTCTCCAGCCGCGCCTCGGTGAGCAAAGAGCATTTGCACCAGTTGTCGAACCAGAAGAGCCGGATTCCGTACCCGTCGAGCAGTTCGGTGACCTGCGGCAGGCATTTCGCGGTAAAGTAGTGTTCAAATTCCGCATCGGAGGGCTGCTCAAGCGGCGGATCTTCCGGGATCTCCGGCCAGAGCGGCAGGCCGCCGCCGGGGAATTCCCAATCCAGCCAGTGCGAATAGTAAACGCCCAGCACGATGCCGCGCCGGTCGCATGCCTCCTTCAGCTCCCGGATCAGGTCGCGCCTGAACGGGGTGGCTTTCACGATATTGAAACCGGATACCCTGGAATCCCACAACGCGAATCCGTCGTGATGCTTGGCGGTGATCACCACATACTTCATCCCGGCGTTCCGGATTTCCTCAGCCCATGCGTCCGCGTCGAAAGCCGCCGGGTTGAACTCACTTGCGAGTGCGCGGTATTCCCCGTCTGGAATCGCGCCGCCGTCCGGCCATAGCGCCTGGTATCTGATCCACTCGGCATAATGGTTGCGTCCCTGCTCCCGGCCCTTCCAGACTCCCGCCGGAATGCTGTAAAGCCCGAAATGGACGAACATTCCGAACCGGGACCGCGTGAAAAAATCGATCATATCCATCCTGTATTCCTCCGGTTGTTCCGGCGGTTAATATATCCGGCCGCAACCGGATATCAAATCAATTCATTCCGGCGGCCGCCACTTTTTTGATAAATTTCACTTTTTGTATCTTTTCACATCAATATTGTATCTTTTTATTTGATAATAAACGAGTTGTATTTTCATTAGAATACCGGAAAATTCCCCATCAACTCTCAATACCCCCTCGCATTCGGATGAGACCTGAAAACCCGGAACAGAATAAGGACAAGAAATGACCGGAAATGAGAAGAAATATAGAATATCCATGCTAATTCATAAAAAAGAAAATCAACGGGAAATTTTTCATAACTCGTTGATTTTTAATCAATAAAAATGATCTGGATAGAGAGAATCCCGCCATATTTTGTCAAAACCAACTAATTTAAAGCAACTTAGCCTCATTTCAAAGACTGCTTTTTGAGGGAACACTTTGTGTACCAGTTTCTTGTTTTGGGACACAACACCGCTTATACAATAGCACTGCGACATCAGGAAGACAAGTAACGGTTCTCCCTCCTCCTGCGGGAGAACTTTGTTAAGTCCCTCTTGCATTCCGGTCTTAGCGGTGCCGATTGCTTCTACTATTCCCAAGGAGCTTTTCGCCGGAGTTAGGGGGCCCTTCTATAATTCCATTGTGTAAACTCTCTCAAAAAAGGTTCCGGGTGTTTTATAGATACGACCTACAAACCTAAACCGATAAACGTTTCAGCTCGATACCTACAGCCACGCTTTCGTCAATCATGCAACTTCCTATTCCCAGCAACCATTTTATTGTTTTGATTAAATTGTAGGGAATAACTCCTCGGTCAAATGACATATCATACTCGATTGCAATAAATCTGTCGTTATCTTCTTGATTTTCTTTGTACATCGTTTTAGCCACGATTTTCTCATTGTTCCACCGGTTGACAAAAGCAATACATTTGTGAGGCGGCGCATCATTCTCAATTTTGTGAGACTGATAAAGACGAATCAAAGAACGCTCGTCATCGATAGAGCATCCCATCAAAATTCCCTTTTCACAGATAACAATGAATTGTCTCTCTTCGTTAATAATGCTTGTAAAAACGGTATTGAAAATATCGTTTAATTCAAGCAAATTCACATTTTCTCTTTCAATTACTTTGATAGCCATCACTTTATTTCCTGATGATTGACGTTTAGAGTTCCAAGGCGAATCAAACGCAGTCCATGCGTTTGATCGCCGCGATTAACGGGGCGATTCAACAACGAAGGTGGAAAGATGGAGAACGGATATGAGGACAGTAACGCAGGACAATCGCGGTGATTGTCCACAGATTATTTTTGTTTTTCATGCTCCTGCCTCCTTCGGATAGTCTTTCGACTTATTGCCGGAGACAGGTAACTGGTACCATAAAAAGGTGGCCCAGTCACATCATATCGTGGTACCGCTAAGAACCCGTGTAAGAATGCAAAAGGGCCACCAGCACAAAGCAGGTGCTTCCCTTCAGCGACACTCTTACACTGTGAAATTAGCGGTTTCCGATATGAGTCTGCCGAAAGTCAAAAAATTATCTACGATTGTTAATCAAGCTCAGGTTATCATAACCTCAAAATTCCTTATTTTATCTTGAAATTTGCCGTAAAATCTTATTCCATCAACATAACACCGCAAAAGGCGCTTTTCAAGCACCGATTACCGATAACATTCCGATACCTTACCGATATTCGGCAGCAAATCTGCTTATCATGATTTTAACCGTTTTTACGCTCAATTAAGGCCGTTTTATCTGTTTATAGGTGGTTTATCCACACTTTTTAACTCTTGACCGTAATTCGGAAAAGGTGCGGAAAACATCAGAAAAAAAGGTACGGTTTTTCTTTCTGCTTTTGGCCCCGGAAAAGGTGCGAAAAATCATTTGTCTTATAGTGGGGCGTGTCGGAGACGGCAGGGCTTGCCCGTGTGTCTTTCTCCCCCTGACCAGTAACTATAGAGTAATATTATCTACCCTGCCTGATAAGGGTATTCCCAACCATACCAACCAGAAAGAGAGAAGAGAAAAAAGCGAAAGGGGCAAAACTCACTGCTTCGCTTTTCGGGGACGGCCTCCCTTCCGATTGGAACGCTGAATCAACCCGGCCTCTTCCAATGCCTTGAGGTCTGACCGGAGGGTCGTTTCCGAAAGACGGTATTTCTTCCGCTTCATCATTGCCAACAGTTCAGTCAAAGAATGATTTTCCGGTTCAAGGCGCAACAGGGCCTCTCTCCTGCGTCTCAATTCCTTCTCCTTGTCCGACATCACATTCAGCTTTCCCGCTGTCGGAGGGCGTAATACACGCAATTCCAGCCGTTCCGCCGTTTCCTTGTCGGTATTCCAGAATTTTGTCAATACCTGATTGCTGAAAAGGAAGGGGCGTTTGTCCTCATCGTGATAAGCGCGCTCGACAACCTTCCTGACCGGAATGTCATTAACTTCGCCCTTTGTCGGATAGGGAGGGCGGCAGAAACGGGCCAGCTTTTCCAAATGCTTAACCGCCTCCGCTTCCTCTGTTCCTGCGTAAAGATGAAACAGGGCCATAGTCCGCAAAGAGTGATAACGCTTCCCCTTTTTTATCAGGCGTTCCCGGAACAGCTTCTCCGCATCAGCAAGACGGTATTTCATGCTGGCCTTTACCCCATTGGCACGGGCCGGAGTGGAAAAGGGCGCGGCGGCACGTTTGAAAATCGTCACGGCTGGAGAATCAGGCGAAGGCGTTGCGTCTTTCACCTGTAGAAAGTTCATCATCTGCTCAAGGGTGTAAATCCTTTCCGGGGTCACGTCATCCAACCGGGAGGGCCAGTAACAAACTCTTGTCCCGGTAGAGGTGTGAATTGAGCTTGGAATCCGAAGAATCCGCGCTCCATCAGTCGCAAGGTGGTCTCCGGGCAGAAGCGGCAAACCGGCATTTCCCCGAATGGAATCTACAAGAGCGCGGTTACAGGCTTTGTAGTTTGTCAATATCCAATGCTTTTCGTAGTGGAATTTTACCGGCTCCAGCAACCAGAAAAGATAAATACCTCTGCCGCTCCGGGCGTAAACGCTGGCCGGTGGAATCGTTCCCTGTTCCTCTAATATCATTGCCAGCAAAAGAGCTTGTTCCCATGTCAGACGCTTTTCTCCGGGTATCTTTTCGTCAAGGTCATCCGGCAGGAGTTCCGGGCAATATTTGCCAAGCAGGAACTCATTCTCACAACCGAAACGGCCGACATCAATATCGACATAACAGGCATTCAGCCAACGAATATTCTTTTCTTGTCTTGCGGGGCGAGGCAGAAAGGTAGCGGTACACGTGCGCCCTAAAGTCCGGTAATAGGAATTGATGGTAAAATACACGTTGTTCGTCAATGCTTGCGGAACATGGTCATAAAGCCTTTCCAGCACTTCATCCGTCTTTTCCTGTGCGATTGCTCCAACTTCTATCATCCGGTCCATACCCTTGCGTAGCAGACAAAAGAAGCCGTCCCGCCGATGGAACATGCGGAAAAAATCACCGTCAACCCTGATTGGCTGTTCCTGCAAGTGCTCCCGAATCTGCTTGAAACGTGCTTCCAGTTCCGCATAAGGCTGAACCTTAAAAGGCACTCCCTCCTGTTCCTCCAAAGACTCCCGGAAATAATCCTCCGGGGTCTGATAAGGCCTCAGACGTAGAAAAATACTGTTCATGCCAACCTCCATCCGAAGCTGAATCCTGTGGCTCATAGCCGCAGGATCAGCGCGCCGATTTCCTGCAATTATCCTCAAATCGTAATTATTCCAGTCAACCGGGGAAGCTCGTCAATTTGTTTTTGTATCGCTTCGTCCGGGAGTGGAGTTTTCCCCAGCACGTCAAAAATATCAAAACCATAATCCAGTTTGCACAATGTAGCCAGCATATCGCTCAGAAACGCCTTGGAATATCGGGAAGCCAATTCCCCGCGCTTTCCGTGTCCGTCCAGACTTTGAATCAAAAAGGCATTGGGTTCCTTGTTGGACAAATAACTGTCGAATGAGTGCCGGAAGCTGTGGAAAACTTTCTTTTTATCTTTTGTCACATAAGCCCGCAGGAAGTTTCCGAACGATTTCTCATAGCCGTGTCCATATCCGTATTTTTCCGAATAATTCAAGGTCTGCCAAAGTCGCTTGTCTCCGCTTCCGTTCCCCCGGATGTTTTTGCGCCGTTTCAAAACATAATCGAGAAAACCAAGCTGCAATAACACCGGATGAATCGGAACAAGCCGTTTGCTGTTGACATTTTTCAACCGTGTATTATATTCGGGTTCCCCGATAATATTAAAGCAGGGAATCCCCTCGACATTCAAAATATTGTGTATCTGAAGCTGGCATATCTCATTCTGCCGTGCTCCGGAAAAAAGGGCGATAAGCGGTATCCACAATTTATGTGGCTTCCAAGCATTCAACCGGTCCTCACGAAGTTCCGTAAAGATGGTTTTCAAATCCTCCGGCGTAAAAGTGGAACGTTTTTCACTGGGCGCATCATTGGTCTTTATCTTGAGTTTCGCTGCCGGGGAACGGTCGATATATTCATTATCGAAACACCAGATAAAGAAACTTGCAATCCGGGCGGTCATCAGATTGACCGTCGTAATGGAAAGTGTTTCTCCGTCCCTGGCTTCCACTTGCTCCAATAATGAACAGTTCCGCAACCCCGGATAAATTTTTCTCCGTGCCGGAAGTTTCATCAGAACATTATCCCGAAAAGAAGTCAAATTAGGAAGTTTCAGCGATTTGATATCCGTATCCGCGCCAAAATATTCCGTCATGGTGGTCAAAGCATTCTGTACCGCCTCGCGCATCGACATTCCCCATGTGGGATGGGGCGCGGCTAAATATTGCTCCACTAACTCCCCTAAGGTATGGACTGTTTCCGCTTGCCGTATTTCATCAGCAGACCGATAATTGCCCGACATGATTTCGTCATAGATGGCTTGGTTATACTCCGTGAGGAAGCGTTTTCCTGCTATGCGGTCATGCTGCATCCGCATCAGGAAAATCTGCGCCATAGTCCATTCCTGCGCCATAAAATTCAGGTCGCTGGGTGTATGGGGGATATTCTGCAAAATTCCTTCCGCCACCGAACGGCCTTCCGGGAAACCGGCATCCCGGTCACGTTCATAATACTGCATGGCATTCAATGCGCGTCGCATACCTTCCCGGCGGGTATCGGGACAGATTGGCCCGTAATCAGCCATTTGCCGCGCATACTCTTCCAAATCCTGCGAAATGTAACCGGCCAATATCCGGCGTATTTCATCCAGTGTCATTGTATTTGCCGCTCCCGATTCAATCAGGTGGTTTAATTTGCCTGTTATTAACTTACAGACGCTGACCGCCTTTTTCAAATCGGAAGTCTTCAAGGATATCTTTATTTCCCGCATATCATCGCCGCACATTCCGGCAGGACAACGGCAACGGAAATAATATTTACCGTTTCGGGACACAAGGTTTTTGACGGAAACATCCATTTTCAGCTCCTTGTGGTACACTTTGTGTCCCAAACCGGAGCAATCGCCTGAAAACGGATACTATGAGAAGATTGCGGAAAATCAGGAAGTTAAAATAAAAATGGTCGGGATAGAGAGATTTGAACTCTCGACCTTTTGACCCCCAGTCAAA
>ERZ1034878.996-NODE-996-length-11350-cov-5.219035_pt1 | contig 11350 bp, 18 predicted proteins | sample MGYA00520593_ERZ1034878 | MGnify/ENA primary metagenome ERZ1034878 (study PRJEB33766, sample SAMN09781724) | gut metagenome | biome: gut microbiome | host: Homo sapiens | place: Madagascar | study: EMG produced TPA metagenomics assembly of the PRJNA485056 data set...
AATCGTCAATTCCAAATTCTTTTATAAGAACTTCGCTCAGTTTATTGCTGATATTGGCATAAAACTCTTTTGGATCCGAATATCCGATTTTTTCATCGGCAATCAGAGGAATCTTATTCCCGTCACCATCCACGTAGTACTTGATTTCTCCATCATCGTCCCTTTCGTAAACGGTGACTCTCTGGCCGTGCTGCGAATACATCATCCGTTGCTTGTTAATATCAAGCATTCTTCATTACCTGCTTATAAACCTGATTCACTCCTGTGCTGGCAAGTCCGCTGACAATTCCTACCGCAATAGCCGTCATCACATCGCCAGCCGGGAAATCCGGCATGACATACAATCCGACTACGCCCAGGATCCCGCCCGCAGCACCTACGATTACCGGAATCAGATTATCCTTTACCCGGTCAGACGCCTTTGCACCAAGGCCGATCAGATAGCAAATCACAATGATTGCCAGAGATGTTCCAATCTGCATGATATCCATTATTCTTTCCCTCCACTTCTTAAATGCAATTCCTGTATCTCGTTATACATTTTAGTCACCATTCCATTCCCGCCCAAAGCATGGTAGGCATTATACATTTCAACAAAATTGTCAAACGCGTATGAAGGAATTTCGCCCAACTTGACGTATTTATCGTGATACTCAATCAGCTGCACCCGCAAAAGAAGCATTGTTCCCTTGCTATTTGCATCTCTATCTTTTTTCTGCTGTTGCAGAAGCCAGACGATATAGCCCAGAAAAACTGGAAGGACTATGATATATGTCTGTAATAAAAAGTCTTTCATTTATATCTCCTGCATTTTTATTTACGCACAGCCCACCGCCACCTAAAGTGCGTCCCTGCTATCTTTTTCGTGAACTCACGAAATTGATAACGCACAATCTTCTAAAGAATTTTTACAAACGGAAATACCCCGGCGAAAAGACTGTCACGATCCTTCCAGTTCCTGCTTACTCCATTCTCTGTATAGGACGCCATGAAAGCCTCTCCCGCCTGGGAATGGTCATACACAGCCAGATTGACGATAGCTCCCTCGTATTTCTTCATATCCTCGCAAATCCGTTCCTGCGTATAGCTTTCCGGGTATCCACGCCTGTTTATTACTTCCTGCGTTGCCTGGTCAATCAACTGTTGAATCCTCGGGTTATCTTCTTTATGGTCAAACACGGTCTTGTCGGTTCCGTCCGATTCTTCAATATGAAATTGGCCAAGCCGGATTTTTACCTGCTCCAAAATCGTATATGCCATAAAAAATCCTCCTATAGTTCAAACAGATTGATAAAATACTCTTTCAGCGACGCCCCGGTCATTTCTTCATACCCAGGCACGTTATTCTCGGCTGCAAGAGCTTTGAGAGCGTCTGTGCTCATTCTGTTGATTTCCGTCTTTGTAAATGGCTTCTCAAAAGGCAAAGAGGCGTGTTCTGCCGCCTCTTCGATCTCTTCTCCCGGAAGATACCATTTCCCTTTGTATTTAACTTTGTAGTCAAATTTCATAGGGTTTTCCTCCTTAGTAGCACTTAATCACATAAGTGCTATCCATTCTCTCATAGGAGGGAAGCACGATCTCGGAAACGGTAGTCTTTGTGTGAACCGGGTCGCTTGTGGTGGTTACGGCCACTGCAACGCCAGTATTCACAATAGATACGTCCGCCTCGCCACTTCCCATAAGGGTTCTCTCTTCCGGTGTAGTTCCGTACCAGGTGCTTCCCAGTGCGCCGTCAGGAATCAGTGTTGCAAATCCGTCCGGATAGAATTTTGCAGCTGTACCATCCTCTTTTTTGTACTGCTTAGAGTACACGATGATTCTGATTCCAAGCTCGTTGGAAAATACTTCCTTTACCCGGTTGTCATTCATGAACACGGTCGCCGTTGTGTTCTGTGCCAGAATCGCAGACTTAATCTTTGTGTTCTGCTTCAGATAGTCCATAGTCTTTCTGGAAACAATCATAATGGACGGGCGCTCGCCTGTTTCTGCCTCTACTGCATCCAGTGCTGTTGCAATGTCGTCCATCGGGTCTGAATTTGTGGTGTCTGACCACTTGTCGGTGTCAGCTGTCAGGCTTGCAAAGTTCTTTGTCTTGTATGTGTTGTTCGGGTCGTAGTTGTAGGCATAGGTTACTCCATTTGCTTCAATGGAAATCTTCGGGGAGCCGTCAGCTGGTGCCAGGAGCTGCATAATCATTCTTTCCGGAACAACGTTCGCTCCATCAACCAGAGTATTGGCATCGTCAAAGATTCTGCTCAGAACCTCCGCTGCGTACGGGTCGGTGCTATCCTTAACCCTCATGATTTCCTGTTCGTCTGCTTCTTTTACCAGCATGGATTCTCTGAAGAATGCCATTTCGGTTTCTGTAAGCTTGAACCCCTCACGGCTTCTCAGAGTAGATACAGCATCGAAATTGGACGGTGCCAAGGACACAGGAAGCCCTTTGGAAGTCTTGATCCATTTCAGGTCAAGTCCCATTTTCTTTTTTGCCGGGAACAGTCCGGCTCCAAGGTACGCAATGCGGTTACTTGCCACTTCAGCATTGACAAGCGCAATCGCCTTTGATGTATAAGCATCTCTAATATTCATTGTTTCCTCACTTTCTACCGATAGTTCTTACGGTAATTACTCAAACACGATAAGGAGAAGTGCTGTTTTCACGTCTGCCGCAATCGTAATTCCTGCATTTGCGTTTGCATTCGCTTCGTTTACACAAGCAAAAGCCTTTACGATTGTTCCGTTCGGGTTGGAATCATATACGTCTGTCAGCAAGATTCCAACAGCAGTTCCGTCAGAAGACGCTGCATTTACTTTTTTTCCAGTAGCGTCAATAGGGTTACCTGCTTTGCAGACACCATTCGTGAATGCAGTGGAATCAAGGGTAATTTCCTCGAAAAGTTCTCCACCCAGCCGTCTTTTCAGAATTTCTTTCTGTGTGGTCACAGTTGACTCTTTAAACTTCATTTTTTCCTCCTTGCTACTTCAAATAGCTTTCTACAATGGATTCAGCCGCTTTATTGGAACCGGATAAGGTCTTCCCGATTGATTCGGCTGTTTTTTCTGCATCTGTTTTTGTATCTCCGCCTGCACTTCCACCGTTCGGATTTGCCTGATTCCCAGCAATTTCCTTTTCCTTAGCCTGTGCGGCGGCGGTTTCTTTTTCGGACATAATCTTTCCAAGTTCTGTATAATCAAGGATCCCATCGTCATTTACGATTTTTTTCGCCTGATCCGCGGTTATCTTAAAATTGGTCATAGCGGATTCCCGCTGATCACGAATAGCATTTGACTTCTGCATTTCAGCGATAGTCTTGTTCGCTGCGTCTAGGGCCTTGTTCGCTTTTTCAATTTCAGAAAGGTTACCGGCTTCCAACTCGTCAACCTTCTTCTGAAGTTCATCCACCTTCCCAGCCTTCTCTTTAAGTGCCGCAAGGTCTGCATTTGCTTTTTGGGTAGCGCTGCCATAATCGGCCATGATTTTTTCAATGTTCTCTTCGCTGATTCCCATAGCCAGCAAATCTTCTCTCTTCATGATTACCTCCGATATGCTTTACGTTTTTTTACGGTGCAACGCCACCGATAGCACTGTTGTTTTGTACGCTCACAACTTTGCGAATTTTTATAAAATAAAAACAGCCGCCAATTACTCGGTAGCTGTTTTATTTGTTTGGGTTTGATTATTTATTTGTGTCACAATCTCTTGTGCTTTTTTTTCCTGTTTCTTTACATCGTCTATGGTTTTCCACAGATTTTCCAGGTAAGGCTTGGACATATTGAACGTCTTTTCTGCGTCTCCCCAGAGACCAACGGTTTTAATTGCCACCAGCGGGTTAATTCCGCACTGAAGCAGCTGTAACAGCGTCTGCGCCTTGGTGTACATGTTATCCTGCGGGCTATGATTGATCTGAACATCAAAATCCCGGATTGACAGTTTCAAGTCGCAATCAGCCAGCCTAAGCGTATTGAGTGTTGCTGTCGCCAGGCGTTTCTCTGCTGATTTTACAATCGGGTCTTTCAGTTTTGCCCGTGTCTTGGAAAAATCCCAGCCATTACGAAGCTGAACAGCTCCCTGCGTGTCGCCGCCGGTATTGCTCTGCTTTGTTGGAATCGCCAAAATGGATAAGGCATTATCCCAAAGATCGTCTTTCGATACCTGACATTGCGTCTGGTTCAACTCCTGTGTCATAACATCTACGTCGGACTTATTATCCTTGTTAATGGATTTGACCACCAAGGCCCTGTTCATTTTCATTTTTGCAAACTGCTCTTCATCCACTTCGCAGTTTACAAATTTAATCCAGGACTGGACAAATTGTTCTATCCCGTCCATCCGGTTTGACTGCATATTGTTGATTGCGTCCAGCATGGAGATTACAAGCTCTATGTCAGAAATCCGTTCATGATTGTTCGGAAATTCCACAATCGGAATCACACCAAAGGTATGGAGCTTTGTTTCTACCACTTTGCTGTTCACGATTTTAAAAGACATATTGTCAGAAAATGCCATTTTATAGCACTGTCCGCCCTCGTCTTTCAGTTCCTGCACTGACAGAATAGGTTCTTCTGTGCTTCGATTGTAAATTACGAAGGTATTCATCGGGCTGGGCGCTACGATTCTGAATGGCACATCTCCATCTTTTCTCTGGACTGCCTTAAAAGACGTTCCGGTAGCTGATTGCCATTCTCCGGCCTTGATATCCTTTTCCTGTTTATTCGCATCTGCCATGAAGTCATTCAATTCGTCTACAGCTTTATTGATATTTTTATCGTCACTACGGCTGATAAACTGAACCGGCTCCCCGTATGTCTGGCCGACTTTGAACTGGACAATTTCGTAAGCATGATTTTCAACAATTTTATTGATGATATCTTCATTGCTGATTTTTGTTCGGTACAAAACCGGCTGATCGCCTTTGTAGTACCGCCACAAATACCGAATGGCCGTCTTGTTTCCATAAAAAACGCCGATACAATCTCCTATAACCTTTACCACGTTTGCGACTGTGATACGCTCAACATCCGTATATGCGATTTTTCTTCCATAATTACCACAAACAATTTCTTGAAATGGCAAAGTGTTTTTTGCAAACATAGTAGTCTCCTAGATAAAAGTCATGCCGGAAGATGTGTTCCGCATTGGAATCTTACTTACTTCGGTTTGCTCTGTGTCTACGTGGTACACAATTCGTTTGTGACATTTCTTGCAGCCCACAACAATCACATTCGTAGTAGACCGACCGTCCCACGCTCCAACTTTCCGTTTGCACCTGGGGCAATATATCGTTTTAGGAATATATTCCATATTTTTCTCCAATTTTGTCAAAATAAAAGGCAACTCCTTTCGGGGCCGCCTCGTGATAATCAAGTAAAATTTTTCAATTATATTGTAATACATAGATTTTTAATAGGATAGATACAGATTAGTGACATTTAATGACATTTCCAGTCGGAGCTTAGTTCGCTAAATGCGAAGTTCCAGAATGTACTTTTTGGCAGAACTCAAAATTTTACTTTTGCTGTCTCGACTGAAAAAACGAATTCTGGATTCTACTTCTCAACCAGTATATTTGTCGGGAAATATTCCAGCATAGAACTATTATCCGCATCAGTCATAGGGCCATCTGGTGATTTTAAAAGTAGTATAACTCTTAATAGCAATAATGGAACGATAGATTTTTACACAGCAAATGAGAACTTAGCTGGTAAGACAATGATCCTGACTATAGAATTCACGGAATAGGTGCTAGTTGATTATGACACGTCTATGTAAATATGTGTCATACTTTAACCCATATGACAGTGATACTTGTATTTGCGTCAATTGTAACCGCTTGATTATAGTTATTTTTGGCAATCACAAAAAATACTCCGTTGACATTTGCGATATAGAAAGATATTGCGGTTCCAACATCGCCGTTTGTAGCAAATGCACTTTCAGGAATCATGTCATTAGATGGTAGCTGAATGATGGCGTCATACGAATACCCAAGATTAGGCGAGTTAATTGTGACAGCATTTCCAGTCACATAGACTGTCTTTGCAATTTTCGCATTTAGCGAACTAAGCTCCGCCGCCATTTCGGCGCGGATGGTCTCCATATTCGTCTCTTCCCAGTGAGCATCAGTCCACTCTTCCGCCGTGGCAATATCTGCTTTTGCTCTGTACAGTGTATCCCCATAAATGCAGGTATCGCCCTTTGCATAGGTCTTTTTCTGGTATCTATCCGATATTTTTTTGTTTGCATTCTCTTTCGCCGGTATCATGCCCTGTGTATTCATAATTTCTGCTCCTTTCTAAAGATAATTTTCCCCATATTTTTTCTCAAAGCTGTTTATAGCCCTTGACACAAGCCTAAGTGTATGCCGATCACTCTCATGCTCTTCTATGGCAATTTCTTTTATATTTTTCTGAAGAATATACCTTTTTGCCAGAACATTATATTCATCGGTATCATCCAAGCTTTCTATTTCCTGCACAATTCCCCATCTTTTAGATACAAGTGCCTCCATTTCTTGCTCAGTATCAACAATTTTGCTCATAAACGATCCCAGTTTGTCCTTATCGCCGGAGCTTTGTACACGGTCTCCGCCAATCGGAGCGCTGATCCCATAAACCATAGACCGCAAATTCAAGATTTCCTCCCGCTTATTGGCAATTATTTTATCATATCGCCGTATCTGCGATAAATATTCTCTTGTTGTCATGCATACCTCCTAAATGGGTTTGCAGCAGCTTCAACTTTTGCCGCAGTCCCTGTTCTCATTTCGTTCTCAAACAATGAAATAGAATCCGGTGCGTCATCGTGCTTTACTTTTCCGCTTCTCGTCATGGTTGTGAGTTCTTTCATAAACTTATAATACTGGCTTTGCCTATCCATTTTTTTGAAATCACGGAAATAATAATCACGAATAATGTTGTCCCTTGCATTTTCCATTCTTGTTATTTTATTCGTACAATTAAACTTGAACCTTGCGCTGCATCTGCCACCACGCTCTTTAACAATGTCCATTACATCTCGCCCAAAATATTCGCCAGCGCTATTGCTCTCAAATGTAACGGTTTTAACATTGTGTTTAATAAGCATACTTGCGCATTCAGGCTTCGTGAACTGTGTTCCGGCATTGTCGAATACTACATCAACAATATATACTTCATTTCCATATATGTAGCCAATCGGCATCGAACAGCTATCATCGCCTTTGTCTGCACTATCACATGCCGCCATGATTGCATCCGGTTCTCTGTCCACTGGAAGTTCTTCAAAATAATTCAACTCATTCTCTGCAAACATTCGTCCCTTTGCTTCAAATGGCTCCTGCTGGAACTCCGCAGCCCACGTTTCTTCCGATACCAATTTTCGCTCTTTTCTGTAATAATCAGTTGTGAATATCTTCCGCAAGCCTTTTTTATCTTTACGATAGATTTCCCAGTTGCTTTCGTCCGTTATTGGGTCCAGGGCCGGAACCGCAATTTCTTTCCATCTCCAGCCAAGTTCATCAGCTTTGTTCTGCAATGCTGTAATAGGGTCATATAGGCTGTATTTTGTGCCCTGAATAATAATAGGTGTGCCCTCTAGCCTACGTCCCAGGACATCGTCTGTAACCTTTTCACACAGGAACTCTAATCTGTCTCTATTTCTTGCTTCCTCGTGATTCTTTACACAGTCATCAATATAGACAAGAACATTTGCTTCTGTACATCCTACGATTGCACCGTCAATAGGTCTGCAAGTAAATGTTGGAAAGATATTTTTGCTTTTAAGGTCTATTGAAAGATTCTCCGCACTCTTATAACCATCTTTGCTGATTTTTGTTGCTTCAGGGAAAACGCTTAAAAATCTTTTGTATGTGCTTTCTGTCTCAAAGGCTTGTAAAAGGCCACCATAAAATCTTTTTACCAGTCCCTCTCCTTTTCCGACTCCAAAAACACTCCCGTCCGGGTCTCTTCCACCCATCATCTGTGCCAGCTTTAATCCTCCGGTTGTTTTCCCGGTACGTTTTGGCTGCGAAACAGAAAGAAAATCCAGTTTCCCATCATAAATTTCCTGATACGCTCCTACTACCGGCTTCAAAACTTCTCTTCTTGGGAAATAAAATCTCTTCCAGGGGTCTTTTTCATCTATTTCGATGTAATAGAAAAAGCTGTCAACTAAATATGCTGATTCATACATCAAAACATTGTAAAATTGTTCCAGAATTTTATAGGATGTGTCATTATCTCCTGCATATACTTCCAAATCGGCGACTTTGCCACCGGTCTTATCTTTCACATATTGAGCAATATAAGATTTTACTTTTGCTGATATTTGCAATCCGTACTCTATATCGTGTTCCGACCTAAACGCAACCGCCAGAGCCTGTATGTATGCCTCAATGACCGTTTCGTCTATCCCATTTCGCTCTATGTAATTTTCATATCCGTTTATCGTGGAAATCAGGCTTGAACTTGCCAATAGAAAAGCACCTCCACTTTCAAAAAAGCAAAGGTGCTTGTAAGACCTCTGCCTATAATTTTTTAGGTTAGTAATAATCACTTTTGATTATCAGTAGTTCATTTTATTTTAATTTTCCCACATGACAATGCCACCATGAGTATTGAATCCTTGACATATGGAACTCAATTCCCCAGTAGTTTTCGAAATAGCTTTTCAGTTTCGGATAAAAAAACCACGATTTTATGAAGTCAAATATTGCCATCCTCTCACCTCCTTAAAATTAAGTTAGCTGTTGAACCAATATTCAGTCGGTAATTGTTTCAACTATACTTTTTTATACATTCCCGGCAAATGTTTTCCTTCCAAAACGGATGTCCATTAGGAACATCTGCAAAATGATGAAAAACATCTACTCTACGATATTTTTCCAGAAATATGTATCTATGACATGAGTTGCACATTTTTGGAAAAATAGCAAAACGATTAAATTTAGTAAGCATGCTTGCCTCCTTTTTTAACTGGCCGTTGTCACATCTTTCATCATCCGATAATTCATTTTCATTTTTCAATAATCATTATGGTGTCCTGAATGCCATAATAGATCAAGTACCGTTTTCCTTCTTCACTCTCAAATTTAATGTAATTGTCGGTATGATCGCTTTCTACATCAACTTTTCCTTGATAGTGAAAGATTTGCCGTCCATCCTCTGCGGTTATCGTAATTTCCCGTTCAATTCCGTTTGTCAGTTCAGACTTAAAGTCTTTCAGTCCTCTTATTCCGCTGGCAGTTGATGTATTGTACCAGTTCATTCCAAATGCCAACGCTCCAACAATTACCACAGTACCGATAATAGTTACAATTCCTGCCGTTTTGCTATCGCAGGCCGGAAAAAGAAGTATACCAACAGCAATTCCTGCTAATAATAAAACTCCTAAAATAATCCATTGTCCTAATGTAAACATTTTTATACCTCCACCAATTTACTCTTCTACAAGCTCATATGTCTTTGCGAAAATATCCGGTTTGCACGGATAAAGTTCATCTTGATCACCTACTTGATACGAACATAATGAATACGACTCCAGAAAGAAGAACTGACATAACAAGCGCCACCGGCCCGTATAAAAGCCAAAACATCTCAAGAATCAAAAGATATATAATCAAGCCTGCGATCAGAATCATTTTTTTCATTTCAATTTCTCCTTTTTGCATATATTGATCGGATCTTTTTCTTCTTTGGTCAGCCTTCTTCCGCAGATAGGGCAGTAATTTATTATTCCCGCCATTTTTATATTCATTCCTTTTCTGGAGCAATCAGCATAAGGCGGGCAGTTATTCAATTTACACGTAAGCACAAAACCACGTCCAAATTCTTCAATCCTATATTCGCTCCAATTCGATTTAATCGATTCCTTAGCTTCGCAAAATTCACACATACTCAAATCCTCGTAAAGATGTCCAGATCGTAATTGTCCCGGATATGGTCAACAACTTCACACAGCTTTTCTTTTACAAATTCATCCTGTGCAATGTCCGGGTGAGCGTAAAATGTGCAACTCCCTGGTTTTCCATCTTGCTTATACTTCCGGTAATCAAAAGTCATTGTAAACAGTGGAATTCGTGTCAGGTTTTTCGTTCTATGCCGAAGCCACATGTTAAAAATCGTTCTTTTCATTCCTCTACCTCATTTTTATGCTCCCATAAACCGCCGACTATTTTCAGGGAGCGCTGGCATTCCGCTTCATGCCTTACCTCGGATGTACGTTGTTATAGCAGTCCTCCGCCTTTACTTCTGCTCCGTTTCCAAAATCGGATATCATATCGCCGTGTTCTTCTGACATCCAGCCTCGCATTGCAAAGACACGGACGAGGCATCGGAACATTGGGAATCGAACCCAAGACTCTTCGGATATAAGCCGAAAGCTCTACCACTGAGCTATGTTCCATTGTGCGTTTCTGCGAACCGGATACCAGCCCGCAGCATTTTCATTCTTTTTGAGGTGTCCGCAACTCTCAAATCAGCCAGTCGCTATCTGGCATAGCGCAGTGTGCAGGATTCGAACCTACAAGGCCTTTACAGCCCGACCGGTTAGCAACCGGCTCCAATACCATTATGGGAACACTGCATACGAAGGAGTTTTTTACTTGGTTATCTCCAACAAGCCCAAGGATCTTTTAGTCAGCCGCAAGCGGCTCCATCCAGTTCCCTGCACTAAGTTTATCCGGAATATTGATTAGTGCCCGCATTTCTTTAACAAACACGCTCAGAGTGTACTGGCAACATCGCCAATGGGGAAGAGAGGAATTGAACCTCCATTGTTTACCACATGGGAACTGATTTACAGCTGCAACACCGCCAATCGTTGCCGCTTCCCCAGAATTGCATATACCTTACGGCATTCTAGGCGATATGCAAGCGCCCGCCAGCCTTGTACGTGACTGGCGAACGGATTTTAATGTCTTTTCTGACTATCCTCATGGAAAGGAGGTGAAGTGATTGCTGCCTATAACAGCGGTGCCTCGGCACACCGGATGATTTTCACGAAGCCCACCGGACCTTGTGACGGCCCTTTTGTCAGCTTTCCGCTAGTGGGTTAAGGAGAGGTTTGTTAAAATGCCGGGTATTCTCATACCCAAACTAGGATGGCCGGATTCGAACCGGCGAGTGCTGGAGTCAAAGTCCCGTGCCTTACCGCTTGGCTACATCCCATTGTCTTTGCGCTGCTGCTCATGGTCAAATTGGCAACGCATCATTTTCGTTATGTTTGTCCTTTCCTGCCGGATTCCGTGTCCTTGGCTGAACAACTCACATTCAAGGATTTTCTCGCAAAACTGGCACTCGTCATTTATGTCTTTCCCATGCACTCGCATTATACATCACCCTCCGTCCGGTGATTCGCAAGGTAAGTATCGAA
>ERZ1034878.999-NODE-999-length-11322-cov-3.668678_pt1 | contig 11322 bp, 8 predicted proteins | sample MGYA00520593_ERZ1034878 | MGnify/ENA primary metagenome ERZ1034878 (study PRJEB33766, sample SAMN09781724) | gut metagenome | biome: gut microbiome | host: Homo sapiens | place: Madagascar | study: EMG produced TPA metagenomics assembly of the PRJNA485056 data set...
CATCTGCTTTGGGAGCAGAGGGTCGCGAGTTCGAATCCCGCCGCTCCGACCATCACATTGAAAAGGGCTAGATCGCAAGATCTAGCCCTTTTACTTTTTCTGCTTAGCTTGGATCTTGTGGAGTAGCCGGTGTTTGCGTGAGCAGGCCGGTGCTCATTGCATACCGATACAAATCGGCATCGCGTGTCAGTCCCAGCTTGCGCATGGCGTTGTTTTTCTGTGTGCTGATGGTCTGTTTGCTGCGGTGCAGGCGATCTGCAATTTCGTTGATAGACAGTCCGGCAACAAACAAGCGAATAACTTCGGTCTCTCGTTGTGACAGGGCGGTCGCTCCCTGGCGCGAGTGGTTGGAGAAAGCGGTGCTTTCTAGAATCTGTCGCACGCTGGGTGAGTAATAGCTGCCGTAGGCGTATGCGGCATGGATGGCGGGCACGATGTGGTTGGGGTCATCGGCTTTGCTCAGAATGCAGGCAATTTGTGCGTCCATGAGTGTTTTCAGAATGGCTGGGTTGTCCAGCATGCTTAGCACTACAAAGCGCAAATGAGGGAATCGCCGCTGCAGCAAAGTGATCATGGAGATGCCATCGCCGTACTGGCCGCCGGGCATGATGTAGTCTGTCACCAGAACATCGCAGTCATGCTGCTCCAGGATATTCATCACTTCTGTTGAGTCAGACGCCGTTCCAATCAGAGACAGTGTGTTGTTTGTCAGAGCAACGCTGCGCAGGCCAAGCATCAGTGCAGGGTGGTCATCGGCCAGCAAAATTTTGATGGAAGCAGACATTGTGGAGTGGGTTTGTAGAGTCTATTTGGAGGGGGGCTGCTGTTTCTGGGGCCGATAGAGCACTCCAGTAAGCAGTCGGTCAGCGTTTAATGTGCAGCCAGAGCTTGCTCGTTGTACTTACTTGACAAGCTGGTTATTGCAATAGTTCCTGATCAGATACGATTTTTTGATTTTTTACAAGTAAATCATATTTAAACTCTAAGAAAAGCATTATTTCTATATGGAAATAGGAATTTTCTTATCGTATGAGTAGGATTTTTCTGTCAGGATGTGTTTTTTGATCTAATGCGGTAAATACTGTTATATTTTTATATTGTGAAGCAAAAAAATACGAATGGTTTTTCAGTTTTTCGATGTAAAAAGATTTTTTGGAGAAAAAATTCTTTTTTGGGGCGCTGCATTTATAAGTTTCTTGATAGTTGCTGTGTTTTGTGTGGGTGCAATGGTGAAAATTCTGGGGTATATCCAATGCACGTCTGATTTTTAGTGCGCAAAAAACGTTGATCCAAGCAGAGCTGGATGCCAAGCAGGCTTCAGTTAGGAGAGGTATTAGCCATGCAGAAATGCTATGGGCCAACGAAAGGCAAGCTTCTGTGTCATCCAGTGCTTTGCCGAAATTTGGTGAAGCAAAGGATTATATTTATATAAAGGATGAGTCGAGCTTCTTTGAAGTTTTTGCAAAGGCTGATGTAGATAATCATTTGGTTGAATATTTTGATGATTATATTCGTTTCAGTGAACGTCTCGCAAAAATTGCAACAGGAGATGTTTCGGCCACAAAAAGTCCTTTGCATAGTTATCACTACACTCCGGATGGAAGCTATATGGCATTTATGCCTCCATCGGTGGAAAACATTGAGCTTATTGAACGTGAAAAAATTCCTCAGTTAATGCAGAAGTTTTCGCTGGACCTGGGTGATCTCAGTGATCCGGAAGTACGTAAAGCATGGAAAGAAAGTCGTGCAACCAAGTGGCTTCCTCCAGGAGAGGGTCTGCTGCTGGAAGATCAGATGATTCGGCTGGTGCAGCCAGCTTTTGATGGGGATGAGGTATTCATGGTTTATGCCAGTGATCTGGCTGTGGACAGATTGAAGGCGAACTTGCAGCGCAGCGATTTTGATGGGGCTTTTTTTTGTTGTAAGCAATGATGGGCAAATACTTCTGCAAAGCACTGGTGATAAAACCAATGATGCAGAGATGGCCGCCATGGCGCAAATACTCAAGAAGACAAAGGCGTGGCAACTGCCCGGTCCCAACTTGAAAGTACATTACTCACGAGGTTTGTTTACTGTGAGTCAGCCACTGGGAGATACGGAGTGGTTTGCAGTCTATGTCTATACCGTGAAGACCATGGTTCAGGCATTGAAGGGGCCACTTTCTTTGTATGGCGCGATTGCGTTGGGAATGCTTTTGGTGTTATGGGTGGCTGTTTTTGTCTTTCATTACCGTTTCTTTTTGCCTGCATATCAAAATTCTCAAAGAATATATGAAAGTGAAAAACTTAGTCGCAGTATTTTGAGCATGGCTCATGTGGGGCTTGGGCTGTTGAGCAAAGGTTCGGGTCTTGTGCTGCTCGAGAATAAGGCCATGGAGCGCTATACCATTGAGGGTATGCCTTTGGCGGCATATCTTTTTGGACGTTATCAGCAGGAAATAGGCGCGCAGAATGTAGAGCTTGTACGTGAAATCAATGCTCTGGACGAAGCACTGCAGCCGGCAGACTTGCTGGTGCACATGGCGCCTTGCTATTACCAGGGGCAGGCAGCTTTGCTCAGCAGTGTCCTGGATATCACAGAGCGCAAAAAGGCTGAGCATGCGTTGCAGCATGCGCGACTGGCTGCAGAGCGGGCGAGTCAGGAAAAATCCATGTTTTTAGCGGCTGTCAGCCATGAGATTCGCACGCCTTTGAATGCCATTCTGGGAAATCTGGAACTGCTGGAGCGTGAAGAGTTGCAGCTGCGTGCACAAGAGCGAGTGCAGATTGTTTCTTCTGCGTCTAGGACTTTGCTGCGCGTGATTGACGATATTCTGGATTTGTCCAGGGTTGAGTCCGGAATGCTGTCGCTGGAGATGCAAGCTTTTGATATCACGCAGGAGGTAGAAAGTGTGGTGCAGACCTTTTTGCCGCGTGCAGAAGCCAAAGACCTTGCCCTCTACTGTCGCATCATGCCTGGGATTTCTGCATGCGAAGGGGACCCGTTCCGTCTTCGGCAAATTCTCGGGAACTTGCTGAGCAATGCCATCAAATTTACGCAGGACGGGCATGTACTGGTCACTGTAGATTCTTGGGTGGTGAATGGGCAGCGTTTGCTGCGGCTGACAGTGCAAGACAGCGGCATTGGTATGAGCCCAGAACAGCAGGCACAGTTGTTTACACCGTTTACGCAGGCCAGCTCGTCCATTGCCCGTGAGTTTGGTGGTTCTGGTCTGGGGTTGGTACTGTGTCAAAGAATTGCTGGCCTGATGGGGGGTGTCATTCGTGCAGAAAGTACGCTGGGGCAAGGGAGTACTTTTGTGCTGGAGCTGCCACTGGCACATGGCATTCAACATGAAAAACTGCAGTCCAGTCACTGGTCGGGCAAACGGATTGCGATCTGGTGTGATAACCCGCAATGGCAAGCTGCATTGGCTCCGTACTGGTCGTATTGGGGCGTGGAGAGCATTTCCTGCGAAAGAGCATTGAATGCATTGAGCGAGGTTGATGCTCTGGTGCTGCTGGGCAATCCTCGTACTTGGCCGTTCGTCCTGGAAGATGCCGCCATCAAGGCTGTGCCTGCGGTGATCGATGTGCAGGAAAGTGGTCCGACTCATCCCCTCAGGCGCGATGGTTGGGTGCAAGTTTCCTGCTATTCGCTGGCAGGTATTTATGAATCCCTTGCTGTAGAGCCAGCGCAGCGGCTAGCGAGCATCGATGACGTCCAGGCAACGGGTATGTTGCCTCATCAGGAATCTGCGCCTCGCTTACGGATTCTGGTGGCAGAAGACAATCCGGCAAATCGGCGATTGCTGCAAGAGCAGCTGGACTTGCTGGCGCATGACGTAGTGATGGCTGAAAGCGGTGGTCGTGCACTGGAGCAGTTCAATACCCAGTCATTCGATCTGGTACTGACGGATCTGGACATGCCGGGTATGGATGGCTACGCCCTTGCCAAGGCGCTAAGAGCGCAGGGCGCTTTGCAGCCTATTTGGGCCTTTACCGCTCATGCGGGCGAGTCGGAGCGGAGCATGTGTCAGCCTTCTGGCATCAATGAGGTGCTGCTCAAGCCTCTGTCCATGAAACAGCTGGCGCATATGTTGGCTACTTTGACAGGGCAGGCTGCGGTTGCAGATGTGCCCGAAAAAGCAGTAACGCCAGAGGTGCTGGAGGCAGTCAGAGATGCCTGTGAGATGTATATGCACAGCATGTACCAAGGCTTGCATGCAGGTGATATGGCAGTGCTCCAGCGTGGGTTGCATGCTATCAAAGGCAGCTTTGCCATGTTGCGTGCCCATGCACTGGTGGAGCAAACCACAGCGTTGGAACGAATGGTGGAGGGGCAGGCACCTACTACTGAAATAGCGCAGGCCTTGGAAGTGCTGGCATCTGCTGTGAAGCAGGTGCTGGACGGATGGCCTAAGGATCAGGCCGCCGAATAGTTGCGAAGCCCCAAGAATAAACTAGGGCTCGTACTGCAGCAGGGGCGCCTTGGCTATCCCGCTGCCGTTCTTGGTATCAGGGGTAGCTGATGAAATAGTAGGGTACGGACTTGGTAGAGCCTGCGGCGCTGGCAATCAGGACGGGTTGAGAGGATGCAGCCATTGCGCTGGGTTGCTCCACAGGAATTGTTTTGTGCTGCAGTTCCACCTGAGGTTCTACGCCAGTGCAGTGCTGAATCTGCATGTCCTTCTGGGTTGCGGTGGGATAGTTGAGGGTGCAGGTGCCGTGAACGATCTGGCCCGAGAAATGGATGATTCCACCAATTTTCTCTTTGTGTGCCAAGGCAGGTTGTGCCAGTACAGCAGTGAGCAAGAAAGCCAGAGCGAGGGATGCTTTTTTCATGGTCAACCTTTTGACAGTAAGAGGGCCTGTAACTGCAGTTCGTAACAAACCGTGATTAGGTGACCGCTAGTGTAAAAACTGTCTCTGCGGCTGGCTATCTGACAAAAACTAAGTGAATGCTTTATTTCATAGGAATAGTCCTAAACTTGTTTCACATGATGTGGAGGCCATAGCCGTAAAAAAGCCCACTGGCGGAAATCACCAGTGGGCTTTGCTTTAGATTTGATAGCTGCTCAGGTAGGCTGCATCAGCCGCAGGCACCAATATAGCCGCAGGATGTGCAGAAGGAGCAGCCATCCTTCTTGATGACGGCATGGGCTCCGCACTCAGGGCACTTGGTGCCGCTCATGGCCTGGGCCGGTGTGGCTGCAGCAGGTGTGGCAGTTACGGTTGTAGGCGCTGCGGGATTGATGGGGGCAGGTTGCTGCTCCTGGCTTGCGCGGTTGGCAATGATGGACTGGATGGCGTAGGCCAGCAGTGCCACTTCGCTGTCGTGCCACAGAGGGATGCGGGTGCCGTCTTCCTTGTCGCGCCAGCCGTAGCGGATGGGGCCGCGGTCCCAGGCCACCTTGCGCAGATCATCCAGCGCCTTGTCCAGGAAGCCGCCGCGTGCTGCCAGCGACAGCGAACGCATGGTGGCGGTGATCCATTGCTGGCTCTCACCGGTCTGGCCCACAGGCATGAAGAACTCGATGGGGCGCTCTACGCCATTGACGTACATGAAGCTCACCACCAGGTACAGGCGGCGCACACCGTCGTGGGTGTAGTACTCGATCTTGTCAACGACCGCGTTCAGTGGGCCTTCGGGGCGGCGTTCCACCACGGCGGACAGGCCGCTGGTGTGGGCAGCAGCAGGCTGCGGTGCAGGCTTTTCTTCGGTCTTGGGGGCTTCTACCGACAGCACGGCACCCAGTGTGTCGTTGGGGCGGTAGGTGGCGCAGCCCTTCAGACCAGCCTTCCAGCTTTCCATATAGAGGTTCTTGAAGTCCTCAAAAGGATAGTCCGCAGGAATGTTGACGGTCTTGGAGATGGCTGTATCGATATAGGGCTGCACGGCGCGCATCATGGCCACGTGCTCAGCCGCAGTCATCTCCAGTGCGCTGACGAAGTAGGCTGGCAGTTCTGCATCAGCACCAAACTTTGCCTTGTAGAGGCGATAGGCATGGTCTTCCACGGTGTAGAAGGCATTGCCGCCGTCGGCCGTGCGCTTCTTGCGCTGGTAAGTCCAGGAGAAGGGCGGCTCAATGCCGTTGGAGGCGTTGTCTGCAAAGGCCAGCGACACGGTGCCTGTTGGTGCGATGGACAGCAGGTGGCTGTTGCGGATGCCATGCTTGCGGATGGCTGCACGGATTTCCTCGGGCAGGCGCTGGGTGAAGCCGCTTTGCAGGTACTTGTCTGCATCAAACAGCGGGAAGGCGCCCTTCTCCTTGGCCAGCTCGACAGAAGCCAAATAGGCTGCATCGCGCATGTTGCGGGCAATTTCTTCGCCCTGGGCCACGCCAGCTTCGCTGTTGTACTTCAGGCCAAGCATGATCAGCGCATCGCCCAGGCCTGTGAAGCCCACGCCGATGCGGCGCTTTTGCTGCGATTCCTTGTGCTGCTCGGGCAGGGGCCAGACGGTAGCGTCCAGCACGTTGTCCAGCATGCGCACCTGAATGGAGACAGCGGCGCGGAAGGCTTCAAAGTCGAAGTGGGCGTTCTCGGTGAACGCGTCACGCACAAACTTGGTGAGGATGATGGGGCCCAGGTCGCAGCAGCCGTAGGGTGGCAGAGGTTGCTCACCGCAGGGGTTGGTAGCGGCAATGGTCTCTGCGTAGTACAGGTTGTTGTCGGTATTGATGTTGTCGATGAACAGAATGCCGGGCTCGGCGAAGTCGTAGGCGGACTTCATGATGGTGTCCCACAGCTCACGTGCGGCAACCGTCCTGTAGACCCACTTGCCGTCCTCACGCTGGTGGGCGCCTTCTTCGATCTGGTTGTCAGAAGGGGTGGCAATGTGCACCAGCTCCCACTGAGCGTCGCTTTCCACCGCCTGCATGAAAGCGCTGGTTACGCCCACCGAGACGTTGAAGTTGTTCCAGCGACCCTTCTGGCGCTTGGCCGTGATGAAGTCCAGCACATCGGGGTGGTCAATGCGCATCACGCCCATTTGTGCGCCACGGCGTGCACCGGCCGATTCCACGGTGGTGCACGATGCATCAAACACGTCGATGAAGGAGCAGGGGCCAGAGGCAAAGGAGTTCGTGCCCTTGACCTTGGCACCCTTGGGGCGCAGGTTAGAGAAGTCGTAACCAACGCCGCCGCCGCGACGCATGGTTTCTGCTGCCTGCGACAGCGCGGTGTAGATGCCGGGGTTGCCGTGCTCGTCAAAGCCGTTGGTGGCATCGGCCACAGGCTGCACAAAGCAGTTGATCAGTGTGGCCTTGGTATCCAGGCCGGCTGCGGCCATGATGCGGCCCGCACCGATGGCACCGGCTTGCATGTTCTGGAAAAACTTCTCTGCCCACTCTGCGCGCAGTTCTGGCTTTTCTTGGTCAGCCAGGGCTTTGGAGACGCGGCGGAACAGATCTTCGGCGGTTTGTTCGCCCGCGGCCAGGTATTTTTCAGCCAGTACGTCTTGGCTGATGGGTTGAGTGTTCAAAGAAGTCATTGCGTCTTTGTGAGTGAAGATAAACATGGTTGCGCCGATGCCAAGCAATAGGCGTGCACAGGCGCGTTACAAAAAGAAAGAGCCGGACGTTCGTCGCCCGGCCTGGGTAGAAATCGGAGCTGCCAGGGTCTATCCCATCGAATGGGCGAAGGCCCGAGTTTTACCTAAATCTAGCCTGTTTTGCGTATCAGCACACAATAGGTAGTGCTGTCTGCAAGGTCATCACGCGAACCCAGACAGTCTAGTGCAAGAGCACCTGGAAGCAAAACCGCACGGGCTAGGGGAATGTCTTAGGTCAGAACCAAGGGGATATGCAGACGTATTCTACGGCCAGCAAATTATCAAAAAAGATAGCAAAAAATCAATACATGACAACGCATAGCATTGAAATTATTGAGAATTTCAGTGCTAAACATTTTTTCATTCTTGTGGTGAATTGCCACACATAGATAGTGTGGTCTTGTGGGTGACACACTAAATGTGTTGTATGCATCCACAAGACGCTGGCTGCGAGTGGAAGACTTACAGCTGCTTGACCAGGACCTGGCTCTTGCGGTCCCAGTTGTATTTGGCCTTGCGTGCTTCGGGCAGCCAGTCGGGGCTGACGGGCTGAAAGCCCCGCTTGATGAACCAGTGCATGGTGCGGGTGGTCAGCACAAACAGCGTCTTGCAGCCCAGAGCGCGGGCGCGCTGCTCGATGCGCTTGAGCAGCTTCTCTCCATCGCCCGTGCCCTGTGACTTGGGCGATACCGTCACGGCCGCCATCTCTGCGGTCTGCGCTTCCAGATAGGGGTGCAGGGCGGCACAGCCGAAAATCACGCCGTCGTGCTCGATCACGGTGTAGCTGGCAATGTCGCGTTCGATTTCGGTGCGGTCGCGCTTGACCAGGGTGCCGTCATTCTCAAAAGGCTCGATCAACTGGATGATGCCGCCCACGTCATCAATGGTGGCTTCGCGCAGCTCTTCGAGCTTTTCGTCAATGACCATGGTGCCTATGCCATCGTGCACATAGATTTCCAGCAGCAGGGCGCCGTCAATGGCAAAGGGCAGGATGTGGCTGCGTTCCACGCCGTGCTCGCAGGCACGCACGCAGTGCTGCAGGTAAAAGCCTGTGTCGGTAGGCCGCTGTGCGGGTGGCAGCTCGGCCAGAATGCGGCGGGCCTGTGCCAGTGGCAGCTCGGTGTTGATGGGGTTGTCTTCGCCTGCGGGCTCGTGCGGCTTGGCGCGCACGCCGGGCACTTCGGTCAGGAAGATCAGCTTGTCCGCCTTGAGCTCGCAGGCCACGCGGGTCGCCACTTCTTCCATGCCCAGATTGAAGGCCTCGCCTGTGGGCGAAAAGCCAAAGGGTGAGATCAGCACCATGGCCTCAGACTCCAGCGCGCGGCGAATACCTTCGCCGTCGACCTTGCGCACCAGGCCGGAATGCATGAAGTCCACCCCATTGACGATGCCTACGGGGCGGGCTGTCAGAAAGTTGCCGGAGATCACGCGTACGCGTGCGCCAGCCATGGGGGTGTTGGGCAGGCCCTGGCTGAAGGCAGCTTCAATTTCAAAGCGCAGCTGGCCTGCTGCTTCCTGGGCGCAGTCCAGGGCCACGCTGTCGGTGATGCGCACGCCGTTGTAATACTGGGGCTCGTGGCCCTTGATGCGCAGCTGCTCGTTCACCTGCGGGCGAAAGCCGTGGATGAGCACGATCTTCACGCCCATGGCCTGGATCAGCGCCAGATCCTGCACGATGCCCTGCAGCTTGCCGGCAGCAATGGCTTCCCCTGTGATGCCCACCACAAAGGTCTGGTGTCGGAACTTGTGGATATAGGGGGCCACGGACCGGAACCAGGGAACAAAGGTGAAGTTGAAGACTGTGGACATGGGCGTACAAGGCTGCAAAGGGACGAAAGGCTTGCATGTCCTGTACGCGCACAGAACATGCAAGCCAGTGTGAAGTGTAGCGGCCTGTGTGCGTGCTGCAGCGTTTATTCGCAGCCAGGCGTCTGCGTAAATCTGTATGGCAAGCGTGCGCAGAGCGTGAGGACGCTATGGCTGCGTGAGCCACAGGGTGATGCAGATGACCAGTCCCACCAGCCCGGCCAGCAAAAGCAGAGGGCTGACGTAGTACAACGCAGCGGGCATCAAGCTTTGGAGAGCAATACTTTCAAGCATGGCGTATTCCTTCCGGGGGGGGGGCAGCGGGTACGGCGCCCCGCATGTGCACTACTACCTTAGTGCGGTGGTTCACAGGGGCATGTAGGCAAAAGTCGCATGCTGCTCATGTTACGGTTTTGCTTTTAAAAACATAGCTTTTAGCGCTTGACATACCTGTGTTTCAGATGCTTTTATATTTGAAAACATTGAAATACTTGCGCTAGCAGCTTTCAAATTCATAGCTTTCACGCTGGGCTCTATGGGGCCAGACGCAGCATGGTTAAAAGCCAGGCGGCGTGCTGTACCGAAGCAGCCCGTGTGAGAATCGCCGCCAGCGGTCAGTCGTACCGCCCTTATTCCATGCCCCGTGTGGGCTGTTTATTAAGCTGCCGAGTGCTCCGTCTCGGTGGTGGATTCAAGAAACGGATCATTCATGACTACTTCTTTTGCCCGCCGCTTGGTGATCAAGCAGGCGTTGCTTGCCGTTGCCGCAACTTCTGCCCTGACTGCTTTCTCGGCCTCTGCTGCCGATAAGGTGCTGCGCGTGTCCGCGATTCCTGATGAGGCTCCGACCGAACTGCAGCGCAAGTTCAAGCCTCTGGGTGAATACCTGTCCAAGGAAACCGGCATGAAGGTCGTGTTCACACCTGTGAGCGACTATGCCGCCGTGGTTGAATCGCTGGCCACCGGCAAGCTGGACATGGCCTGGCTGGGCGGCTTCACTTTTGTGCAGGCCAAGATTCGCACCAATGGCACGGCCAACCCCATCGTGCAGCGTGCGGAAGATGCTGTGTTCACTTCGCGCTTCATCACGGCAGACCCTAACATTAAGTCGCTGCAAGACCTCAAGGGCAAGACCTTTGCCTTTGGCGCGCCTTCGTCCACTTCGGGCAGCCTGATGCCGCGCTACTTCCTGCAGCAAGCCGGTCTCCAGCCTGAAAAAGACTTCAAGAATGTGGCTTTCTCGGGTGCACATGATGCCACCGTGGCCTTTGTGGCTGCGGGCAAGGCCGATGCCGGTGTGCTGAACACTTCCGTGTGGGACAAGCTGGTCGAATCCAAAAAGGTGGACCCTGCCAAGGTGCGCGTGTTTGCCTCCACCCCAGAGTACTTCGACTACAACTGGACGGTGCGCGGTGATCTGGACCCAGCAATCACCAAGAAGCTGACCGAGGCTTTCCTCAAGCTGGACCCTGCCAATCCTGAACACAAGGCCATCATGGATTTGCAGCGAGCTTCCAAATTTATTCCCACCAAGCCAGAGAACTACACAGGCATTGAAGAAGCGGCCAAGTCCGCAGGCCTGCTCAAGTAATTGCTGCTTTTGTGCGACCTACAAGCCAGCCTTTGCGCTGGCTTGTGGCGTTCAACCCGCTTCACAACCCTTGATACGTCGTTGCTCAGCCTTGTCGTACGACTTGTACTGCCTGCGGCTTCGCGCCAGCGCGGCCCGGCCTCGTCTCAAACGCAAACCTGTGGTTTGCTGGGTTGTGCCAGCGGTTCTTGGTGCCGTTCTGTTTTTTTTTGATTACAAGCCAAATTGGCATCTAACGCTGATGTAGCAAGCGCTGGCAGCTACATTTTGCGGAGTAACGCTATGAGCTTTTCTTTGCAGGGGCTGGGGCTGACCCATGCCAACGGCCATGTGGCGCTGGCCGATATCACGCTGCGTGCCGCGCAGGGCGAGAGCATTGCGCTGATTGGCCC
>ERZ1034878.1000-NODE-1000-length-11317-cov-10.858462_pt1 | contig 11317 bp, 16 predicted proteins | sample MGYA00520593_ERZ1034878 | MGnify/ENA primary metagenome ERZ1034878 (study PRJEB33766, sample SAMN09781724) | gut metagenome | biome: gut microbiome | host: Homo sapiens | place: Madagascar | study: EMG produced TPA metagenomics assembly of the PRJNA485056 data...
GTATAATTAATTTATGGACAAAAAATCTTTGAGAGAACACGCAAAATATATTAGAAAAAACTTGTTTTCAGATTTGGCGAATTCTATTGCAAATAACAAAGTTCGGCAAAGTTCTCTTTATAAAAATTCTGAAAACATTTTAATTTTTCACCCACTTAAATACGAATTTAATTTTCTTGGATTATTAAATGATGATAAAAACTTTTTTCTACCAAAAGTTTGCGATGACAAACTTCAAATATGCCCATACCAAAAAGGAGATATACTAATAAAATCCGACTTTAATATTTGCGAACCTTGCACAAATCCGATTAATCCAAACCAAATAAATCTAGCAATTGTTCCTGCTCTAATGGCAGACAAAAATGGATATCGCCTCGGTTATGGTGGCGGATTTTACGATAGATTTCTGGCAGAAAATCCAAATATTAAAACAATAACAGTTGTATTTAAAAAACTTCTTGTTAAAAACCTTCCAATTGAAGAGTTTGACATAAAAATTGATGAAATAATTTGTATCTAAACATGAAAAAAGGGCTCGCAGTTTAGCGAACCCTTTAACAGGTTAGTTAAGGATAGGAATTAATTTAGGTAAATTTAAGAACTATGAGCTATTAAGCTACAAAACTTGGTTTCATTTGCTCGGCACCTTTATCTTCGGCCTGCTTACAAGCTTCATATTCTTGATCTAACAACTTCAATTGAGTTTCAATCTTAGCCTTTTCCGCTTGAATTTGTTTTTCTTGTTCATTAAGAAGCTTGGCTTCCTGTTTCCCAATTTGTTCTCGTTGCTGATTATAAAGATTTTTAAAGATCCAATTTTGATACATAGCTTGCATATTCGGATCTTGCATTTGTTGCATTTGCATCATTATTTGCGGTTGCATCATCTGCATTTGTTGATTTGCCCCAAACAATGCCGCATTATGCGAATACTGCATAAACATTAATTGTCGATTAAACATTGAGCCAGGAGTATTCATCATATCGCTCATTGATACAGATCCATCACCAATATTTGCAGAGTATTGCTGCAAGTCTGACAACTTTCTGGTCAAATTCATTAAACGATAGTTTAAATCATTTTTCCGACTCAGAATGTCTAATTTTCGATACGCGAAAATCAAGAATGACATTTTACTTTCCTACCTTTTTAACTTTGTAAACTAACCTTTTTTATAACCTACATTTATATAAAAACATGCAACTCCTTAGAATTGCATGTTTTTACAGATTTTATTAAGTTTTGTAACGTTGACTATTTTTTATCTCTTGTTACAACCTTATCAATAAGCCCGTATTCCAAAGCTTCTTGTGCTGTTAAGAAGTGGTCACGTTCACAATCTTCTTTAACTTTTTCGATAGGTTGACCTGAATTTTCAGCAATAATACCAATCAACATATCCTTCATACGCAAGATTTCTTTTGCTTCAATTTCGATATCTGTTGCTTGTCCTTTTGCACCGCCAAGAGGTTGATGAATCATTACTCTTGAATTTGGAAGAGCAAGTCTTTTGCCCTTAGCACCAGAACAAAGCAAGAAAGCTCCCATTGATGCTGCATCACCCAAACAAATCGTAGATACATCGGATTTAATCAATTGCATTGTATCATAAATCGCCATACCGGCAGTAATTACACCACCTGGGCTGTTGATATAAAGCATAATATCTTTTTCAGAATTTTCACTGTCTAACAACAATAATTGTGCAACAACAGAGTTTGCGACTTCGTCATCAATTTCTGTTCCCAAAAAGATAATTCTTTCTCTTAATAATCTTGAAAAGATATCAAATGAGCGTTCTCCACGAGAAGATGCCTCAATAACAGTAGGGACGTAGCCCATTATTTTCATGTAAGTTTGTTGATCCATTTTTCTCTCCTATAACGATAAGCCTATTATATAATAAACATACAAAAAAATGTAATAGGTCAAAAATTGTATTTTTTCAGATTTTTATTTTGTGATATAATTTTGACGAAAGAGAGATGATAATATGTTAGTTCATAAAATAGCAGAAGTTAGAGAAAAGATTCTAGAATGGAAAAAAGCAGGTTTGACAGTTGGGCTTGTTCCAACGATGGGAGCTTTGCATAACGGACATTTAAGCCTAATCAAAAAGGCGGTAGAAAAATGCGATAGAACAGTTGTTTCAGTATTTGTAAACCCAATCCAGTTTTGCCCCGGAGAAGATTTGGATAAATATCCGAGAACTCTTGATGCAGATAAAGAATTATGTGAAAACGCTGGCGTAGACATCGTTTTTGCGCCAAGTCCAAAAGAAATGTACGGAGAAGGTCACATTATGTCGAACGACTTTTTGACTTACGTAATCCCTCCATTTTTCTATGTTAATAAACTTTGCGGAAAATCTCGTGTCGGACATTTTGACGGGGTTTGTACCGTTGTAAACAAGTTATTCAATATCGTTCAACCGGATTTTGCTTTCTTTGGGGAAAAAGACAGGCAGCAGTTAATCATTTTGAAAAAGATGGTAAAAGATTTAAATATTCCTGTTCAAATTATTCCTTGCCCAATCGTTAGAGAAGAAAGCGGACTAGCACTATCTTCAAGGAATAAATATCTTTCAGAAGAAGACAAAGTCAATGCATTAGCTTTGAGCAAAATTTTATTTAATATAAAAGCATGCTATGACAAAGGAATTACAGATGTAAAAGCCTTGACAGAAACAGCTTATTCTTTTCTTAATGAGGCTCACTCTTTAGAATACTTGGAATTCAGAGATGCTGATGATTTAGAAGAAAAACAAACAGCAGACAACAATACAATCGTGTTTATTGCTCTTAAAATCGGAAATGTTCGATTAATTGATAACATCGCACTAGGAAATCTATGATAAAAATTTACAAACTTTTTTCAAATATATTGAAATTAATTATAAATATCATATTTGTACTTCAAATAATACTTATGGTTACGGTGTTTTTGACCGGAACATACTGGTTTTTGACCCTTATAAACATGTCAGCATTTGACTTTGTAAAACCATTGGCAGATATAATCTCAGAATTTATAAGAAGCTTTTATACCAGAGACGTAAACGCCGGTGGGGTTTATATAGACGCGTCAATACTTTTATTTGATATTCTTGCAGTTGGCGTAGTTATCGCACTGGCAAAAACCAAATATTACCTGCTACGTGGCATAGATTCGTTAAAAATAAAAACCAACAAATCTAAAAAAGCGCAAGAAGACAAATTTAACAAATCACTCCAAAAAGAAGTTGACAAAAGAATAAAAAAAAGCAATAAAGTTGCAATTCTAATTGAATTAACCGCCAAAAGCATGCTCGTAGATGATTGCTGGGGCGGCGACAGAGAAAATGGAGTCAAAGAAAAAGAGGACGAAGCTTTCAAAATATTTTATTCATCAATAAAAAATATCACAGGCTGTAAATTTGCCAAAACCGGTAACAAAATGCTTATTTTGATGGATAACTTTGACGGAATAGACAATCTTCTAACATATATAGATCTAATTGTAAACAGAATTAAAACAAACATGAAAAAACGCAAATGGCTTTTCATTAGCCACATTGCAGTAGACGTTTACGATGAAAAAACGAACTTTAAAACAGATGTTTACCCTGTCTTAGAAAAACTTATAAATTTACATATCCAAAACGAACCGGTTTGTTTAAGTAATTTTTGCATGCGATATGAACTGTTAAATTCTCCAGCATTCAAGTCTTTTTTAAGAGGCTCTTATGCCATAATTCAAGATGATAACAGCGATGTATGGTCTTTGATTAAGAAAGATTAACCGCCCTATTGATTTTTTGTAATGTTTTATCTATTATGAAGAAGTAACCGCAGACAGTTAGCGGGAGTAACTCTCAAATTGAAGTAAAACGTATATAACCGAGTGGCTTCAAAGAGATGAATTAAAAGAAAGGTCAGCCTGACTTTTATAAAAACTCCCTTAATAAACCAGCTAACCGAGGGAACAGTCGAAATATATAAATTATAAATAGATGTGTTTACCTGGTAGATTTTGCGGACGAATATAGAAGATGCAAAATCTTTTGTATTTTTTAGGTCGATAAACAACAGAAAAAACAAAGGAGCTAATCATGGCAACAAAAGCTTTTAAATCTGAAAAAATAGATGCAATAAAAGCAAAAGCAGAAAAAGCCCAAGTAGCTATTTTGACAGAGTATAAAGGATATACTGTAGAAGAAATCACTAACTTGAGAAGAAGTCTTCAAAAAGACGGTGGCGACTACATGGTAACTAAAAATACTTTGGCAAAAATCGCTTTGAAGGGTACTGATTTTGAAGTACTTGCTGATTCTTTGACAGGACCTGTAGCAATCGCTTTCGGTTTTGAAGATCAAGTAAGCCCTGCAAAAGCAGTTGCAAAATTTATTAAAGATACTAAAAAAGGTGCAATCCTTGGAGGAGCTTTAGATGGTAACCTATTGACAGCTAAAGAAGCTGAAGAATTGGCAAAAATGCCTTCAAAAGAAGAACTTCTTGCAAAAATTCTTGGTTCTATCAACTCACCTGCCACAGGTATTGTTGGATCTATCAACGCAGTTATGGCTCAACTTACAAGAGCTATGGCAGCAGTCAGAGATCAAAAAACTGCTTAAATTTTGCGTAGAGTGGAGTGAGCCTTTAGCGAACAAACTCGAAGTAGCACGAAGCGAATACAGCGGAGTGTAAGGCAATAATTTAACACAACAGTAAAAACAAATGTACAAAAACAACTTAAAAGGAGAAAAATAATGAGTAACGTAGAAACAATTTTAGAATCAATTGAAAAATTAACTTTGTTAGAAGCAGCTGAATTAGTAAAAGCTATGGAAGAAAAATTCGGCGTATCAGCAGCAGCTCCAGTAGCAGTTGCAGCAGCTCCAGCAGCAGCTGGTGAAGCAGCAGCAGATGAAGCTTCTGAAGTAAACGTAATTTTGGCATCAGCTGGTGCTAACAAAATCGCTGTATTGAAAGAAGTTAGAGCTATCACAGGTCTTGGTTTGAAAGAAGCTAAAGATTTAGTAGATGGCGCTCCTAAAGCTGTTAAAGAAGGCATCAAAAAAGAAGATGCTGAAGCTATCAAAAAACAACTTGAAGCTGCTGGTGCAACTGTTGAAATCAAATAAGCGATTATTGATTAATCAAAATTGCAAAAAGCCCTCTTTTCAGAGGGCTTTTTTGTTAACTCTGATATAAAACTTCATTTATTTACCTTTCTTTATCTCTAACCTCAAAGAGCGAGTGCTTTTTAAACCTTTGGCTTCTGCAATTTCTTTTATAGGAACGAACAAGTTAAGAATGGTAGTATTATTAAAACAAAAAGGAGCTTCAATCGAGGCTCCTTTTTGTTTTAAACATTTAATGTCATTTTTTCTTCAAGTGCGGTTTCAATTTCATCAATAATAAGTTTCGCAGCTCCAATTCTATCATCTGCTGATGTAATCGGACGTCCGACAACCATAAAGTCAACGCCTGCAAGAATTGCATCTCGAGGGGTGTCAACTCTGACTTGATCATTTACCGAAGACCAAGTTGGGCGTGTTGCAGGACATAAAATTATAAAATCATCACCTATTTCTTTACGAATCCTTCGTGCTTCTTCAGCACTTGCAACAACACCATCAAGCCCGGTCTCCTTCGCAACTTTTGCAAGTTGCAAAACAAAATCTTCAATATTTTTATCTACGCAAAGCTCTGTTGTCAATGTTTTTTGTCCAAAACTTGATAATAGAGTTACACCAAGAATTGTTGGTGGTTCAACTCCCATCGATTTTGCACAAGCTCGTGACGCTTTCACAACGGCAGAAGTCATTTTTGAACCGCCCTGAATATGGACATTAAAAAAGTCTATATTATTTTTAACCAAGCTTATGCAAGCTTTTTGAACTGTGTGCGGAATATCATGAAATTTGCAGTCATAATAACATTTTGCGCCATGCTCTTCTAATAAACGAAATGCTTCAAAACCATAATTCACAATTAATGGCAAACCGATTTTAAAATAACCAACATAATCCTTTAATTCTTTAACAAGTGTTTCCGCTTCCTTTAAAGAGTCAACGTCAAGTGCTAAAATAATTCTGTCTTTAGCTGTTTTAGGTATTTCAATCATATTACCAAAATACTAACACTATATAAAAATAAAATCAAGGGTGAATTAAATTTATTGCAAATATTGCCCTTGAGACTTGCTTGGCAAGTTCTGTATAATAATATTGTTTACACACTCTCTTTCTTTCACTAAGTGAGGGAGAGAAGCTTTCCCTTGCAACAATCTTGGTTCATAATTTGAGCAGCTATTTATGAAAATTAGTTTATTTAGATGTGTACTTTTTTGAAAAAATAGTTATTATATAACTATGAGGAAAATTTTTGTTTACGTATTAATATTGTTTTTTGCTGGAAATCTCGCCTTTGCTGACGGTGATTTGTGGGATAATTTTGGAGATCAAAATACTTATGGGCAAAAGGCTGTTAGTGATCAGGATTTTCAAAAAGCATTAGATAGTAAAAAAGGCAAAAAGAAAAGGGATAAAAATATTCCGAAAGGGGAAAGTTTTTCACAAAGTAACGAAACCGAGATTATAAACAATACTTCCAAAGAGCTTCCTGTGCTTGTTATTCCGTTAAATCTTAAAGTCGGTGACGGTGTAATTCCTGTTGGGCATTATCAGGTTGAAGGCAAAGAAGAGGACGGAAAGATTTATTTAAGTCTTTATCAAGGTCACAGTTTGATTGCGAAGCTTCCTGCTGAAGAAACAGATGACGATTTTGGGCAAGATTCGATAAATTTTGTCAAGCTTATACCGCACGGCGATTATCATGTTCAAATTATCTATGGCGGAATTGATTTTAATGCATTTTCTGTGATTGACATTGCTGATTAGTATTGTTAAAATTAAATCAAGAAAAGGGGTAAAATTATGAATAGAGTTATTGTAATGGTAATTGATTCTATGGGAACAGGTGCAATGCCTGACTGTAGAGAGTTTAACGATGTTCCTGAATGCAACACATTGAAACATGTTTGCGAGTTTAACAATGGTTTGAATGTTCCGAATATGGAAAAAATGGGCTTAGGAAATATTCAGGATTATATGGGAATAAAAAAGGTTGAAAATCCGACTGCGCAGTTTGGGATTATGGAAGAAAAATCAAAAGGTAAAGACACAACAACAGGACACTGGGAAATGGCTGGACTTGTTTCTACAAAACCTTTTGCGACTTTCCCAAACGGATTTCCGAAAGAGCTTGTAGATGAATTTGTTAAAGAAACAAATTGTGGCGGAATTTTGGCAAACTGTCCGGCAAGCGGTACTGCAATCATTGCGGAATTAAATGAAGAACATAATAAAACTAAATTCCCGATTGTTTATACAAGTGCGGACAGTGTTTTTCAAATTGCGGTTGATACAGATTTAATCCCATTGGAAACGCTTTACAAATGGTGCGAAACAGCCAGACGAATTTTAGATGAAGGTGGCTGGAATGTTTCTCGTGTAATTGCAAGACCATATAAAATTATTGATGGCAAACCGACAAGAATTTCTAAAGATAGAAGAGATTATTCAATGGTACCTTCTCACACAGTTTTGAATGACTTGAAAAATGCTGGCATGAAGGTAATCGGAATTGGTAAGATAGAAGATATTTTCTCTAAATCAGGAATTACTCATGCAATCCACACAGGCAGTAACAAAGAAGGACTTGAATTGACTTTGAAAGCTGTTAAGGGCGAATTAAACCTTGATGAAATTGAGTATAAAAATAACAAGCCGTTTAGGTCTGAAAATTCATTTATTTTTACAAATCTTGTTGACACAGATATGCTTTATGGGCATAGAAATGATGCAAAAGGCTATGGTAAGGCAATTGAAGAGGTTGATACTTATGTAGATGATATTATTGCGGCAATGTCTGATGATGATTTGTTGATAATTACAGCAGATCATGGTTGCGACCCGACAGTACCTGGAACGGATCATACCAGAGAATATGTGCCGATTTTGGTATTTAATAAAAAGCAAAAAGGTGAAAACCTGGGTATGATAAAAGGCTTTGACTATGTTGCAGATAGAATTAAAAATTGGTTGATGTAATTTTGAGGGTTGAGGTTAAGCTCAACCCTTTATTTATTTTGCAATGTACGACTGTCCAAGTTCAAATACATATTAGACTAAAACCTTTTTCAGGATACTAAACAGGAAAACTAAAAGAAATAAATATGACGAATAAAAAAATATATCTTCTTTTGAAAAATCAAGCAGCTTACCAAAAATATATTTGAACGATCAAAATGATTTCCACTCAATCTGCACCTTGAAAATTTGAAAAAGAGAATTTTGAAAAATTTTTGATAAAAATGAGCCAAACTTTAACAATAAAAATTCTCTAAATAAAATCACATGCTAAAAACCGCCCTATTGAGGCGGTTTTTGTAAATTCTATCTTCACTTATTCTCTAAGTTTCGACTAAAAAACGGAGTAATAGGGATTTGAACCCTAGATGCAGATTGCTCCACATAACACCTTAGCAGGGTGCCGCCTTCAGCCACTCGGCCATTACTCCATCTCTATTTAGTTTTCACAACTCTAAACCGAATTGCTACATGTGCGTACTCTTATAATAGCATAAATATTTTTTTTAGCAAATTTATTTTTTATCCATACCTAAAACTCAATTAAACCACCATATCTAGCCACTCATTTTCATCTTCAAAAGCCGAGGGTTCTAATTTTTCCTTGACGCTAAGCCAATATTAGAGTACAATGCATAATAATAAGAGGATTAAATTATGATTGAAATGAAAGTTATGGGTATTGCCCTTGATACAAGAACTGGTTCCCCTATCGTTGTTCTTCACGATAAAGACAACCGAAAAGCTCTTCCTATCTGGATTGGTTCTGCTGAAGCAAGTGCAATCATTAGAAAAATAGAAAATCTGACTGTTGCACGTCCGATGACACACGATTTAATTATTAATATTATCGAAAAAGCAGGATATACGCTTGATAAAGTAGAAATTAATGATGTTGAAAAAGACACATACTACGCAACTCTATTCTTAGTAAACGATGAAGGGCAAACACTTGAAATCGACTCTCGTCCATCTGATGCGATTGCAGTTGCAATCAGAGTTGATGCCCCAATATTTGTTACGGCAAACGTTATCTCAAACGGTTCTGTTTCAACAGATTCTGCAAAAGACGAAGAAGAAGCCCAAGAATTCAAGAAATTCGTCCAAAGTATCAAACCTTCAGACTTCGCCAAACTAATGAAAAACAATGATCACCACGAGAGTGATCAATAAGAGCATTAAGAATGTAAATATTTTTTAAAAACTTGAAATTCATCTGATTTTCAAGTTTTTATATATTCAAGGACAACTATTATGATTAAAGGCATAGACGCAATACAATCAAATAATATCTACAAAGTCAACGCTGTCCAGCTTTTTGGAAACCAGCGACAAGCTCAGATGGAGAATAATCCGTTTAATTCAAGTTTGTTTGGCGAACAACTCAATGGAAATTACAACCTTAATCACCCAAGAGTTGCGGGAGAGAGTAGCTTTCAAGCCAATAACTTAGATTTACTTGCGTAATTTTGTAACATTTCTCAATAATCCATAAAATTTTGGCAATTTTATCTCTAAAATTCCCTTTATATTAATACAGGGAAATTTATGGGGTAATTTACTATGGGAATACAAAAATTATTTGGAATTGGCGTTGCTCTTCCATCACAAGGTGTTACACCTCTTCAGCCTTCCCGAGTGGGTGGAGATTTTGTAAAAAACACTTTCAACTTCGGCACTGCAAATCCAAATCAACCAAACCAAATTGTTGCAGAAAACAATCCGTTGGGACTTCCATCAAAAGGAACTCGGCTCTATTGTTTAGGATAACAAAAAATTATTTTTAGTATTCGTGCTATAAACGAGTTTTGTAGCACTAAATGTTGGCATGTAAGCATAAGGCTTGCATGCTTTCTTTTTAAACCCGCAAAGACCAATAATCTTTTCATCATCGTTAAAAAGTTTTTTAATAAATTCCATATACCAATCCTTCTATTTTTATTGTACAATATTTTTAATGACAAGTAAAGTTAAGTCAATAAAAGGAGAAAAATTATGGCACAAAAAATTTCAAAAGATATGAATATTATGGAAATCGTACAACTTTGTCCTGAAAGTGTTGCAGTATTCCAAAAATATGGTTTGGGCTGTATCGGTTGTGCAGCAGCACACTTCGAAAATTTGGAAGCCGGTGCAAAAGTTCATGGCTTTAATCCAGACGACATGGTTGATGATATTAACGCTATTATTGAAGCTAATTCATAATTCAGATAAGGAAGAACTTACAAAAAAGGCAGAAACTCGTTTCTGTCTTTTTTAATGCGAATTTAATTCAAGACCTCAAACGCATTATTTACAACGGTTTCAATATTAAACTCAATTTCTTCTCCTTGTTGAGTCGAAATCCAAATCAAATATTCTATATTACCGGAAGGTCCTTTTATTGCCGAATAAGTCAGGTCGTTAATCTTGTAGCCTAAATCTTTGGCACAATTAATGACATTTTGAATAACTTCTTGATGAACCTTTTTATCACGGACAACGCCACCTTTTTCGACTTTTTCTTTACCAGCCTCAAATTGCGGTTTAATAAGTAAAATCATTTCATGGAAATCCGGGCTTAAAAGGGTTTTCAAATTCGGCAAAACCTTTGTAAGAGAAATGAAAGACATATCACTCACCAACAAATCCGCAATTGGCTCGTTTTCAGCATAAATATCAGTAAAAACACAGTTTTTAAGGTTCGTTCGTTCAATCGGTTTAACACGACTATCCGAGCGAATTTTCCAATCCAGTTGACCATAACCTACATCTGCTGCATAGACAAATTTTGCACCATTTTGAAGCAAACAGTCCGTAAAACCACCGGTTGAAGCACCTGCATCAAGACAAATTCGTCCATCTACTTTTACAGGGAAAGTGTCAAGAGCTTTTTTAAGCTTAAAACCGCCACGAGAAACATAAGGCATAGATTTTACAACAATTTCATATTCTTTTGCCGGATTAATCTGAAAACCGGCTTTTGTAATATATTCGTCATTGATTTTTACGTGTCCCGCTAAAATTGCAGCTGCTGCCTTGCTTTTTGTTTCAAAATAGCCTAAATCAGTTAGATATTTGTCCAGTCTTTCTTTCATAATTCTAAATTATCATAAATAAAATTTAGTTTGTAGTAAAATTAAACTATGATTAAGTCAGATATTATAAAAATAAAAAAAATCGAGGATTTTGATAATATT
>ERZ1034878.1002-NODE-1002-length-11296-cov-13.119118_pt1 | contig 11296 bp, 10 predicted proteins | sample MGYA00520593_ERZ1034878 | MGnify/ENA primary metagenome ERZ1034878 (study PRJEB33766, sample SAMN09781724) | gut metagenome | biome: gut microbiome | host: Homo sapiens | place: Madagascar | study: EMG produced TPA metagenomics assembly of the PRJNA485056 data...
CTATTATTTCTATATCAAGCCCAAAATTATACAAATATCACTAACTTATCATCTAAAATAACTTTATAAAATTTTACATAAAAAACAATTTTTCATATCAAAAAAACTTTATACAAATATAAAGGTTTTTGTATGGAGATATTAAATATGAATTTTAATTTTATTGTTAAAAGTGGTGATAAACTTGCTAAAAGCATTTTGTATTCAAAACCTCAAAATACTTTTAATAAAAAAGGTTTAAGACTTGCTCCTGCCCTAAAAAAAGATACGGTTCAGTTTAGCTCTAAAGCGTTTGAAGAAATAAATACCAAAGCAGATGAGTTATTAAAAAAAGTTAGAAATTTTTATCATGCTGATTATATAGAAACAAATTTTCCAGAAGTTTTAGAAAATGTTGCTCAAGGTAAAATAAGAGTTCAAGATGAATTAAATTATTGGCGATACAAAACAATTGAATCCTTACGCAAAGAAAACCCTGAAGCCCTTTTATTTGTAGGGAATGACAGAGATATTAATTTATCCAAAATGGTAAATTATTATGGTGATACTGTTGTAAAAATTATAAAAAATAAACCTGTAGAACAATTGAAACAAACATATTCAGAAGTTGACACAATATTTAAAAAACCAACTTTTGAACATTATATGAATATGCTTATTTTAAAAGAATATAATCCAAATGTTTATCAATATGCAATGTCTAAAAATCCAAATGCTATAGGAATAATAAGCAGTTGGTCACAAGCTGGTCTTACTCCATCTGTAAAAATGTTGCAAAATATAACACCAGAGCAAATGCAAGTAATGAAGAATGATAGAATTCCATATACAATACGACACATAGGAGAATATGTTGAAAATAGCGATGCTTTTACAAGAGATACAAATATAACTAGAGAATTAAGCGAAGATTTTTCAAAATGTAAATTAAGCACAGATGTAGTATTGCATAGAGGTGAAAAAACTGTCGGAATGTTTGATGAAATTGGTCTTGACAAAGATTTTGAACAAAAAACAAGATTATTATTAGAACAAAACAAAGATAAAGCTCTTAACACAAAAATAACAGAATATACTGGTAGATATTGTGTTGCACCTTATACAAATCTGTACGATTTTCTTTCTTCTAAAGAAACATTATCACTTGCAGATGCAATGCAAATGGCAAAATATGGAGATGAACATTTTGTAAAAGAACTGCTATCTAAAATAAAAAGTTCAAAATTAACAGATACTCGTTTTAAATCATTCTCGTTTGATGAAGGTATGGCACGAAATTGGAAAGACATAAACAGAGGTGATAATACAACAATGTTCCAACGAGCAACTCTCTCAAAAGGAACTCAAGGTGGGTACCATGAAGGCGAAAATGCTCAATACGAAGTTATTTTGAATAATACACCAAAAGAAACAACAATCAAAAACGCTACCTACGATAGAGAAAATGATACTTTCGAACTAGAAACTTTTATTCAGAATGTAGAAGCTGGAAAAGCGTAAGCGGTTCCCAACATTTTATAAAAAGTGTAAAATGACAGTTGGTTTGATTATTTTGGGCAAAAGAACACAAATTCTTTCATCAACACATACTATATAATCTAGTAAAATACCCAACTTCTCTAAATAATCATTCTAACCGTTCAACCTAAAAATGTTTAATTTGACCGTTTTAGTGTACGGATAGATTGATTATTTCCTACCCCTCAAATGCCGATATATTGCTAACTTTCCCAAATAATACTTCTATCCGTTCAAACCAAACTGGTCGTTAAAATACAAATACAACTAGCTGTCATAATCGAAATGCCTCAAGAAATACATTAATTAACTTCTGAAACAGGCATTAAAAAAGGGCTTGAAACTAATTCTTACCCTAATAATAGAAAAAACTCCCAGAACCGTCATTAAATAGAACTTTTATTGAGAGATTTTACAATAGTATAATTGCGATTCCTTGTGAAGTTATATGCAGGATTGACGGAGTTTTAGAATGTGCTTAATAGATACCCCTAATATCTATTGTATAGAATGCTTTATAAATATTTTATTTTAGTAATTACTTCTTCATTAACAACTACAACAACATCACCTAATTATTGTTTTCTTAAAGAGATGAATTTCTATCGACTTTAGACTAAAAATTTTTCTTTCTGTAATAAAAATGACTTCACCTGATTTAATAAAACGTCTTCACGAGGCACTCAGAGCCCTTTCCATTAATGTTTGATGATACTATAAGTATGAACATCAAAGCTAATACAGAAGCCGTCAACGAAGTGAGCTGACAGAGACTGAGAGGTTACATGAGTAGGAGCAAGCAAAGACAAAGGTATTGTGGCGAGTTCCGAGCCACAATGCTAGTGCTGATGTGTGCATATACATAGGTAATATGTGGGTGTTTAGATTGCTAACGAAGTGTGGAGTCTAGGGATTACATTACTATCCTCTGAATACATCTGCTCCCTTTTGACCTGCTTTTAATAGTGTGTAATAAAACTCTAGCTCATCATCACTAGCAGTATTAAGTATCTGCATTGATTTAATGTAAAAAGGGTTGTCGTTTACTGATACGTTTTCTAGGTTGAAACCGACATCATCTACATTTAAACCTAGTGCTGTAACTATCTTGTTTAATGTATCGAAACTAGGCTTGTATGTACCTAGCTCCAGCTTTGATATATGCTTCTCATGGACTCCTGCAATTTCAGCTAACTTCTCTTGTGTAAGCCCTTTTGACTTCCTTATCTGTTGTAACTTTTGCCCGAAACTATTATCTTTATTCATCATTGACCTCCTAACTATTCTAAGAAGTCAAGAGAACTAATTTAACAATGTAGTATGATAGTTATGCTTATAAAGTATCAGAATTATGGTACAATTAGAATATTTGTGTTAGTGTTTACTTATAAGCAGGAAAGTGTCTTACTGAAGTTAAGAATAGGTTTATGGCGGAAGAAACTAAAATATGCCTATACTGTGGTGAAGAAATACTAAAGGTTGCTATCAAGTGTAAGCATTATAGATAGTGATTTAATGAAGAAGTAAAAGGAGACAAATAGATGAAAAATGCAATTAAAACTATACTTAATAGAATAACTCTTTGTAGTATTCTTTGCCTAACTGTGGTATGCCTTAGTGGATGTGTTAATGTTGACACTAATATTACCATTGACCGCAAAGGTAATACCATATTAGAAGAAAAGACTATGATTGATAATGATTTGTTAAGAGTGATTGGTGATGACATTAATTCTAAAATAAGTAAAATAAACTCAAAGGATGACCCTAATTTTACAATAGAGTCTATAAAAGAAAGTACAGCAACAGGAGTTAAAATAACAAAGAAATTTCATGACATACAAAAACAAGACATAAATCTTGATGAATTATTTATGCAAGATGTTACCAAAACACAGTTAGATAGTAAAAGATTCGTTGATGTCAATAAAACTTTCTTTACTAATGATTATGATTTTAATTTTAATATTGCAATGATAGAGGATGTAAAATATATCCACTCAAAATTAAGTGTAAATATTCCTGTAAAAGCTAAAAAACATAATGCTACAAGTGTAGATACAAAGAAGCATGTCTATACTTGGGTGATTACAGAACCTGTACAGAACGTATCCCTAAGCTATACAACTCTGAACATTGGTAATATCTTATTGTGCACACTTTTTTTGATTTTAGTATTATTAGGCTTGATAACATTTGTTATACTTAAACGAAAAACGAATACAATGGAATGCCCGAACTGTGGCAAAATAATTAAAAGGCTTGCTAAAAAGTGTAAATACTGTGGAGAATGGCTTAAGGAAGAAGTAAAAGAAGATAAGCAAATTAGAATATGTCCATATTGCAAGGAAGAAATACCAGAAGATGTTAAGAAGTGTCCTGTTTGTGGGGAGACATTAACAAAATCTGTAAACATCAAGATTAAGCTAGGAGTTAAAGCATACATATCTATTGCGATTATATTAGTCATCTTACTTGGAACTTTAGGTATATTAACCGCAAGAGCTGATGACATTAAGAGTGCATATACAGTTATCCAAAAGCACGAAACAATAGCTCCTGATGAAACCAACATGACAGCAAAAAAAGCTATTGATACTATGAACGAGCAGAGTGTTATTATTAAGTCATATCTTGAAGATAAGCATTTTCAAGAAAGTAAGGATATAGTGTTTTCTAACTATTATAAGAACATGATGTACTACATTTCAATAGTAGAGGCTCGCACTGGAGAATTATTAGAAGTTGGCAATACCGATTTTTTAGATGGTCATTCTACTTTTATAAGTAATGTTACATTCAAGCCTGTTATTAGTACTCAATATGATTATCCGTCTGTTGAAAATGTGATAGTAGCAAACCCAGAAGCTCCATATATAACATTTTCTTGTGATGAGGGTACTTTTGTACCTGTGCTTAATGATGAATATCTATATAAAACTTATTCATCTAATCTTGGTGAAGCATGGAAAAAGTATCTTACACTTAAACAAGAAGAATGGAAAAAACTTAGCGTAGGAACAGATTTTACTCCTATTGACATGGTAAATTTTATCATTGCGTTGCAAAACTTTAAAGAGAAGTATCCAAACTTTATTATGTTAGAAGAAGTAAACAAAGATATTGGGCGACATGTTGTTAATGTAATTCTAAATACATATTTAACATTTGATTATAATAACAATAACACCATAACACCAGAAGCCAAACAAGCATATGAAAAATTTTTAAACGAAGCCGATAATAAAAGTAATGAGTATAAAGTAATAAAAGAAGCCTATGACATTGTAAAGAAACATAATTACAAATATTCTAACGAACTAGAGAATTATCGAAACAATTATGCCAATCAAATAGGATTATACTAATAGTCAACTATAGTACTTAACCAACGAACCTTAGTTTTGTGAGGCAACAATCTGGTTAAATCAAATTACAGGCGTAAATTTAATATCCATAATTAAGAGAGCCTTAAATAGGCTCTCTTTTTAACGAAAGGACTTAGAATATTCTTATGCGGACTCTTCTAATCTAGTTATGAAGTTGTAGAGATTACCTACCGATGTATTGTATTGTTTAGCAATAAGTGTCTTAGGAACACCTAAAGATAGGAGCTTACATATTTCCTCTGAATGTTCGTCAAGCTTTGATTTGCCTTTACCAGTAGGGCGACCAAGCTTAATTCCTGCAATTTGTCTGGCATGTAGGGCTTCTCTAGTTCTTAAACTGATTAACTCTCTTTCAATTTGAGCTACAAGAGCAAAGATTGTAGATGTTACGGTAGCAGTTATTGAGTCATCAGAGTTATTAAAATTCTCTTTAAGTGAATATAGTGTTATTCCTTTCTCTTTAGTTACCTTAATAACTTCTAAGATTTGAGTTATTGAGCGAGCAATCCTAGAGAGTTCTGGAACTATCAGGACATCTCCCGATTTCATAGAGTCTAGCAAAGCTCCCAGCTTGCGTTTCTTGTAATCCTTAGTTCCAGATACATGCTCCTCAATAAATTCCACATTACCCAGCTTATGTTGATTAGCAAATTGAAGTATATCTATTTTATTTTTCTCTGTATCTTGGTCGAGTGTAGATACTCTAATAAATCCTTTAGTAGTCATGATTTTTCCTCTTTTCTAAGAAAACCTGTATTTCCGATTTTTCTTGTATGTATATGAACAATGAAAGACAGACCTTTTTGTTGCGTGAATTACCTCAATAAATACGGTCGTTTTTATTGCATTAGAAACAGTTAGTTTCATTATTTCCTGCTCTTCGACCTTGTAGGTGTCATTTTTTTACTTCAAGTTCATTATAATAGGTTGAAGATGAAAGCTATAGGATGAACTTTAGAATTGTTTTGATTTTACCTTACATTATAATTGCTTTAACCACATTGAAAGTGTAGAGCCGAAGCCCTACACAATAGTAAACTTCCTGTAATTGCTTTGCTTGATGAAAGCGTTGTATAGTTCAAGATACTTTTTCTTAAAAGCTGTTGTATTAAAGTTGTTTCTTACAATGTTAGTAAAACGTACTGTGAAAGCTCCGATTTGCAGTTCCTCAACACCTGCTTCATCTAGTACAGACTTAATAAGAGCTTCTTTTTCTTTTTTCATCTCGTCTAGCTCTTGGATTTTTGATTCCAAAGCTCTGATGTCTCTGATTTCGTTTTCTAGGTTTGATGTGATAATAACTGTTGTTGTTGCCATAATGTTTTGTCCTTTCGTTTTCTTATTTCTTACTACTCTTATATACTACAACAAAACTGTGGTATGTCCAACACATGTGTTGTACATTGTTACACTCCTTTACAATTCCAACAAAACTGTTGTATAAGATTAACTAATGATATATAGTTAAGACATGGCAGAAGATAAGCAAAAAATGAATAAATATGAAATTGAGCTATCAGATAAGCTCTCAATGATTATGAGAAAACAAGAGGTCAACTTCTCGGTATTTCTTCCTGTATTAGTTGAAAAAGTGCCAAAGAAGTCATCATCTGAATATTTTAAGTTACTTAAACGGGAACAGATGAAGTTAAGAAGAGGCTCTCTAAGTGTTCAGGAGCTTCATGACATGCTGGGGGTTATCGGTTGGGAGTTCATTTTGACGCTAGATAACAAAAGAATTGACCTTGTAAAGTATTCGCTTGATGATAAGGTGAGATTTACTGACCTTATGAGGGTTGCCGAACTTTTAGGGCTTACTATAACTTATGATAAAAAAGGTCGATAGAACCTCATAAAAAATTTTGCTAAAATTTTTTTTATTATACATACGGAAATTCCAGATTTTTTGAAACTTGAGATGTACTAATGAACTTGAAGAGCATGTTTGTGCTAGGATTGGCGTATGCAGAGAATATTCAGTTACAATTTAGCAATATTATTTTACCTGTTACAAGGTAAAACTTTACATATCCCTCTTACAGGCAAGATACGAAAAGAATCACTTGACTCTTCATTTGACAGCCTTGAAAGCAGTATAAATAATTCAGACACTCCAATGGATATGTTACTTTGCAGAGATATAGAAAATAACGATTATGTAGTATCAGTTGAAGAATCTCAAAAACATAGACTAAAAGAGTACTTACAAAAATATTGTGAAGAATTAGTGAAGGACCGCTTATATACAGAAGAGCTACCTACATACGAGTGGAGACATAAAAGACAAGAATTTATAAAAGAGCTGCTAGAGTCTCATTCTAACCTGAATTGTTATCATGTATTAGATGTCTACAAGTTGTACCTTGTAGCTCCAGAGCTAATGAGGTTTGATTATAAAATAAAGATTGAAATTGATACTAGGTTTATTCCACAATCTAGCGGTGGCTCTTGTCATGAGCTTTTCTTCCATGGAAATTTTAAGTTTAACTGTACATTAAATTTGAGTAATATTTTAGAAGAACAGGAAAAGGCTAAGCCTCATGTGGAAGAACCAGAGACCAGACGTAAAACTTTTACTCGTAAACAACAAATGCTATATGATTACTTTGAACATAAAGCTAAGAGCGGTAAGTTTAGCTTTTTTAAATCTGACTTAATTAAAGCCTTTTTTAATAATAGAACTTCTACAAAGAAGCAGAAAGAGAACGCCTTGAACTCAGCTATTAGTAAGTTAAATATGCAATATAAAGAGATATATAATACCGAAGAAAAATTGATTGAATTTGATAGGGGAGAAGAAATGTATATCATGAAAAATGTTTGGAACTATAAGACTTTTGACTAACCACATGTTATTTTTACTCGTTTCTTAATAAAAGTTTACACAAAATACTGCTATTCAATGATAGCAGTATTTTTTTATGACTAACTCTCTAACCATACTAACCAGCTCACTCACACCTGCTAGTTAGTGATTTCAACACGGTCATAATCCTCACCAGAAATGAGGTAAGAATATGACAAAACAAAAAAGAAAAAGAACTAATGACGTAATTAGCAATATCCAGCCTGTTAAGGTAAGTGATGAGTTGTTAATAGAAGAGATTACCCCCGATATTAACCATGACGAGACTAATGACTTTAGCTTAATTCCCGAGAAGAAGCCTGCATTGAGTTCAATGAAGCAGAACTTGAAAGATTTAGAAAAAAGAGGAACTCTGACTGTTCTTGAAGATAATTTTGTACAACAGTTTGATAAGCTTAAGATTGCGGTTGACTTAAGAGCTTGGGAAGCTATCGAGTTTGATTTTGATATTGATACAAGTAATATGTTTAAGTGTGTTTCCCCAGAGAAGCCTGATACATGGTCAGAAGCGAAAAAACGCAGACAGAAGCAAGAGGAAGAGCTTTTGGAGAAGTTTGAGGCTTCTGAGCTTGTTACTGAACAGAATACCAAGGCAATACCTGAATTTGAAGACTTAGAGGAGTTCCTCGATATGAACTCAGAAGAATTAACAGAAGAAGAATTTGAGGAAACCGAAGATGAAAAAGAAAATTTTAAAGAGGCTTCTCATGGATTGAATATTAAATACTACCCTAACTGCAAAATTGAATATAGTGAAAGGACTAGAAACCAAACACGAGGGCTTAATAATGTCTATATAAAAAATAACTACCTGTTTATCTGTGTAACAGGAAAATTCATGGGGACAAGTGAAACTCTTGGCTATATTACGCAAAACAACATTATAGAAGTGCTTGAAAAAGTACAGAATCTGGCTGGGTTCAGATTTAATATAGAAAGTTTTTTAACAAGAGCCGTTGTGTATATATGTCATCTTTGTATTGATTTACTATCTTTTGACATAGCAAAAGATATTGATGCATTAAGCTCTCTGTTCCCTCTAGCAAGTAATAAACATGTTATAAGGAAGTATGGCAGACATGGATTGCAGTTAAAAAGTAGAGCAAAAAATGCAGGAAGTTCCCTAGTTTTCTATAACAAAATGATTGAAATACAGCACAATTTACAACGCTTATTGCAAAAGATTAATATGGAAAATTCTGATAAGCCTATTACTATGGAACAGCTAAAAGTTATGTACAACTATCCTAAGAACCTAGATTTAATACTGAGAGTGGAACTTCAGATTTATAAACTCCAAGAAATGCGTGTCTTGCTTAATATTCCAACAAAAGAAGCAGGCATGGTATATCTAACTGATGTACTCAATAGTACAGCTACACCCATATTGAAACGATTTGAAGCCTTTGGAGCGACTGAGGAAATTCTCAGAGAAAAAATTGCAGGGTATGTTGAAATTACTGAGCAAAACGAAACTGAAATAAGAACCTACACGGAACTAAGAAACCGCCTAGCAGGAGAAAGAATAGCATTGCTATTACAGGAGAATAGCTTTGACATACTCAGAGTTCGAAGTCATCTGAGGGTTGAATACGGAATAGATAACGACTCCTTGCTTAGCAGCTTAACTACGGATATTAAAAAAGACCTTTGGAACTTCCTGCTATACAGGAAACCTAAGGCTATTAAACGAGTGTTGAATATTCTTGATAATGTGCATACCTACTACGGAAGAGGCGCTAATGATGATGAATAGTAACACCTCTCAGAATATTGAATATACAATAGGAAGAAATAATAATATCAAAAAAGTTGTAATTGATTTGACTATTACAGACGATAAAGAGGTTACTCAAGAAGATATTGTAAAGAGCCTCACCGAATACATTTGTGCTTTTGAAGATATAATAAAGTCCTGTGTTTAACATATTGTAATAATTACATGAATGACATATATAATTTGATAAGATAATAAAAGAAAGATAAGCTATGAACCGCAACGAGAATTTAATACCTGCCTATGCCTATGTAAGAGTTTCTACTAAGAAGCAGTCTAATCATGGGTATAGTATAGGTCAACAGATAACAAATATAATGAATTTTGCCCAACAGCAAGGGTATTATGTTACTAATATATTTTCTGATGAGGGTATATCAGCTAAGGACTTGAATAGACCTAACTTGCAGGAATTGTTAAGTGTTTGTAGCAGTTCCAAGAATGAAGTTAAAGCAGTAATTGTATATAAACTAGACCGTATCTCAAGAGATGTTGCTGATTACACCGCAACTCTCAAGCCGTTCTTTGACAGTAGAGGTATTAGACTACTAACTGTCAATGGTTCTAACGAAGATACTTTAGAAATTGAAATGCAAAGAGAAATGACTATGGTCTTTGCTGATTACGAAAGAAAAATCGGGAGAATTAGAACTAAAGAGGGGCTAAGAGGTAAGGTTGCAAGCGGTGGTTATCCATATCATGCACCGCTGGGCTATAAGAACGAAATTGACGGCAGATATAAGAAAATGGTAATTGCTGAAGACTATGTTTTTTATGTTAAGAGAGCCTATGCTCTCTGTTTACAAGGTAATTCACCTCAAACCATAGCTTCAATTTTATATAGAGAGGGTTTGAGAACCCCCAAAGGTAGTCGTATCCCTAAAACCAGCATTGAGTATATACTTCATAACAGAGTTTACACAGGGAAATTCTACTATGAAGATAAACTTATAGAAAAAACAAACTTCCCTGCTATTATTGACGAGGCTACATATTTTGCAGTTCAGAAGAAACTAAATAATCCTAGTAAAACAAGGCAGACTCATACAGACTTCCCATACAATGGTTGTATTAAATGTGCTAAATGCGGTTGTCAGCTTACAGGTGAACGACACAAGAAAAATACTAAGAACGGAATTAAATATTATATTCACTACCATTGTACAGGTAATAAGGGCGGAGATTGCAAAAAGGGAAGCTACATAAGACAGGAGCTTATAGATGAAACCGTGCTAAGTATGTTGAGACAGATTACTATTCCTAGTGAAGTTTTAGAACAGATACGAACTGGGCTTATCGAAATGCACAAAAAGCAGGGAACTTATCATGATGAGATTAAAAAGTCCATAAGAAAGCGTATAGATAAGTTAGATGATACCTTAAGACGTGCCTTTGAAGAGAATTTTAATAGTGCTGGAATGAAAGCTAATATTGAAAAATGGGAAGCGGAGCGTGAAGCATTAGTCATGGAAGAGCATGAAATTCAGAAAGCAACTAAAGATTTTTACGAGCAATCGAACTCTTTACTAAAGTTCTGTAATGATTGCTACAAGGCGTTTTTAGACGGTAGTGCCGAGCAGAAGCGTAAAATTATCAATATAGTGTGTTCGAACTTTACTTATGACGGTGAAACACTATATATAGAGCCAATCCCAGCCTTTAAGGTGATAATGCAAAATAGCCAAAATATTAAAAAACTCCCCAGGTTGGACTCGAACCAACAGCCTACCGGTTAACAGCCGGTTG
>ERZ1034878.1004-NODE-1004-length-11289-cov-10.730906_pt1 | contig 11289 bp, 13 predicted proteins | sample MGYA00520593_ERZ1034878 | MGnify/ENA primary metagenome ERZ1034878 (study PRJEB33766, sample SAMN09781724) | gut metagenome | biome: gut microbiome | host: Homo sapiens | place: Madagascar | study: EMG produced TPA metagenomics assembly of the PRJNA485056 data...
ATATAATACATATATAAAAAAATACCGGAAATAGATTATAAATTTTAGAAATATTTGTAAATCAAATATTTTTTGTTATATTTGCGGTATATAACCAAAATAGAACTAATATGAATGATGAATTAAATTATGACGATTTACTGAGTGCTGATGGTGAAAAAACATTAGCACCAGACCAAGTATCAATGAGTGACACTACCAGAGATGATACTTACACTAATCCACTAGATGATGATGAATTACATGGTTACGGAAAGAAAGAATCTAATGAGCCTAATAGTGAGCCTAATAATTCAGATCCTACTAGTACAGAAGATGAAGACGTTTTGACAACTTTTTTGAAAGAATATGGAATTGAAGATCCAACTAAAATGAAGTTTCAAAATGATAATGATGAATTGGAAGATGTTGATTTTAGATCACTTTCAAAAGAAGATCAAATAGAAGTTCTTAGGAATCTTACCGATCCAGGACTTTCTGATCAAGAAAAAGCAGATCTTACTTGACTTAGACAAAATGGAATGAGTCTTAAACAGTTTAGTAATGCAATTTCACAACAGAGTATTCAAAACTATTTAAAGCAACATCCAGAAGAAGCTCCGAAAAGAGTTTATCAAATTGATGACTATTCAGATGACGAATTGTATTTAGCTGATCTAAAGAGTAAATATCCAGATTTTACCGATGAGGAATTGCTTAGTAAACTTGAAACAGCAAAAGACAATGAAGATTTATATACAAAAGAAGTAACTACACTCCGTAATAGTTACAAGGAAGATGAAGATAATTTAAGAAAGCAGCAAGAAGCACAACAAGTAGCAGATACTAAGGCTATGCAGGACAATCTCCTCAATGCTGCAAGGAACTTTAATGAAGTACTTTTGGATTCTGATGATCCAGAAAGCGATTCATTGATAGTTGAAGATACAGATAAGCAACAGATTTTAAGTTATTTACTTGACCAAGATAGTCAAGGAAAGAGTCAGTTGATTAGAGATCTTGAAGATCCAGAAACATTAATTCAACTTGCGTGACTTCGTCTACAAGGACAAAACGCAATTTCAGATACTACCAGATATTGGAAAGATACTCTGAAAGAAACCAGAAAGGAAAATGCTAAGCTTCAAAAAGAAATCGAAAAACTGAAAAGTAAAAAAGATAATTCGGTAGTAATACCACAGTCTCCTGCTACGGGAGGCTCCGCTAAAAAAATGAGCGATTTGTGGTAATAATTAATATAAAAATAAAAAATAATACGTTTTATGAGTAGAATTTCAGGTTTTAGTACAACTAGGCCTAATATGGCTGAATAACGTGTGTTGGCCATATAAAATCCTGTGAATTGCTGGAAGTCCTCCAAACTACCACGGATAATCAGCAGCTAAGCCCTACAATGGGAAAGTTCAACGACTAGAGGGAATCTGATCTACCTCCACGAGCGCAGGACACTAAAAATAGTGATGATATAGTCTGAGCATATATGATGGTAAAATATATGAAGTTTTGGATAAAAAGCCAAAATGTTAACTTGTTTGGACACACGCACTTATGAGGATTTTATGAAATTCCTCGGCACCAAGCCACAGAGATTAGGTATTGTTTCAGTTCTTTACGATCAGTATACAGCCTCACACTTGACTGAGGCCCTTTTAAATACATATTCTCTTGAGAAAGGAAAGAAGAATGCTTTTCAGAGCATTGATTCTTTCGTAGTTGAATGGGACATTAAGGTAGAGAGAATTAAGAGAGTTCCATTTAGCGCAGTACCTGAGGGTGATGGTACTAATAAGACGGACGTTCTCTTCAGGTTCCCAGAAAACTACTATCAGAAGGATGATACTTTCATCGTTGATAAAACTCGCCAGATGTTCATTGTTATGAACCGTCCACAGAGAGTTCGTGATAATGAATTTTTGGTAATAGCTAAAATTCTCGACGATGATTATGGTTCAGTAGTTGATTTGTCAGGATGCCAGATAGGTGATACTACTAGGTTTGTGACGAATTATAAACAGGAACTTCACGAAGAGGGCTACGTCAAGTTTCAGAGTAATGTTGAAAAACATCGGACTCAGATTGCAACCCATCGTGCAGATATAGATGTTTCTGCTAAATATTTACCAATGGAAGATGTTTTCATCCAGATTGGAAAGGGTCAGCAGGATGATCCTGTATATGTAATGAATACTGCTGAGAAGGACTGTCTTGATTCCTTCATGGCAGCAAGAAACAACGCCCTTGTATGAGGAAAGAGCAACGTTGATAAATCAGGCAAACCTACGATTTTGATAATCAGAATCCTCTAGTAGTAATACTAGCAGCAAAACCATTCAAATTGCTGGAAAGTCCTTAGAGCTACAAAAACTACAACGCAACTTGTAAAAGTAAACGTGAATGTTTGAAAATTTTGTAGATTGGATAATCAGCAGCGAAGGCCACCTAAAGGTGGAACGTTCAACGACTAAATGTTTGGAATCCAATGAATAAAAAATATGAATATATAGTTTATAAAACTACGAATATAATAAATAATAAAATTTATATAGGTGTACATAAGCATAGAATAGGAAATCCAGTAAAATACTTAGGATGTGGAGTTTATATAGGACAGAAAAGCAAATTAAACAAAAAGGGATTCCCATCTGCTGTAAAAAAATATGGATTTGAAAATTTCAAAAGAGAAACTCTATTTACTTATGAGTACACAGAAGAAGGTAAAAAATCGGCTTTTAAAAAAGAGGCAGAATTGGTAAATAAAAACTTCTTAAAAAGAAGTGACGTTTATAATATTAGCCTTGGAGGAAAAATGCCCTCGGGTATTAATGAAAGACCTTGTGCTAAATATGCTTTAGATGGGACTTTTATAGAGGCATATGACTCTATAGTAGAAGCGTCCGTTATGCTGGATATTCCTAGATCTACACTTCAAAGAGCGTGTCAAAAATCGAGATATTCTTCTGGGTTTTTATGAAGATATTTTGATGGGGATAAATCAAACATAGAGCCGATAGGAAATTTAAATGAAAAACGAGTTTTTCAGTTCGCATTAAATGGAGAATATATTTCTACATATAAGTCTATTGCCGAGGCAAATAAAAAAACCGGAATATCAATTCCGTCTATACAGGGTGTTTGTACTGGAAATCATTTTTCTGCAGGAGGATTTTACTGAAGTTATAAAAAAGTTTTTGAATATACCTCACATAAAAATTTTGTTATTCCAATTGCTTGTTATGATTCTGGAAAATTTATTCAGAATTTTAGATATATAAAAGCTGCAAGTAAAATTTATAATATTTCTGAAAAAAATATAAGAAATTGTATTCGAGGGAAAAGTAAACATACAAAAAAATTAAGATGAAGATATTTTTATGGGGATAAATCTCCTATAAATGCATTGGATTAAGATATAGTCTGTTCTATATAAAAATATATAGTTAACAAAAAAGATGATTCTGAGACTGGCAGACCAATTGTAAGCTCTGACGGAATTATAAGTCAAGTAGAGCGTTTTGCAACAAAGATGCTTTTTACGAGACTTAATGCCAGATATCTCAACAAGGCTCTTCAAATTATGGTGAGCAAGAGCGAAAAACCTACTGGAAATCATTTCGTTATGCTGTGCAATACTTCAGCTTGAAATGAAATCCAAGAAACTTGCTCAAGCTGGATTCGTGACTGGAAGACTGAAGGCACGTTCCTTTTCTCTAAGGCATCTAATGGTTATGTAGACCTTGGTGCTACTTATCAGTCTTATACTTACGCAGGTAAACCATGGTATTGCCTGTAAACCCATTGAATTGACGGGAAACTCCTTAGAGATTTTTCTACCAAATTATTATAGAAATATAATAATGGTGAGTCTAATCAGCTCAGTATGGTAAAAAAGAAAAATATTGGACAATCCGCAGCGAAGCTTCTAAAAATAGAAGAACGTTCAACGACTAGTAAGTCCTTTATAAGGCGTAGGAAGAAATTCCGAAGCAGTGGGCAACTATTTTATAGTTGAAGATATAGTCTAAGTTAACAAGAAATTGTTAATGTTTTGAATACCATTACCTTTAAGATTGATCGTTCTATGGATATCGAATATCCTACAAGAAAATATATGCTCTTGATCGATCTTACAGCAGATGCTGCTAGCGGAAAACCGGCCATTAATTGGTAGTGGCCACGTTAAGTGATTAACGTTAAATAAATCCTTCTAATTGCTGGAAAACCCTATTTTAGGATGATCAGCAGCTAAGCATGCGATAAACAGGCACTTAGTGTAGTACGCATGAAAGTTCAACGACTAGTCCGAATGGACGTAGAATAAAAAAATATTCGAAATGGAGGAAAACTTAAATAATAATGTAAAATATATAGTCTATGTGACTATAAATAAAGTAAACAAAAAAATATATATTGGAGTTCATAAAACAGAGACAGATCGGTTTGATGGCTATTTAGGTGATGGGGTAAAAATCTCTAAACCAAGTAGTTACAAGAATTCCAAAACACTTTTTCATAGAGCCGTAAATAAATATGGAGTAAATGCTTTTATTAGATTTACGCTGTTTTCTTTTAATACTGCAAAAGAAGCTTTTGATAAGGAAGCTGAAATAGTAAATTTAGAATTTTTAAAAAGAAAAGATGTTTACAATACAACTCTTGGAGGAAATAAACCTCCTATAAAATGTACAAAAATTTACCAATACGATTTAAATGGAAATTTTATAACAGAATATGAATCAATCGTTTCTGCTGCTAAAAAATTAGGAATTAAATCCTTATTAGTGTCAGAAGGTATTAAAAAGAAACAAGCTTCTCATGGATTTCTATGATCGTATGAAAAGGTAGAAAAATTAGAACCATATAATAAACGAACACCAAGAAAAGTTGGAGTATATGATTCATCTGGAAATTTAATAAAAGTTTATCCAACAATTCAATCTTGTAAAAAAGATTACTGCGGTTGTGTACACGTTTTATATGGACAAAGGAAAAAGTGTAAAAACTGTACATTTAAATTTATAGATTAAGTTTATGATATAGTCTGAACATTATAGTGATATAATGATAACATAAATTTGTGCCATGTTCACATTCAAGGGTGGAGAATTCATCCACAACTGGATTGTAGGTGTAGGTGGAAAATCTGGCCTTGCTTCTGGTGAAGTTTCTAGCAGAGTAGCTGGTTCTCGCATAATTAACTGGGGTTATTCAGGTGTGGGAGTTTTCAACCCATATCGTTCAGTAATCCTTATGAGTGAAGAGGTTAAGAATCCTCTTTTCTCTTATTAGATTTTAGTTAAAATTTAGATACAGGGAACTCCTCTGAAATATGGGGAGTTCCATTTTTAAAAAGAAAATATGAAATAATAAGAAATAATATGAATAATACAATTACCCTTAGAACTTGGGCTAAAGTTAAAGAATATCACTTTATGCCTTGCAAACAACCTAATGGAACTAATTTCCCATTTGTTAAACCAGTAAGAATTATGCCTGATGGCTCATCTGAAATGATTCTTTCTGAAGCTGAAAGAAATAATCCTGAAAGTCAGTATTTTATTCGTGAAGATGCTGATATAGTAGTAACTGACGGTACTACTTTTAATCTTGATAACCCACTTGAAAGAAATAAGTGGCTTGCAATTAAAGATTCTGATTTGATTGTTCCTAGTAGGGACGCTCGTGATTCTGAGGGAAACCTCCTGATAGATGGCAATAAAACACGCTATGGTATTGCTGAACTTTGGATTGATGTTCCAGGTCAGGAGTCTGAAAAAACTGTTAATAAAAAGAAAGAAATTACTCGTGCTTGGACTTTCATTATGAATGATTCTGCCGATGGAAGACTTACTAAATGTAAACTTCTTGGTAAGAATCTCAGAAATGCTCCATCTCCTGATGTAGAAGCTTTCTTGTATGAAACTGCAGAAAAGAATCCAAAGCAGATTATTGATCTCTATACAAATGGTGATACTGCTTTGAGACTGCTGTTCATTGATGCCAGAGATAAGAATGTAATTAAAAAGAAAGATGGACTTTTTATGTATGGAGAAACGATTCTTGGTGGTTCTGAAGAAGCTGTTCTTTTCTTCTTCAAATTACCTACTAATCAGAAGGTTGTAGATATGATTAAATATGAAGTTTATCCAGAATATATTCCTGTTTCAATGACGATTACTCCTACTGTTGAGAAACCAGTAGTTAAATCTGAGGAAACTACAACTGTTGCTCCTACGTATGATGTTCCAGAGTATATAACTCCAGATTTCACGGAACCTATTAAACCAAACTCTCCAAAGAAATCTAAGTAACAATTAGAAAAATATGACTGAACGTGAACTTTATGATGCAATTTTAATTGAGTGCAACAAAGTAGAAGCACCAACTCTTTTGCTAGAAGATTATGTTTATTTTGCGAACAAGGGCGTTCAGCAATATATAAACCAAATTTATAATAGATTTGATACTGATCAGCAGAGTAGTGATGATTTAAGAACTCTCCAAAACTCTGTTGCTCTAGAAATCTCAAAAGACGAAATAAACAAATTTCCAGTACCAATTGAAAATAAGATATTTAGAGTAACTCTACCAGATAATTATATGCATCTTTTGAACTGTATAGTTCATTTTAAGAAAGTTGGTACTAAAAAGAATAGATGTGGCAAAGATGTTGCAGATGAATACTCGTCATTATGTAGACGATTAACTGCAGATCAATACCCAGATATAATTAAAAATCATTATTTCAAACCAAGTTATAAAAATCCATATTTTTATATAAATAATATAAACACTCATACTCCGAATAAGATGGAAATACGATGTGGAGATGCTAAATTATATGAACCAGATATTGTTTATGTAGATTATATAAGAAAACCTAAACAAATCAATTTAACTTGGGATGATATACAAAATACAATAGATACAACGGAAGAACTAGAGTTTCCAGACTACGTTTGTTATGAGATTATAAATGAGATAGTTAAGCTGATTTTAGAAAATTTCAGTGATCCTCGTTTATCTACTAACTATGCTATGAATAAAACTGTAGGTTCTGTGAATCCAGAATCTTCCGGTAAATAATTAATTAATTAAAAATTTATTTATTATGTCAATGTTTAAATACACTCATGAGATGATTCTCAATTCCCTCGTTGCTGAGGATGGTACTGAGAAGGCGCGTGCAATTGTAATTCCTTCTGGCAATGAAGTTTCTACTAATCATATGATGTTCCGTAAAGATATGGAACTCAGGAAGGATGAGAAAGGTTTCTCTATTCAGAGATTCGGAGAATATAAGACTCGTAATGTACTTGGTCAGAAGATGTTTAAAACTCCCGGAGTACGTGGTAAGAAATCTGTAATGACAATTGAATGTGATGGTTTGATTGCTAAGGATGCAGAAGGTGTTTATGAAGCCGGCCTTTATAACTTTACTTTTGCCATTAAGATGCCTAATCGTTTTTATGGTGAATATGCACATCCTAACTATATGGGTTTCTTTAAGCCAGTAATGATTGGTTTTGAGGTTTCTCCTGATCTTGCTGCTGACGGAACTAAGCTTGCCAAGGTAATTGCTAATGATTTGAATCTTGTAATTCCTGCTAATAATAAGTTTGTTTATGTTAAGGCTGAGGGCTCTAAGGTAGTTCTCACTATTCCTGATGTTTATGGTCACTTTGGTGAATATCGTTTTGAACGTTATGATCCTACGATGTGTGATTCTTGTCTTGGAGAGTATTTCTCTAGAAATGTAGAAGATAAGATTACAATTGTTGATGGTCTTGAACCATTCTGTACTGGTCAGTGGTTGATTGAGAATTATCGTTTCCCTTCATATCCAAATGTGCGTTATGCAGCCCTTAATGAAGATGAATATCCTATTGCTGGAGCACTTTATACTGAATATACCTTTACCTATTGTGCTAATCGTATTGGTTTTGGAGGTATGTCTGGTGTAGGCCAGGAGGTTTCCGCTGTTACTAAGCATGTGCTCTTTGTTGAGAATTCTCTTGTTGATGATTTTGAGAAAGTTATCAAGGATGCAGATATTGATATTGTAGATCCTGATACTCCAGTAGTTGCCGATAGGAAGATTGTTATTATTAATGCTGCTTCTATTTCTAAGGCTCAGGGTTCTGTTCAGCTCACTGCAGATGAATCTCCTGTTAAGGAGAATGCTCAGTTCACTTGGGCAGTAGTTTCTGGCCCTGCTACGGTTTCTACTGATGGAGTACTTACTCTTTCTGAAGACGCTAATGTAGATGATGTAATCGTTGTTAAGGCTTCTCTTGAAGGTTATTCAGATGGTACAATTGAAATTAAAGTAATTGCCTAATTTTAGGTCAAATATATGGCGGGTGGGCTAAAGCCCGTCCGCCTTTTTGTTTTTATTATGGAAATTAGTGTTATGGCTTCAGCTATATTATCAGATTTAAAATCTGGTTTAGCTGGAATGAATTCAAATCCAAATATTTCCATAGATCAGATTGAAGATGAGATTATCGAAGTTAGACAATCAATTATCAGAGAAATGTATACAAAAGGAATACTTCAAAAGCATGATTTAATGCTTGCAATTAATTGTATTGAAGTTGATTGTAAAGATCCTGCTAAATGTTGTAATGCTCCTTCTGGTAAATCTGTTTTACACTTCGAGATTCCTCAATTAGTTGATTCTATGGGACTTGATGCTATAGATTTTATTGGTTCTGCAGATAGAGGAAATAATTTAAAAAAGAATGTTTATTTTTCTTCTAAAACTGCTAACTACCATAAATATAAAAGATTTGGTGCTACTGATCCATATATTTATATTGAAAAGACACCAAATGAGAATAAAATGTACGATTGCTGAATTTACAATATGCCGTTTGTTAAAAAAATTTCAATTATTGGAATATTTAAAGACCCAAGACAATTGGAATGATTTGAGTGCTGCAATTCAGATGATGCTAATTATAGAGATTTAGGATCAATTTCTGATATGATAAAAGAAAAAATAACTAAATCTAAATTTTATTATTATAGACAGGCAATTGAAATTCCGGTACCTAACAAACAAATACCTAGGTAATTATGAAACTTATAGATTTACGAAGAGCTTATACTCTTGCAAACACATTATATGGAATAGAATTTGATGATTTTGAAGAAGTTGCTTTATATGCCTGGGATTTAATTAATTGTAGACATACTAGGTTATATAGATTTGTAGCAAATACTGATGATGAAGGAAAACTTGAATTGCCTTGTAACGTAGATATTATAAAGTCGGTTCATCTTCCGGTACCAGATGCTGCAAACAGTAATTATTACGAAGAATTAGATAGAGATTCCATTATTATAGAAAGATATATTGATGCTCAAAAGCATTTTAAAGATCCTACATGAACTGAGGGAAAATTAGCAAAATATATAGAGGAAAATAATACATTATATTTTGCAAAACCTTATAAAAACATTACAGTTGTTTATAAAGGAATTTTAGTTGATGAAGATTCGGGGCTTCCTCTGATTAGTGAAAAAGAAGCGCAAGCAATTGCTGCTTATATAGCTTATGCGTATTTATATAAAGATGGAATACGTAAAAAAGACGGAGCTACAATTAATTTAGCGCAAGATCTATACAATAAATGACTTAGATTATGTAATCGTGCTAGAATTACTGATGAATTTAGTGATAATGATTTAGACAAAATATTAGATGCAAAAACAAGCTGAAACAGAAAAGCGTATTCAAAAACATATACCCCGGTCACTTCATAGATCTAATTTTAGAGGTTCTGAATTTTTTGAAGGATTTGATTTGTCAAAAATTCAATTTCCAGAAAAGAGAAATACTTCTAAATCAAAGCGAGCATTATGTTGAAAAATATTTAATGATTGTTTTGAATTAATTATTAATGACGTGATTGATAATAACATAATTTTTGAATTTCCTAGTAAAGTTAGGGCTCTTATAGGAATTGGATGAATAGAAGGAGATCATTTTAAAAATGCTTATACTCATGGGTATTTTCCAGGAATAGACTTTCTTAAAACAAATTTTAGAGGGCCTAGATTATTTCTTACTACTTGGGACAAGAATGGCGAAAAGAATATTCCTATTCTTGAAACAACAAAGAACGTGTTATTAGATCGTATGATTAAAAACGCAAACGATGGCAAATATTATTAAAAGAATAGATGATTATGTAGATCAGCTTCATGAAAAATATCCAGAAATGTCAAAAAAAGATATTCTAAAAATTCTTAAAATGGGGTTTAATTTTTATAGAAAGTTAATTACGATTGGATGCGGAGTAAATATTGGTAGTAATGAAATGGCAACCAGAACACAAAAAGTTGGAGTTAAAGATAAATTAACATATAAAAACACCTTAGCAGCTAGAAAAGCTAGGGTTAAATGAAATCGTAGTGATAAAGAATTTGATGGATATTATTATTTTGCATTGGGTAAAAATCAATTTGCAGAATTGGATCAGGAAAAATTAAAGAAAAAATGTAAATTAAAATTCAAACATATTTGACTATTTAAATCTGCAGAAGAATGTTGATTGAGACATAGTTATAAAGATCACTTCTTTAAACTTAGATACCCAGTAGATTGTGGGTTTTTTATGTATAAAGATGAGTTTGTTACAAATGATTATGAATATTTAGGACATGAGCGAGAAAAAAGCAGCAATAAATGAATTCAGCAAAGGCCTAAACATGGATTTAAACCCGATTTCACAGCCGAACAACTCCTTAAGTGATTGTCTTAATGGTACTATAATTACTTATGATGGAAATGAATTTAATCTCCAAAATGATTTTGGAAATTATTCATTAAAAAATTGCTCATTACAACAAGGCTTTGTGCCAGTAGGTATGAAATCGTATGGAGATATTATTTACATAGCCTCATGTTCAAAAGATGGAAAATTATGTGAATTAGGTACTTACCCATCTCCAAAATATCCAAATTTAGATGAATTAGATTATAATATTGATAATCAAGCATATGCTGAAAATTTAGAGCTAGAAAATAATTATAAGCCATTATGGAATTATTCCGTTAATGGAACTAGACAAAATTTTACTACTGGATTACTTAATTTTGATTTAGATCATCCAGTTAATATTGAAATACAACCTTCTTATGATGGAAGTGTGAATCTTATTTTAAATGATGATAAAAACGAACCTAGATTGGTTAATTCTGGGTTTTCTATATATGAAAATAGAAAAGTTAGATTAGTTAAAAGAAATCAAAAAGAAGCAACTAATTTATACCTAGAAGAG
>ERZ1034878.1007-NODE-1007-length-11263-cov-4.570575_pt1 | contig 11263 bp, 14 predicted proteins | sample MGYA00520593_ERZ1034878 | MGnify/ENA primary metagenome ERZ1034878 (study PRJEB33766, sample SAMN09781724) | gut metagenome | biome: gut microbiome | host: Homo sapiens | place: Madagascar | study: EMG produced TPA metagenomics assembly of the PRJNA485056 data...
AAAATAGCAAAGTCATACATATAGACGATTTTTATTTTAAAAATTCATTCATCATGAATAATGACCGACTATATATATGATTAATGAGGTAGAAAATCATGATAATAAACGGTAGAGTTTCATATTTGGAAAGCGGAATTAAAACCTCGCTGAGAGCAATGCAGGTTCAAAGTGAGCTTGTGTCAATGACAAACCAAAATATAATCGGGTTTGACAAAATCGGCTACCAAAGACAAGAACCGATTGTTTCGTCATTCACGGAATACCTTGGGGTTGACGGGCTTTCGCAAACTGTTGATGACAAAGTCGGGCGTATTATGATGTCAGAAAACCCGCTGGATTTCGCGATTTCAACAAAAGGTTATTTCCAAACTCAAAGCGAAAACGGGATTAAACTCACCCGTGACGGTAGGTTTAAGCTTGATAGAGAAGGGAATTTGTTGACTCAAGAAGATCATCAAGTTTTGTCAAACGCAGGTGTCCCAATTCAGTTGCCGTTCGTACCTGACGATTTAAAAAAAATAAAAGTTGATGACAGCGGACTTTTGAGCGTGTTTAACGACAAAACAAAAAAACTTGAAGCTGTTGCCACTATCGGAGTTGTTGACGCTAACGGCATGGTAGTTATGGAACCGAAGGTTAAGCAGGGTTACAACGAATATTCAAACGTATCTTTGCAAAACGAGTTTTTGTCAATGATGCCGGTTATCAGAGCCTTTGAGGCAAACAGACAGGTGTTCATGATACAGAACCAAAACTTGCAAAAAGTTATTTCGCAGTTGGGTTCAGCATCATAATTAGAGGAATAGAATTATGCAGAATTTACAAGGAATAATCAGAAGAAGTACAAATAACGTAACTAACCAATGGGAAAGACTCGGCTATATCGCAAATGATTTGGCAAACTGCAACACCATCGGCTACAAGGGTATTCGGTTTGAACAAATGTTGCAAGCGGACGGATACCTTACCGGTGCGGTCAGGACGAATTATGAACAAGGTTCTATTCGTGTAACCAGCAACCCTTTTGACGTTGCGATTGACGGTGCAGGTTTTATTCCGGTATTTTCTAAAAACGGTGAAGTTGCCTACACGAGGGACGGTTCGTTTAAACAAGGCAAAGACGGTTATCTTATGACAAACGACGACTGGATTGTCGGCAACGGGATAAAAATTCCGTCAAATTGCTACAAATTTCAGATTAAACCGAACGGGGATGTCGTTGCTTATGACGCAAAAGACGCTCCGCCCAAAAAAATCGGAAACATTCCGCTCGTCAGGTTTGACTGCCCCGAAGGATTGGAACAAACTGATATGAATAAATTAACTCCGACAGACGAGTCGGGCGAAGCAATGCTCGTAAAAAATCATACGTGCTTTAAGCAAAACAATTTGGAAAATTCAAATGTGGACATGTTTGCAACCGTCGGTGATATGTTGAGAATGAATGCCTCAATGCTTGCGAGTACAAGGATGATGAAAGTTGTCGATGATATGTATAACAAAGGTATTAATATCAGAGAATAATAATTTTGTGAAAGGATAGAAATGTTTACACCAAACTCCAGTATCGGAAAAGTTGAATTAATGATGGATTTGATATCTCAACGTCAAGTTGCGTTGGGTTCAAACCTCGCTAACATACACACTCCCGGATATGTAAGACGTGATATTGATTTTCAGGAATATCTCGGCTCAATGGACAGCCCGCTGGAAACAAAACTTTCACAAAGGCTCGGACCTTCCGCAATTATTGAAACAAAATCAGGAGAAGAAATTCGTCCGGATAAAGAATTGTTGGAAATTCAAAATAATGCACTTCTTTACACAATGGCAACAAGAAGAATGTCAAATATAATTACGCAAATGAAAACCGTAATTAACGTAGGTAAATAATGATTAAGACAAAAACAAAAAGAACAGGAGCCGTATTATGGGCATAATGGAATCAATAAATATAGGTGGCAGAGCTCTCAGAACTCACGGTTTAAGACTTGATGTTCACTCAAAAAACATTGCAAACGTAGATACGCCGAATTACGTAAGACGTATTCCTGTTTTGAATGCAACAGAGGATGTTTCGTTTCACGGTTTGATGAATGAAATGAAAGAGGATGTTTTCGGGGTTGGGACTTTACCATATTTGCAGGGTGGAGTTGTTTTCAACGGATGTGTTGAAGATCCTACATTGGGAGAAAAAATTTATAAACCTGGACATCCCGACGCTGACGCTGACGGCTACATCAGGGCTTCAAACGTTAATCCGATGGTTGAAATGGCAGATGCAATCCTTGCACAGAGAGCTTATGAGGCAAACCTTGCGGTTGTGAATATTGCAAAATCAATGGCACTGAAAGCGGTTGAAATTGGCAGGTAGTAGCGGTAGGAAAAGATTTTGAGAATTATGCAAAAAATATATATTTATGTTACAATTCTCTCGGAGGGAACTTAATGGCTAAAATATCCGTTATCATGCCTGTTTACAATGTGGCAGAATATGTTGGAGAGTGTTTACAATCAATTCAAAATCAGAATTTGTACGATATTGAAATTATTTGTGTAAACGACGGTTCGACCGACAATTCGCTTGAAATTCTTAACCGCTATGCAGAAAAAGACAGACGAATTATTGTTATAAATAAGAAAAACGAAGGTTCGGGCATTGCAAGAAATACTGCACTAAAGCTTGCAAACGGTGAATATGTTTATTTTATTGACAGTGATGACTGGCTCGATAACGACAAAGTTCTGGAAGAGATGTACAAAAAAGCGGCATGGGATAATTTAGACATGCTGATTTTTGGCGGATATTCGTGTTATGTGGACGACAAAAACAATGTTCACAAAACTCGTGGCGGGTATAGCTTAAAGTTAATTCCGCACAAATATTTGAACTGCGTATTTTCGGCAAAAGACGTGAAGTATGACATTTTTAAATTTCCGTCAACTTGTTGGACAAAATTGTACAAAAGAGAATTTTTGCAAAAAAATAACATTAAATTTCAGGCAATAACTGTGGGACAGGATCAGTTGCCGTTCTTCCACTCAATGATTACGGCAGAAAGAATTGGGGTACTTGACAAATGCCTTTATTGCTATAGAAAAAACCGCAAAAATTCAGCAATGACAGTACGCAAGAAAAAACATTTTTCACCGGTGTTTGTATTGCAGGGAATAGAAGATTTGCTGATAAAAATGGGTAAAATCGACGAATACGACACGATTTTTATCAATAAGTATTTTTCAAAAGCGACATCATGGCTTGGAAAATTCGACACAGCGTTAAAGCCTACGTATTACAAAGAGTATATAAAAATGCTTGCCCATTTGAAAGAAACCTACCCGAAAGGCTGGTGGAAATACTTTAAACCAAACGTTGAAGACAGTTATAAAACCTTAAAAGTAAAACAATTTATAGCAAAAACAAAATTTATGCTTTTAAAATAAAAATGTTTGTGGTAGGATAATTATGTTAACAGCAAAGCTGATGAAATCGGTCAAGCAGTTGACGAAATTGACAATTTGATAGTTGAGTGACACTCTGCCGAGAAAAACGATTGAGTATCGTTTTTCGAGAGGGTTGTTTCCAAGAAACAACTTCCGTCACAAAGACTAAACGAAATTTGACAACTGAATACAATAATCGAGATATGTCGACGTGACGGAATCGGTATACGTGCACGTTTGAGGGGCGTGTGGGGAAACCCGTGCGGGTTCAAGTCCCGCCGTCGACAATAAAAAAGAGTTCCTGTTTAGGAGCTCTTTTTTATTGGGGACAAGAGGACGAAGAACCCATTCTCGGGGTTCAGCGGGAGCGAGCTGAGGCTGGAGTGCTTTTGTTTGAAGTGATAAAATCACTAAAAACAAAACACGGAATTGCCGTTACAAGCGAGCGACCAAGACAAGTCCCATCCTTGTTATTGCATAGAGGTTTAGTTTTCAAGCATTGTCGGAAGGCACATGAACCCATGTTTTTGCGTTGTCAGACATAGCCTAACCTACTCTTCTGTAGCAACAACCGACATTAATTTTTCCTGTGATATAATAGAATTAGATTGTACTCTAATAATCAGGACGGAGCTGGTTTTATGATAAAATCTTTTAAATCTAAAGAAACAGAAAAAGTTTTTAGTGGAACATTTAGTAAAAAACTTCCTCCAGAAATTCAGAAACGTGCATTGCAAAAGTTGAGAATGTTACATGTAGCTTCGGTTCTTGATGATTTAAAAATCCCACCGAGTAATAATCTTGAAACCCTGTCAGGGAACAGACAAGGGCAATATTCAATACGCATTAATGACAAGTATAGAATTTGTTTTAGATGGTTAGATAATCATTCTTTTGATGTCGAAATTGTAGATTACCATTAACTAAACGGTAAAACTTTCTTAATATTACGCTTTATGGGACTTGAAATTACGTGGTACGTACTATATAATATAAGTGTAACACAAGTTTGTATCGGAGTTTTGCAATGACTGAATATATTGAACTTACAACAGTTGGCGAAATGCTTAAAGAAGAATTCATTGAACCGTTTAACCTTACTCAAAATGCTTTGGCTAATGCAATATTTGTCCCTCCAAACAGAATTCATCAAATTGTTAAAGGTCAAAGACGCATTACTGCAGATACTGATTTGCGTTTGACGAAATATTTTGGACTCACGCAAGGATATTTTTTACGGTTTCAAGAGGATTATGAACTTAGAATTGCAAGGCGTAATATCGCAGACGAAATTGATAAAATTCAACCGATTAAAGCTATTGGTTAGTTTGCAATATTAATTTTGTCCAATGTTGCTTTCAACATTCCCCACGAGTCTAATTGGCAAAATTCTTTTTTCTTTTATGCTAAAATTAAGAAAAAAGGAGTGCTTTTATGAGAAAAAATATTATAACCGTTTTGTTGGTGCTTTTGTTACCGCTTGTTGCATACTTATTTATGACACATTCCGGTAACGAACCGATTAACGTCGCCGATGCCGGTCAAAACAAACCTCAAATTATTAAATTTACATCAACTATGTGTCTTGATTGTCAGGAAATGAATAAAATTATGAAAGAGGTCTTTCCGCAATACAAAGATAGGATTGTTCTTGAGGAAATCTCCGTACAGGACGGCAAATCCTCTACTAATGCCAAAATCAAGAAGTACAACGTAACTCTTGTTCCGACAATTATTATGATTGATTCTAACGGCAAACAGGTTAGAAGAATTGAGGGTGCTATCCCTAAAGAACAGATGATTATGTATTTAGAGGGCTTAAAATAAATTATGGAAAATTATATTGAACTCTTTACCGGTAATTCAAGTATAATACTTTTGTTCGGGCTTTCGTTTTTGGGCGGACTTGTCGCCTCTATTTCACCTTGCTCATTAGCTATGCTACCGATTATTATCGGCTACGTCGGCGGGTATTCCGAAGAAAAACCTTTCAAAACATTTACACAACTCATATTTTTTATTATGGGTACGGCAGTCGTATTCTCTATAATCGGTATACTGTGTGCAATCACCGGTAAAGTATTTGTTTCCGTAGGCGGAGCTTATTTCAGCCTGATTATCGCAAGTATTGTGATGATTATGGGATTGAAACTCGTCGGATTTCTTGATTTTGAAATTCCGCTTTTGATAAAAGAGATGCCAAAAAATAACGGAACCGGAACTTTTCTTTATCCGTTTATTTTAGGCGGTTTTTTTGCACTTGCCGGAACTCCGTGTTCTACCCCGATTTTAGCGGCAATTATGGCATTCGCTTCTCTTAGTGCAAGTTTAATTCAAGCTGTTATTATGTTATTCTTATTTTCGTTAGGACAAGGGCTAATTCTTGTACTTGCAGGAGTCTTAACCTCTAAATTAAAAACTTGGAAAAACTTCTACAAACTTTCAGACATTATGCTTAAATTAAGTGGATTTTTACTAATTTTAACTTCATTATATATTTTTTATAAGATTTTTACTCCACTCCTTGTAAAATAGCCCTGTATGTAGTAAAATATAGTCAAATACAGGACTAAGGAGAAATTTTTATGAAAACTTTTGAAGGGCAACTGGTTGCAAGCAATGAGAAATTTTGTATAATTGTTGCGAGATTTAACGATTTCATCGGCTCTAAACTCTTGGCAGGAGCTGTTGACGAACTAAAAAGACACGGTGTTGATGAAAATAATATTGATATCGTTAAAGTTCCGGGAGCTTTTGAAATTCCTTTGTTGGCTTTGAAATGTGCAAAATCCGGTAAATACAACGCAATTATTACTCTTGGAGCTGTTATAAAAGGTTCAACTTCTCATTACGATTATGTTTGTGCAGAATTGACAAAAGGTATTGCACAGGTTGCGTTGCAAACAGAAGTTCCTGTTCTCTTCGGAGTTCTGACGACCGACAATATTGAGCAAGCAATAGAAAGAGCAGGCACAAAAGCAGGCAACAAGGGTGCTGAGGCTGCTAAATCCGCTATTGAAATGGCAAATTTAATAAAAACAATTTAGTGTTGAGTTTATAAAAAGGGGGTTTCTATGAGTGAGGCTATTACCGAATACCGTAATGAAAATACGAAAGACATTGACATTTTATCAACCATTGACATGGTTAGAAAAATGAACGAAGAGGACAAACTCGTTGCTCTTGCCGTTGAAGATGCGACACCTGAGATTGCTCAAGCTATTGACTTGATTGCAAAACAATTTTTGAAGGGTGGAAAATTATTCTACTTTGGAGCGGGAACTTCAGGACGTTTGGGAATCCTTGATGCGTCAGAATGTCCTCCGACTTTCAGCACGGAACCAACTATGGTTCAGGGAATTATTGCAGGCGGCGACAGTGCGATTAGAACTGCCGTTGAAGGGGCTGAAGATAATTTTGAACAAGGTAAAAAGGATGCAGAAGTCTTAACCGCTAACGATGTTGCCGTTGTTATTTCCGCAAGCGGAAATCCTAAATATTTACTCGGAGTTTTGGCTTATGCTGAAGAAATCGGAGCAAAAACAATCGGTGTTACTTGCAATTCTAAAGGACGAATTGCAGAAGAAGCAGGGCTTGTTATTTGTGCAGAGGTTGGGCCTGAAGTTATTGCAGGTTCTAGCAGACTAAAAGCAGGAACCGCTCAAAAGATGATTTTGAATATGCTTTCAACAGGTTCTATGATAAAAATCGGCAAAACTTACGAAAACTTTATGATAGATTTGAAGGCAAATAACGAAAAACTAAAAGATAGAGCTATCAGAATAGTGGCTCAAATTACGGGTGTCCAATGCAGTGAAGCACTTGCGGCACTTTTGAAATGTGATTGGGAAATCAAAACCGCAATAGTTACAATTATTATGAAACTTGATGCGGAAGAAGCTAGACTAGAATTAAGAAAACACGGCGGGGTTTTGAGAAAATTAATCAAAACAAAACTTGCGGTGTAGGGGAGAGAAATATATGAAATTAACGGTAATAGGTGCAGGATGCTGGGGGCTAACGCTTGCTTGGCTTTTGACGGATAATTTTGATGAAGTCACGGTTTGGGGCAGAGAACAGGATTTGTCGGAAGATTTAATCAAAAACAAACATGCTTCAAAACCTCTTGAAGTACAACTTGCTGACAAGGTTGAAATTACGTCTGATTTAAAAGCAGCTATAAACGGTGCTGATATTATTTTAAATGTAGTTGCAACATCAGGTACGAGAAGTGTTTGCGAAAATTTAAAAATTTCAGGAATTAAATCGGAACAAATTCTTGTTAATGCGTCAAAAGGTATCGAATTACCGTCTTTAATGAGAATGAGTCAAGTTATAAAAGATGTTTTGCCTGACCAAACCCTTGCAATTCTTTCAGGGCCTACTCTTGCAAAAGAAGTTCTTGCCGGCAAACCTACTGCAGCTTGCGTTGCTTGTGAAGATATAAAAGTTGCAGAGTTTGTACAAAAGGCTTGCAATGTTCCGAACAGGTTCAGATTGTACACAAACAGTGATGTTATCGGGGTTGAGCTTGGCGGAAGTTTGAAAAACGTAATCGCTATTGCGTCGGGTTTTGCTCACGAAATGCAGTTGGGTGACAACTGTGCAGGCACTTTGTTAACTCGTGGTATGGCAGAAATTGTTCGTGTAAGTATCAATCTTGGAGCAAACCCGTCTACCTTATACGGACTTTCCGGCATGGGCGACTTGATTGCGACATGTTCAAGCCCAATGTCAAGAAATTACACGGTTGGAAAATTTCTCGGTCAGGGCAAAAAGATTGATGATATTTTGAGGGAATTGGGCTCGGTTGCAGAGGGTGTAAAAACCTCAAAAGCAATCTGTGAACTTGCGAAAAAACTCGGAATTGAAGTTCCTGTTTCAAATGCAATTTACGAGGCAGTTTATACGGACATCACGCCAAAAGAACTTCTTGCGAAATTGATGAATAGAAAGCTGAAAGAGGAAGAGAGATACGTATAAATGAAATATGCCGTCAGATATTTGAAAAACACTTTTTACCCGCTGAATGTTCCGGAAGGCATTCACATAGAAGAAGGTCAGCTTGTAATCGTCCGTACGGAAAAAGGAGAAGAAGCTCTAAAAGTTGAACTTGTAAATCCAAAAATCGCAAAAATCTGGGAACATTCTAAAAACAAGCCGGCTCCGCTAACCGTCGAGCGAGTTTGCTCTCAAAGGGATTTGCAAACTCTTGATGACATCAAAAAAGAGGAAGTGACTTCATTTTTCAAATGCCAAGCTCTTGTTAAACAGCACAAACTTAACATGAATTTGGTTCAATGTAGAATTACCTTTGACAGAAGAAAAATAACTTTTTACTATACAGCTCCCGAAAGGGTTGATTTCAGAGCTTTGTTAAAGGATTTGACGCAGGTTTTTACCAGAGTGAGAATTGATTTGAGGCACATCGGAGTTCGTGACGAAACCTCAATTCTTGACGGGGTCGGACTTTGTGGCAGACCTTTTTGCTGTTCTTCATTCTTGAGAAAATTTGCGACTATCAACGTAAAACTTGCAAAAGATCAGGGAATGCCGATTGCTCCCGGAAAAATCTCGGGAACTTGCGGAAGATTGCTTTGTTGCCTGACTTATGAATATTCAAACTATATAGATGCCGCAAAAGGAATGCCTCCGGTAGGTTCATCCGTAATGACTCCTGACGGTTTGGGCAAAGTTTGTTACTTGCAGTTCTTGAACGGAACTGTTTCTGTTAAAATGGAAGACGGCAAGACGAAGGAATTTGCAAAATCTGATATTGAAATGGTTGATGCGGATGTTAACGTAGAAATCGACATGCCTGTAATGAATAGAGCTTATGGCGATGATAGTGATGTTGATATCAAACAGCTCGAGGACGACAGAAACAGTTCAACAGGTAATGTTTAAATTTTTTTAACAGTAATTTTTTACATAAGACCCCAAGTTTAAACTTGAGGTCTTTATTAATATTTGAGATTTATTGCCGAATTTAGTATTTCAACATAGAAACAACTCTTCCGCAATCCTCACCTAATTTTTCTCTGCCATTTAATTCACAAAGCTCGATTAAGAAAGCGATACCAACGAGGTTTGCACCTGCTTTTTTGATAAGCTTACAAGCTGCATTCGCAGTTCCGCCTGTTGCAAGTAAATCATCAACGATTAACACGTTAGCACCCTTCGGAAAAGCGTCTTGGTGAATTTCAATTTTATCTGTACCGTATTCAAGAGCATATTCTTGAGAATAAGTCGCAGCAGGTAATTTATTCGGTTTTCTGACCGGAACAAACCCTGCATTCATTTTATATGCCATTGGCATACCAAAGATAAATCCGCGGCTTTCGATACCTGCGATGTAGTCAATTTTTACATCTTTGAATTGATCGCAAAGGTAATCTATCATTACTTTTAAGGTTTCAGCGTCGTTGAGGGCTGTTGTAATATCTCTGAAAAGTATACCTTTTTTCGGAAAATCTGCAACTTCTCTGATTTTACTTTTCACATCTAAAACTGTTTCTGTCATTATTTTTCTCCTTTTTCAGCCAGTATTTGTTTTAATTTTTCTGTATATTCTTTTGTGTAACCTTTTGTTTTTTCAAGTTCTCGTCTGATGAAGGCTTTTATGCTTGCCTCTTCTTCCATAACAAGCCCGTGTGCCGTTTTGCCCCATTTCATATCTTTTTTCATAAACAAGATTTTAAACCCGATAAAAAGCACGAGCGGAAACCATATTATGAAAAGATATACGGAAGTTTCCAAAGCCTCAAACGTAGCATCAAGTCTTGGCATAAAATCATATCGTCTGAGAGAATATCTTGCAGCAAGGAAAAATCCTATACCGATTGCAACTCCTATAATTATTGAAGAATAAAGAGTGTGAGGAGGTGCATCTTTTGCAAAAACCTTAAATGCTCTTATAATTATTTCGATAATAAACCACAAAGGCATAATAAATTCGGAAATATATGCCATCATATCTAATCTTGCACGAAATGACATTTTTTTAGAAACAAGAGCAGCACCTGAATATTCCAAATAACGGCGAATAGTACCTTCCAGCCAACGTCGTCTTTGTCGGAAAAGCGGAGCAAGATAAGCAATACCCTCTTCATATACAACCGCATCAATGCAATAGCGGACATCCCAGCCTTTTATATGCAATCTTGTTGACATATCCAAATCATCAACAATCGTATAATTATTCCAGCCGCCAATGTCCTCGATAGCTTCTCTTTTAATAAGTTCACCGTTTCCACGGAGTTCAACCGCACCCTTGACGGAATCTCTGCCGACTTGAAAATATGTATCCATTGTATATTCATTATTTTGGCAACGAGTTAAAATGTTTTGATTTTTGTTTCTGATAACTTTTCTTGCCTGAACTGCACCAACATCTTTCGGTTCTAAATCAGGTACAAGTTTTGACAAAAAGTCAGGCTCAACCGTAGCATCCGCATCAAACACCAGAACAGCATCACCACGAGCAATTTTGAATGCATCATTCAAAACTGCGGATTTCCCCGGAAACGCATCTTTTTCTCGAATAAGGGCCTTAACTTTGTCATGTTTTTTTTCTAAATCTTTTATAACAGAAGCTGTATTATCAGTGCTTCTGTCATCAATTACAATAACTTCAAATTTTTCATAAGTCATTTGCAATATATTTTCAACAGTATTCGAAATCACGCACTCTTCATTATGAGCGGGAATCATGACTGTTACGAATGGTTTATAGTTTTCATTTATAACTTGCGGATATTTTTTAAGCTTTCTTTTTTTTAAATTGTAAGCAAGATTTGTGAACCCCGCATATATC
>ERZ1034878.1008-NODE-1008-length-11249-cov-12.885564_pt1 | contig 11249 bp, 9 predicted proteins | sample MGYA00520593_ERZ1034878 | MGnify/ENA primary metagenome ERZ1034878 (study PRJEB33766, sample SAMN09781724) | gut metagenome | biome: gut microbiome | host: Homo sapiens | place: Madagascar | study: EMG produced TPA metagenomics assembly of the PRJNA485056 data...
TAGCTTTTTGCTTAGCTTCGGCTCTATTGTGAGCTTCTACAACTATTTCTTCCTGTCTTGCATATTTGCTACCTCTAACACGAACCAACATTTTGTACTCATAAGTGTTTTTGTGGTGATATTCAGGCGGTTTGTCGTGAGAAATGAAACTTGTATCAAATTTTGGACTGCTATAATTCACGTTATTTTGAGCAGGTGAAGAATTTTCCTACAAATCATTTTCATTATTGTAGTAATCTTCTTCATAATCATCATTGTAATCGTCATAATAATCGTTATCAGAGTTATAATTTCCTATCCGACCCCTGATTTCATTTATAAAGCCATTTACAAAAATGTAAATTACTAACGCAATTCCTAGCCATTTCATAAGTTTGTTCCTTTCTTTACTTGTTCACAAACTTATTATAAATAGCTTTTCAAAAACCCGCTCCCAAATTCACCGTTTCGGTATCTATCAGAGAGTTTAAGACCTGTAACATACTCCAAAACTAACAAATAGCTTAGATTTACCACAATTACCATTGACAATATCTCTAAAATCTATGTCTTATTTGGGATTGACCAGATTTACCGCAAAAACCGATGTGTAATATTGAGTTTTGCTTAATCTCTGAAACCCTCTAAAATCAACAAAATTTTTCACCAGTCCCTTTTTGGTCCCTTTTTTGCAAAATTTGCTCATTTTTTTGAGTTCGGGGACATAGCGAAAACGCACTAAAAAAGAGCCTGAAAAGGCTCTTTTTAAATGGAGGAGGAGGTGGGATTCGAACCCACGGTACGCGTGAACGTACGACAGTTTTCAAGACTGCTCCAATCAACCGCTCTGGCACTCCTCCATTCAGTTGTTTGGACGTGATTTTATTGTATTAAATAAAATTTCGTTTGTCAACCCCTTGTCCAAGTTCAGCACATATTAGACTAAGCACATTTTTCTTTTAATTTATAGTAATATTCCATCGGTGTCAAGTAATTAAGGCTTTGGTGCATTCTTTCGCAATTGTATTTATACTCAAATTTTCTTAATAATTTTCTCGTTTCTTCTATTGTATCTGGGATTTCATATACATTCCAAAATTCATATAATAGAAAAAAAGAACCGGCTTAAAAGTCGGTTCTTTACGTGAGTAAACATGTGATTTTGAAACGATTATTATGCAAGTCCTGCTAATTCATTCAATTTGTCCATTTGTTCAGAATTATTTAAAAATCCAATTGTTTTTTCGCTAATGTTTCCATAAGCATAAGCTCGTGTTAAATATGAAGACCAATCGTTACCTTGAACTGCATCATAAGCAGCTTTTTTATCAGCTCTATCAGCACTTGCAACTGTCAATGTTGGCAAAACTTGTTGCAATTCTTCTAAACTTCCAGGTTCTGCTTTTATACTGTTGATTTTTTTTGAAAATTGAACATCAGGGTAAAAGTTTGCAGTTAATAATTTATCATACATGTCAGTATATTGAATACCATTTTGCTTTCCAATAGGAATGTCTGCTTTTACTTCTGCCTGTTTATTTGCTTTTCCGGCAGCTTTTGCTCTAATTGCTTCATAATAAGCTTGTAAACCTTTAATTAAATCGTTGTTGTTTCCGTCATTTCCATTAACTTTTGACATAAGTCCATTCTCCGTTTCTTTTTACTCACGTTCTCTTAATAAGTTTTTCTTTATCCTATTAAATGATTTTCACATGTATATAAAGTATTTTTGTATGTAAAAATTGCGTAAAACGTATATACTTTATTTACAATTCGTTACAATTATTGTGAAAAACATTATTTGGGAAGGTTGTATCAAAAATAAAAGACGTTAAGACGCTAAGGCGATATGAACTTATCGTCTTAGTGCCTTATAGATTTTTAAATACCTAGTTGCTTATCACTGAGGACTGTATCCGTAGCACAGGAATGACGACTTCGTAATATAGACTTATGGCTAGTAGAAATAATGTGTGTATTTGATATGCTAGAATAAGTATTAATACCTTTTTTAAGAAGATTTTTGAGGACTATGGAAGATAAGATAAACGAATTAACCTTGAGAGAGATGGAAGTGTTGAGATTTGTGGCTAATGGGGATAGTAATAAATCTATTGCTGAAAAACTTTGTATCACAAGCCATACCGTAAAGGCTCATCTTACGCAGATTTTCAAAAAACTTGGGGTTAAAAACAGAACATCAGCGGCAATTATTGCCAGAGATAAGAAAATTACTCTTCTTCGAGACTCAAAACGGCCATAAATGCCTCTTGTGGAACTTCTACTCGTCCGACTGATTTCATTCGTTTCTTACCTTTTTTCTGTTTTTCTAAAAGCTTTCTTTTACGTGAAATATCGCCACCATAACATTTGTCCAATACGTTTTTGCGCATTGCTTTAATGTTTGTTCTGGCAATTACTCTTCCACCGACTGCAGCCTGAATTGGGACTTCAAACAGTTGTCTTGGGATAATTTCTTTTAATTTTGCAGTTAACTTTTGACCGATATAAAACGCACTGTCCTCGTGACAGATTACAGAAAGCGCATCAACAACTTCGCCTGCAAGCATAATATCAAGTTTTACAAGTTTTGAACGTTTATAATCCTTAAACTCATAGTCCATACTTGCATAACCCTTTGTGCGAGATTTTAATTGATCGTAAAAGTCTGTAATTACTTCACTGAGCGGAATTTCATATTCAAGACTTGCACGAACTTTATCAATATAAGTCATATTTTTGAAAATTCCACGTTTTGTCTGTGCCAAATCCATTAATGTACCAACGTAGTCATTTGGCGCAATAATTTGAACTTTCACGTAAGGCTCTTCAATATAATCTCTAAGTTGAGCAGGTGGAAGGTTTGCAGGGTTGTCGATTTCAATCATTTCGCCATTAGTTTTGTAAACGTGATAAACAACTGATGGAGCTGTTGTTACAATAGAAAGCCCGTATTCACGTTCCAAACGTTCCTGTGCGATTTCCATGTGCAACATTCCCAAAAATCCGCAACGGAAGCCAAAACCTAGTGCACTTGATGTTTCCGGTTCAAATGTGATACTGCTATCGTTAAGTTTAAGTTTTTCCAAAGCCTCTTTAAGATCCGCATAATCGTCATTGTCAACAGGATAAAGTCCTGAAAACACCATCGGTAAAGCTTCTTTATATCCCGGAAGAGGTTCTGTTGCAGGGCGTTCAACGTTTGTAATTGTATCACCTACAAACCTTGTCAATTCCTTGATAGAGCCCGCAAAATATCCAACATCGCCACAAATAAGTTCGTCAACCTGAACCCTCATTGGTGTTTGATATCCAAGTTCGACAACCTCGTATTCCTTACCGGACGCCATAAATCGAACTTTATCACCAAGTCTGATTTTCCCGTCCATAATTTTAAAGAAACAAAGAGTTCCTAAATATTGATCATACGCACTGTCAAAAACCATTGCTCTAAGCGGTTTTTCTGAGTTATCAACAGGTGGCGGAATTAAATCAACAACGGCTTCTAAAACTTCTTCAATCCCAATTCCGGCTTTTGCGCTGACGGGAATTGCCATAGAGGCATCAATTCCCAAAACTTCTTCAATCTCTTCCTTAACCCTATCAACATCGGCTGACGGAAGGTCGATTTTATTAATTACAGGGATAATTTCCAAGTTTTGCTCGATTGCAAGGTAAACATTTGCCAAGGTTTGCGCCTCAACTCCTTGTGTAGCGTCAACTATAAGCAATGCACCTTCGCACGCAGCAAGTGAGCGAGAAACTTCATAAGAAAAATCAACGTGCCCCGGAGTATCGATTAGGTTTAGCTCGTAATCCTTGCCATTTTTGGCTTTGTACTTCATACGAGCAGAGTTTAATTTAATCGTAATTCCGCGTTCGCGCTCAATGTCCATTGAGTCCATAATCTGGTTTTGCATATCACGTTGAGCGACAGTTCCTGTTTTTTCAAGCAAACGGTCTGCCAGTGTCGATTTCCCGTGGTCAATATGCGCAATTATACAAAAGTTTCTAACATTATCTCTATATTTCATAATTTCTATTGTACAGGAAAAATAATACACTTCAAGAGTCTGGGGACAAGAGTTGAGTTATTGTTATCTTAAATAAACTTTGCTGTTTTGGAAGTTTTGCAATTTTTCAATTCTTTTGGAGTTCCGGTAAAAATTACTTCGCCACCGGCTTCTCCGCCTTCAGGTCCCATATCGATTATATAATCCGCATTTTTAATTACATCTAAATCGTGCTCGATTACAACAACTGTTGCGCCGTTGTCTATTAGGGTTTGAAAAACGTTCAAAAGAGTCTGAACATCTAACGGGTGCAATCCGATTGTCGGCTCATCAAACACAAATACTGTGTCATTTTGCGACTTTCTCATTTCGCTTGCAAGTTTAAGTCGTTGTGCTTCACCACCTGATAAACTCGGAGTTGCTTCACCAAGCGTCAAATACCCCAATCCTAAATCATCAAGCACCTGTAATCTTTGAGCTACAAGTTTCATACTTTTGCAAGCCTCAAGTGCATTACTTACGTCCATCGCCATAAGTTCAGGAAGTGAATATTTACCGAGTTTCATAGAATTTGCCTCTTTTGTGTATCTTGAGCCACCGCATTCAGGACAAGGAATTTCAACATCAGGCAAAAACTGGACGTCCAAGTTAATCACACCTGTTCCGTCGCAAGTCGGACAGCGGAGTTTTCCTGTGTTATAAGAAAAATCACCTGCTTTGAATTTTAGCTCTTTGGCTTTTTCTGTTTTGGCGTAAAGTTTTCTCAATTCGTCATGAATATTTGCATAAGTCGCAACAGTCGAGCGAACATTTATTCCAATCGGGGTTGCGTCAATCAATTTGACCTGTTTAATTCCATCGGCTTCAATTTTTTCAACGTGTTCAGGCAAATTTTTTCCACTTGTTAAAGCTTCTAATGCAGGAACTAAACTTTCCAAAACCATAGTAGTTTTACCAGACCCTGAAACCCCTGTTATGCATGTCAAACGACCTTTTGGAATATCTACTTTCAAAGGTTTGACTGTGTGAATTCGGTTTGTTTCAAGATGAATTTTGCCAAAGTCGAAAATCTCGTCAGCAGAAAGAGATTTTCGAATAATAGTGTTATTTTTCCCAGACAAAAATCCGCCGATTATAGAGTTTTCATTGTTTTCAATAGCATTAATCGTTCCTTCTGCAATCACGTAACCGCCGTTAATTCCGGCTTTTGGTCCCATTTCGATAACCCAATCAGCTTCTTTTAAAATCTGAGTGTCGTGATCAACCAGAATTACGGAATTTCCGTCAGCAACAAGGTCACGAATTACACCTTTCAAACCGACAATATTTGAAGGGTGTAGCCCGATTGACGGTTCATCAAGTACGTATAAAACGCCTGTTGTCCTGTTTCTGACTGCACGTGCAAGTTGCATTCTCTGTCTTTCGCCGGTCGAAAGAGTTGACGCGGCTCTATCCAGAGTCAAGTAGCCCAATCCCAAGTCCATCAAACGTTTTGAAACAGAAAAAAAAGACTCACAAATGCTTTCAGCCATAGGTTTCATTTCGTTTGGCAAACTGTCAGGAACTTTTTTAACCCAGTCTACCAAATCAGAAAGTGTCATTTTGCAAGCTTCATCAAGACTTATGCCTAATATTTTTGGAATTCTTGCATTTTCTGATAAACGAGTTCCACCACAATCAGGACAAATGTCTTGTTTCAAAAATTTTTCAACACGTTTCATACTTTTTTCATCTTTAACTTTTGAAAGAGCATTTTCAACTGTGTAAACTGCATTATAATAGGTAAAATCGAGTTCTCCGGCTTGATTTGTGTTTTTTGCCTTGTAAAAAATATGTTTTTTCTCGGCAGGGCCGTTGTAGACAATATCTTTTTCCTTGTCGCTCAAGTCTTTGAACGGAATATTTGTGCGAACTCCCATTTCACGACAAACATCTGTCATCAAAGACCACATCAAAGTTCCCCAAGGAGCAACAGCACCCTCGTCAATCGTCAAGTTTTCATCAGGCACAAGCTTTGATTTGTCGACAGTTCGGACAATTCCTGTACCGCCACAAGTTTTGCAAGCACCTTGACTGTTGAAAGCTAATTCTTCCGCTGATGGTGCATAAAAATGACTTTTGCAAATCGGACAAATAATTTCCTGTTCTGCTGCAACAGCAAGCGTCGGTTCGACATAATGACCGTTAGGACAACGATGGCTTGCAAGCCTTGAAAACATTAGTCTAAGACTGTTTAAAAGTTCCGTACCTGTTCCAAAAGTACTTCTCACACCGGAAATAGTTGGTCGTTGATGAAGCGCAAGTGCTGCCGGAACGTATAAAACTTCGTCTACAAGTGCTTTTTCAGCCTGAGTCATTCGACGTCTGGTATAAGTTGAAAGTGCTTCTAAATATCTTCTTGATCCTTCGGAATACAAAACACCAAGAGCCAGAGAAGATTTCCCGGAACCTGAAACCCCGGCTATTCCAACAATTTTATTCAATGGAATATCAACGTCTATATTTTTTAAGTTATGAACTCTTGCCCCTCTAACTTTGATTTTGTCTACCATAGATCACCTGAATTTCTTTCTTGATATTATTATAAGCCAAGATTAGGAAATTTAACAAGAAAAATATTGAACTAGGACATGGACTTGACAAATTGAGAAAAATAGTAAATAATGTGAACATAGGGGCAGGCCCCAAGCAAGTTCTGGTTACTTGAGGCTTGACTTAGTACCCTATAAACAAAGTAGAATAATTTGTAAAATCGCTATCATCACCGTGATGGCGATTTTTATTATTTATATAAAAAATCAAATCGGATTATTCGGGTTGTCGCCGGAGTAACGTCCGGCTCCACCTTTCGGGCTGGGTTCGCTAAACGCTCACACGGCGCCCTACCGAAAATCCGCCCCCTTTACCACCGTTTTCTTAGTAACTACGTGTGTGGGTGGGCATGGTAGGTACTACCCTGTAATTTTTATTTTACATCAAAAAATCCTCTTGACAAAAAATCTCTTTTCATATAAAGTTAGTTTAGACTAACAAAAAGGAAAGAGAATGAAATTATCAACACTTTGTAAATACGTAGACCAGCCAATGGTTTTGAATAAATTAGACAGAAAAATGCCGACATTGCTGATTGGTGCAGGTACTATGTTTGGAGTTGTTGATTCTTTCAAAAACAACGACAAAAAACAGTCACGTAAAAAGAAATTCTTACAAAATTCAATCGTTATTTCAAGCACAATTGGAGCTTCATTACTTGGTACAAGAGGGCTTAAAATAAAAAATAAAAAGATTTTTGGCGGACTTATGGAGCAAGTAAAACTTTCTGACTTGCAGAAAAAACAAACCGATGCTGTTAATAGGTTTATAAAGATTTCAAATCCACTTGATAAAACAGTTTTGAATGCCTTAAATACAGCAAGAGAAAAAGAACTTTCACCAAAACAAATTGATACATTAATAAACAAACTTCCTACATCTCCTGCGAAAAATAGGCTTTTTGAGGTAATTTTACCGCAGAAAAAGAATTTGAATTCAAAGGAGATTTTTTCTGAAATTAAACGACTGTCTCTTTTAGGATTAATCCCTGTTATTGGCGGGGTTACAGGCGGAATAATCGCCGATTTTGCGACACACACAAATAAAGACCAAAATGGTAAAAAACGAATTGCCAACAAGGTCAAAGAGGGCTTGTACCAGTATCTTGCAAACATATTTTTGTGTAACGTTGGTGCCGGTACTGCTCTTTTTATTTCTGAACGACTTGAAAAAGCGAAAAAGATTAAACCATTAACGCCGATGAAAAAACTCGGGGTAATTTTGGCAGGAATTACGGCTACCGGAATTGTTGGGGGAAGCTATATAGCAAATTACGTGAGTAAAAAATGCATAGATCCGTTGTTTGGTGAAAAAGGTAACAAAAAATTATACGGAGAACGTAAACCGGAAGCACTTGATATAGCCTTACATGCAGACGATATCGCAACTGCCGGAATTTTATCAGGCTTTAAATGGATTGAACCGGCCTTGCCGTTTATGTATTTTATTTCCGGTTACAGAGCCGGAATTGGTTACAGAAACGGAGCAAAAGACTTTTCAAACTAATAACTATACAATTTTCTACACACCTTCTTATACAAGAGCCTCTGTCACAAGCAGAGGTTCAATTTTTTGTCAAAATAAGCAGAAAACTTAGGCGAATACTAGACAAACTCTAAAAAATTAGTATAATTAAAACTATGGCAGACGTTGGTAAATTAGGTCATTTAATTTCAAAATTCGTGAATTATCAGGCATTGAACGCAAAACAGCAGCAAATGTCTCAAAATCAGCCTGCCAAACAAGCTTTTGCCCCACAACCAACACCACAACCGACATCAAATGCACCTAAAATGTCACCAACACCTCAAATGGCGAATATGGCCGGCATGGAGCAATCTGCTTATGTAAAAGATATGATGAATTTGCCCAAAAATATGAACGAGCTTTTGTATATTTTGCAAAAAAATATTACTCTTGCTCAACTCAATCAGCGGTTTGCAAACCAGATTAATATGCAAAGAAACGCACTTTCACAAACTCAGGCACAGATTTTGGCGCAATTACAAGGACTTTCTTTAACTGAAGCACAAAATGTCTTACTGAATGGGAACAAGGCTGTTTTAAGTCAACTTCAAAATACGCTTAAAAATCTTTCGATTTCTTCAAACGGGCTAATAAATCTTTCGCAAATTGCGCAAATGATTGAGGTGAACGGCAAAGACGCAATTACGAAATTAATTACGGCAATGGCGAATTCTTCAAAGCTTGGAATTACTGATCTGACGCAACTTCGAGAAACCGCAAAACTTATCAATGCAAGCGTTGCGGCTGCTTCGCAAAATGATTCTGCACAAACAATGAAGCTTTTAATGCTTTTGTATCTGCCTTGGTTGCCACTTCAAGAAGGCGTCGGTTTTGACCTTGAAATTAAAGCAGGACAAAAAGACGATGGTTCAGACAGTATTCTTGTGATTACAATTACGACACTAAATTATGGAAATGTTGTTGCAACAATAGTGTTGGAAAGTTCGAATTCTGTCCATGTAAATATTGAGTGTGTAAAAGAGTTTCCGAAAGAAGAGCTTTTAGCAAGAATTGAGGGCGATGAAAAACATTATTCAATGGAATCAGTTGTGTCTTTTGTCCAAAGTACTCAAACAACCGTAAATACCGAGCAGGAAAAACCGCAGGCAAAAATTAATATGGGAAATACCAACGAAATTAATCCATATCTGCTTTTGATGGCGCATACAATAATTCGTCACGTTATAGAAATTGACAAAAATACCTCGAACGGGGTACAATCCCATGTGGATTAATTCTTAGACTTTGTGTAGAAGAAAGGGAAAATAATGAAATTTGTACATGCAATGATTAGAGTGAAGAATATTGAAGAGTCAATGAGGTTTTATACAGGGCTTTTAGATATGAACAAAACAGGTGAAGTTAAGCTTGACGACTGCACTTTGTACTATTTGAGCGACGAGGACGGTCAAACTCAAATTGAGATGACATACAACAAAGAAACTCCAAAAGAAGGTTACAAAAATGGTAACGCATTCGGACATTTTGCGTTTGAACTTGATAAAATGAGTGATTTTACAAAGAAAATGCAAGAATATGGTTATGAATATTTGTATGAACCATTTTTTATGCCAGAAGTTAATATGTATATTGCGTTTTTGAAAGACCCTGATGGTAACGAAATCGAGATTATGGCAGATGAAATGTAGATTTTGAGGCGGCTAAGTTTTTAGAATGACGACTTGCTTTTTAAGTGAATAGGTGAATAAGAATTAAGTGAATAAGTGCGTTTCGCTCACTTTGTTCGAAAAAATATTTTGTTGCGTAGCAACTGAAATGAACTTATTCACCTATTCACTTATTATCTTATTCACTTTTATACTACCTTAGTACCCTAGTATCTTAACCCCCACTATGGGTGAACATTATTCAATCCACTTATAAGTGATTTGAAACTATATCCCCATGGGGTTTTGCGGTGATGTTCAAGGTAGTAATTTTCAATTAACTCAAGATATGCTGAGTTATCTTTATTTAAATACTTCAAAAGTAATTCAATAGGCAAATTTCCGGCTCCTCGTCCCATGCCAAAAGTTGTTCCGTCAACTGAATATGCTCCGAGCTCAATAGCTTTAATAGTATTTGAAAAAGCAAGTTGAAGATTGTTATGTGCATGAAAACTTATTTTTTCAAATCCGCAAGCTTCAAGTTTTTTGTAAATTTTTTCAACATCACTCGGAATAAAGGATCCAAAGCTGTCTGCAAAATAAATTGATGTTAAAATGTTTTTGTTTTGCCAGTTTTTTAAAAGCTTGTAATCTTCAAATTTATCTGCAGTCATAAGGTGTAAAAACACTTCAAATCCTTGCGTGTGAAAACTTTCTACCGCATCAATTGCTGTATTGATTTCGTGTGGATAGCAAGCGATTCTGACAAAATCCGCTTTTGTACTGACATCTGTAATATTTTTTGCGTCAAGCATTACGCCAATTTTCATTTTTTGTGACTCAGTTTTTTTTATGCAATCCGGAAACTTGTAACCAACCTCAAAATATTCAATGCCACAGGTTTCAGCAGTTTTTAAGGTTTGTAAAATACACTCGTTTGTAAAATTCCACTTGTTTAAATGTCCGCCATCGCGCAACGTGCAGTCTAAAATCTTTACCATAATCGGATTATAGCATAAAAGATGTTGGGTAGATAAAAAAGCGCGCTAAGTATGAGCTGTCATTCTGTGCGTTAATTTCCTACAAGATGTATGCTTGTAAAAAATGTAAATTTTTATTAATCAACTAGCAAAATAATCCATTTAGACGAGTTAATATATCATTCCATTTGTTAAAATATCGACAATAATGGATAAAGTACACGAGGGTTAGACGTATGGTCGATAACAGATCAGCCGGATTTTTCGGAATCGGTGGCTCTTTCAATTTCAAAAGCGGAGATATTTCAGGAACCGCAGCCAAAACTCAAGATGATAAAATGGGTCAGGGCGGTGAATATTTTGCACAGCAAAGAAAAGCCGAAGAGGAAGAAGCTTCCGACAGCCAAAAATACACAGACAGAAGTGCTGTTTTGAGAGCAACGCTTAATTCTCTTGCAATGATGAATGTTGCAAACGTAATTAATTCGCGCAAAAAAGCATTAGAAGAACAAAAAGAGCGCGACAAGGTTTCTCAAAAAAATGAAGAGAAA